>ULUB01042884.1_pt1 | contig 41377 bp, 38 predicted proteins | sample 1958111 | NCBI WGS metagenome assembly ULUB01 (sample SAMEA4835749, study PRJEB28245) | human gut metagenome | biome: gut microbiome; material: fecal sample | place: Denmark | collected 2008
TCGGATGAAAGAATTTTAATGTGCAGTTTTGAAAGAGCAATATGAAATATAATGTATACAGGCAGGTCGCATGACCTGCTTTTTTTGTGCGTTTTCATACTAAATGTGGGTTTGAAAAGAGTAATAATGGGTGCTACAATTAGCATAACTTTGAATTAAGTTATTACATATGAGGGGAGAGAATGAATGTATCAGTGTCCTAATTGTGGCGGACGGTTAATTTTTGATATATCGTCACAGTCGATGTTATGTGAGCATTGTAATACACATTATAATCCATATAAGCTTGGAGAAGGAAATTCGGCTGAAGAAAATAAGGAGTATGATGTTACGGTATTCAAGTGTCCGCAGTGTGGCGGTGAAATTATGAGTACAGATAATACGATTGCTGATTTCTGCAGCTTCTGTGGAGTATCTACAGTTCTGGAAAGCAGAATTTCCAAAGAACTCCGTCCGGGATATATTATTCCGTTCAGCAAAACCAAGCAGGATTGTAAGAATCAATATAAGAAGATGATGAAGCGTGCATGGTTTGCACCTAAGGAATTAAAAGATGAAAAATATATTGATGGTTTCAGGGGGATCTATATGCCATACTGGGCTTATCATGTATCACAGAAAGGTCCTGTTGTATTAAGAGGAGAGAAAAGCAAAAGACGGGGAGATTACATTTATACGGACCACTTTAGTATTAACGGTGATATGGACTGTCAGTATAAGGGAATATCGTTTGATGCGTCATCTTCATTTGATGATAATATAAGTGAAGCGATTGCACCGTATGATGTTAAGAATATGGCGGGATTTACGCCGGCATTTCTTAGCGGATTTTATGCTGATACGGCAGATGTAGGGTGTGATGTTTATATGAATGATGCAATTGATATGGCTGGTGAAGAGACATATGATTATGTATCCAATAATATCCCGCTCGGAGGGGTATCACTTCATGAAACAGAAAGTACTATTAAATCAAAATGTAATGCGGTGATTGAGTCTGTTGACAGGACATTGTATCCAGTGTGGTTTCTGTCGTATAGGAACAGGGACAGAGTTGCATATGCAACGGTCAATGGTCAGACTGGAAAAGTATCGGCAGATTTACCGGTTTCTATTGGCAGATATTTTGCTGGGTCAGCACTTCTGGCTGTTCCGATATTTATATTACTCAATATGTTCTTCACATTAAGACCGAAGGTAACACTTAATGTTACAGCTGTAATAGCACTAATTACAATTATATTGTATGTGTTTGAACTGGGAAAAATAAAGAGACGGGACCAGAAGCTTGATGACAGAGGCTCATGGGAAGAATCAAAGCTTTCCAGCCGCAGATATAAAGCCGGAACAGATAATGATAATCTGGCAAAACAGATGGCTGATGGCAGAAATAATGCAAGGATTAACAGAGTAAGTAAGAAAGAAAAAAATAAAATGGCACCATTGTTGAAGGTTGTTGTTATATTTGCAATATGCATGGTTGGAATTCCTAATTTTATGTTTGCTTTTTCTTTATTCAGTGCAGTATTTTCAGTGGGTTCTTCTTTTTTCGTCAGTGCGGCATGCTTTGCTATAGGCGTTATTATTACGCTTAGTAATTGCAGGACATATAAAGAAGTATCAGGAGGAAAAAATGTGCCGGGAAGTGTAGGTGCACTTGTAGCATTGGCTGTTTCAACACTGATTCTGCTTATTAATCAGGTATCTGACCTTTTTTATTATGGTGCAGTTATATTTGTGCTTGCTTCGCTGATGTTTACACTTGTTGAGCTTATTAAGTATTACAATGTGCTTGCAACAAGAAGACTGCCACAGTTTGATAATTACAAGGGAGGTAATGATAATGCGTAGAAAAATAACATTTTTACTGACCTTTCTTGTAGCAGTTCTAAGTATCGCATTGGCAGGAGGCAGAGTATATGCTGATACAGGCTATGAGGTTGAAGATTATGCTAATCAGGATTTCTGCTATGTTAATCCGGATACAGGCTATGAAGCAGTGATTGTTGATGATGCATTTCTTTTATCAGTTGCTGAGAAGAACATGCTTCTGGATAAGATGAAATTAATTACCACTTATGGTAATGTTATGTTTAACTCTATAAGCTATAACAGCACTTCGACAGAGAGTTATATTAAGTCTCTGTACAGAGAAAAATATGGCTCTGAGAGCGGAACGATATTCGTTATTGATATGGATAACAGAAATATATGGATACATAGTAATGGTGCTATTAACAGGACAATTAATAAGGCGTATGCAGAAACAATTACCGACAATGTGTATACTTATGCATCTGATGCAGACTATTATATATGTGCGATGAAGGTATATGAGCAGGAATATACGCTGCTTCAGGGAAGAAAGATTGCACAGCCAATGAAATATATAAGTAACGCATTGCTTGCGATTGTTATTGCAGTTGTTATTAATTATATAATTGTGCGTGTGTACTCCTCAAAGAAGAAGGCATCAACCAAGAGCCTTATGAATGGATTGTTTGAGTACAGGGCATTTAATAATTGTAATGTTGTATTTACACATCAGACAAAAACATATTCTCCACGAGAATCAAGTTCTGGCGGTTCGTCAGGCGGAGGTGGCGGAGGAGGCTCATCCGGCGGCGGTGGAGGAAGTGGCGGCGGCCACAGCTTCTAACACGGTGGGCGTTTAGGAACAGTGTAAATCAAGACAGAGAAACCTTTTTGAGTTTTCTCTGTCTTTTTTTAGTGAAACAGTTTACAATACATTTATATCAAAATGCAGTGAGGAACTTATAATGAACAGAATTCTGATTGTTGAAGATGATAAAGATATAAGCAGGGAGCTTAAGGAACTGCTGGAAAATTCAGGGTATGAAGCGGTTGTACTGACTGATTTTAAAAATGCATGTGACAGTATTATTGCTGCAGAGCCTGACCTGGTACTGCTTGATATCAATATTCCGTATATGAATGGGGAAATGCTTTTACAGCAGTTAAGGAGTAAATCAGATGTGCCGGTAATTATGGTTACAAGCAGGGATTCCGAGGCTGACGAGGTGCTTTCCATGAGTTATGGGGCAGACGATTATATAACCAAGCCATATAATCCTACAATACTGCTCTTAAGAATTAATGCAGTATTTAAGAGGATTGGCGCGAAGTCAGATAATACAACAGCTTACCGTGGAATGGAAATACTGCCACACAAGGGTGTAATTAAGTATAAGGATGACGAGATAACTCTTACTAAAAATGAAATGACAATATTCATGTATCTGTTATCACACAGGGAGCATATAGTTTCAAGAGATGAGCTTATGACTGAGCTGTGGAACAATGAGGAGTATCTTAATGACAATGCGCTGACTGTGAATATAAGCAGATTAAGAGGCAGATTTAAAGATATTGGCATGGAAGATGTTATTGAGACAAGAAAGGGACAGGGATATATTCTTGTATGAGGCTAGGAAAATATATTAAAGACAGACTGTATTCAGTGTGCATATTTGTGGCAATGCTTATCATAAGCGTACTTATGATGGCGGCATTCAAGGTGTCTGTCCAGTTGATAATCGCAGAAATATGTATAATGATAATATGCTATATTGCAGTTGTGCTGGCAGATTATTACCACAGAAAGAAGTTCTATGACGAACTGGAGATTAACATAGCTGCACTTGAAGAAAAATATCTTATTACAGAGACACTTGTCAGACCGGCTTTCTATGAAGGTCAGATTTTCTATGATTCCGTGAGTGACATAGACAGGTCAATGACGGAGAATGTTAAACGATACAGGCAGGGAATGGAGCAGTTCAAAGAGTATGTTGAAATGTGGATTCATGAGATAAAGCTTCCGATAGCCTCACTTACACTCATGCTTCATAATAACATGGATAAATGTGATAAAGAATTTGCGGACAGGATGAATACGCAGATTCGCAGAATCAATAACTATATTGAGCAGATTCTTTATTATGTGAGAAGCGAAAATGCAGAAAAAGACTATATAATTAACGATGCCAGACTGTCTAAGATTATAAGTAATGTAGCATTAAAGAATAAGGATGATCTGCTTGAAAATGATATCACATTTGAAGTGAGCAATGCAGACAGGATTGTTCTTACAGATGCAAAGTGGATGGAATTCATGCTTAACCAGATAGTGAATAACAGCATAAAGTACAAGGATAAGACAAAGGCAGAGTCGTATATAAAGATGTCGGCAGCAGAGGATAAAAAATGTGTTGTCCTTGAAATACTGGATAATGGAATTGGCATAAATGCGTCAGATTTGCCGAGAGTTTTTGACAAATCATTTACAGGGGAGAATGGAAGAGAGTTCTCCAAGGCAACAGGAATGGGACTTTATATTGTAAAGAAGCTGTGTGACAAGTTAGGACATGACATAAGTATTGAGTCGGTAAAGGGCGAATATACACGGGTGAAGATTACATTTTACAAGAATGATTTCTATAAGGAGATAACAGACAGCAATGAAAGTGGCAGTATGTGATGACAACAGAGAGTTCTGTGAGAAGGAACGGACGACTATAAAAGATGTATTTAAGCAGTATTTTCAGGGAGAAGATTGTCAGGTGGATATCTACAATGACGGTCAGACAATTATTAGTAATTATTCAGACAATGCTTATGATATGGTATTTCTTGATCTTGAACTGGGCGATGAGAATGGATTTGATATTGCGGAACAGATAGTATTAATGAATAATGACGCAATTATAATATTTGTTACATCTCATGAGAATCTGGTTTATGAAGCATTCAGATTCAGACCGCTTGGGTATATAGTTAAAGACAGATTTGACCGTGAATTTACAAGAATGATGGTAAAGATAGTTGATAAACTGATAAAGATGAGGCAGGTAATAGAACTGGGTGGAGAGAAATTCTATGTTGACAGGGTTGTTTCAATTGCAACGCAGAAAAGAAAGATATGTGTCAAAAGTCTTAAAGGAGAAATATTATTGGCAGATTCGTATAGTAAGCATGTTGCAGAGCTTGAAAAATATGGATTTGTGCAGTCAAGCAAGGGCGTGCTTATTAATATGAAATATATTAAGTGCATTGATGAAGATAACGATGTATTTGTGATGTATAATAACGAGCGTGTTCCTATAAGCAGGCGCAGGAAGAAAGATGTCATAGAAGAATACAGAAAATTCATGTTTGATAATAACAGGTAGGAAACAGGTATGATGGATATAATCAATATAGTGCTTACATGTGTATTCCTGTGTGTAATGAATACAGGTGTAATATTTATTATGGACAAGATAAGGAAGCTGACGGGAGATAATATAATACATGTGATTAAGATGGTTCTGTTAGTGGGTGCAGGGGCAGCAGTCTATATAATGACATATTATGGAATTAATCCATGGGTGATAATGGAACTAATGATTATCATTGCCATTCTGATTGTACAGTATATAGAACAGATAACAATTAAGGTAATACTGGAAATATCACTGATAAATTGTATCGGAATAGCCATATTATCTGCTAATCAGGCTGATATAATAGCAATATGTATCATATATCTGATTGTGGAATTATATATGTTTGTAGTCTATCTGTCTGCAGTAATTATAAAATACTGGGAATTGGATAATCTGGAAATGATGTTCATACAGATATGTGTAAGTTCAGTGCTGGCGGGATTATTCTTTGGAACAGGCATATATGACACATATAATTATGGGGTAGAGACCGCTGGAATATTAATTGTGACAGTTTTAACATTTGAAATAATCGGACATTGGATGCAGGACTTTTTTAACAGGACAGAGGAGATTAATAAAAGGATAGAATATGCTAACGAACAGTTTGAGGTTGAACGTGTCCAGAAAATGTATGAAGAAAGCAGAAAGTTAAGACACGACCTTAAGCAGTGCCTGACTTCTGCAATTGGTTATATGGATGACAACAATTATGATAAGGCAGAAGATTTCTTAAAGAATATTATGAGTGAGAAAATCAATTCATATGCTTATAGAAAATACTGTGATAATAGAACGCTCAATTATATTCTCAATGATAAGAATGATAAATGTGAAAAGCAGAATATAGCATTTACATGTATGGTACTTGGTCAGGTTGGACTGATTGATGATATAGATATGTGTATTCTTGCCGGAAATGTAATTGATAATGCAATCGAGGCAGCAGCAAAATGCAGTGATCCGTATGTCAATGTTGAGATAACAAGCAGGGGTGGAATATTCATGGATGTGGAGAATCCTGTTAAAGAAACATTTCTTAACAGAAAGAATCCGTTCCTGACTACTAAGCTTGATAAGAATAATCATGGAATTGGTACGAAGAGCATAAGGGATATTGTTGCCAAATATAATGGGGAAATCAGGTATGAGGAAAAGGAAGGAAAGGTAACATGTCATATATTCCTTTCGACCAAATATGTTAAGAAAGATAAAGAATAATTACCACTTGTGTCAAAAAACGACCGCTTGTGCATATGCTATTGAAAACAAGTGAATAGGGAATTACATTAAGACTGTACATTGATGGATGTACAGTCTTTTTAGTATAAGGAGAAGATATGAAGAAGAAAATAAAGAGTGCAGTAATAAGTATAGTTGTTATAGCAGTATTATTATTGGCAATTCTAATTGGTGTTAAGAATGGTACACTAGATAAGCTGACAAAAGAAATGCCGACACTTGCAACAAATCAGGCAGAGACAGAAAAGGCAACGGTAAATGCGAGAAATAATTCTACAGAAAGTAAACCTTATGATGGAATCGAGGTTGCTGAATATGGAGAAGAGTTTGTAATACGTAGAAAAATAGATGGCCGTAAGTACGACGAAAATGATAGAACTACATATAATATATATCATGTAAAAGTTAATGATTGCAAGATATCGAGACAGTGTGATTTTGATATTAACAGGTTGGATTTTGGATTGGATAATAAGAAAGAAAGTTTGGATGTAAACAATAATTTTATATCAGATTTTTATTATGCAACAGTAGAATTGGAGATAACAAAGGATATTGATGATAATGATGTGATGGATTATATGAATGTTTTTCAGACGACTTGGTCCATATTAAAATTGAATAGCGATGGAACAACACAGTCATTTAAAACTAGTGCATGCGTTGGCTCTGATGCGGAAACTAATCAAATTGGAAAAACAAATTTTAGCTTTGAAAAAGGAGAAACAAGAACATTAACATTATATTATATATTGTCGGATGAAGAAGTCGAAAATGATAAACTTGTTATAAGTTTTAGCCTTAAAAGTTCACCATTTATAGGTCCATTAGCAATCGTACATGAACCATAAGCAAATTAAATAAGTTTTTTAAAACAAGATAATTACCACTTGTGCAAAAAAACGACCGCTTGCGCATATGCTCTTGAAAAGAATTGAATAGGGAATTACATTAAGACTGTATGTTGAAGAAATTCAATGTACAGTCTTTTTAGTATAAGGAGAAGATATGAAGAAGAAAATAAAAAGTGCAGTAATAAGTATAGCAGTTATAGCAGTATTATTATTGTCAATTCTAATAGGGGTTAAGAATGGTACGCTAGATAAGCTGACAAAAGAAATGCCGACACTTGAAACAAAACAGGAAGAGACAAAGAAGTCAGCAGAAAATGAGTCTCAAAAAAATGAAAGCAGTAACTCTGTGAGAATAAGAAATTCTAGCAGAAGAGATATAGCAAATGTTGGTCAGCAGTTTGAATTAAGAAATAATGATGTAAAATATACATATGATGAGAATAATCGAGAAACTTATAATGTATTTTATATAACTGTTAAGAGCGTCAATATTTCTAGACAATGCGACTTTGATATTAATAGAATTGATTTTGGATTGAGTACAAAAAGAGATAGTATGGATAATAATAATTTTATATCGGATTACTATTATATGACGGTTGAATTGGAAGTAACCAAGGATATTAATGACAATGAAATGTTTGCAGATGATTATAATAATTTACAAACATTATGGACTAGTGTTAAGGTTAATAAGGACGGTACATATAACAAAATTAAGGATTATGAAAATGTAGGGTCAAGTTCAGACAATACTCATGGAAATGTACATTTTGAAAAGGGTGAAACTAAAATAATAACATTATACTATCTTATAACAGATGAAGAATTTGAGAATGAAACATTAGCAATAGATTTTCATTATTATGGGTCACCATGCAAAGGAACATTAGCAATCGTACATGAACCAGAGACAAATTAGATAGGGCATTTTCATGAAATATTTACCACTTGTGTCAAAAAACGACCGCTTGTGTATATGCTCTTGAAAAGAAGTGAATAGGGAATTACATTAAGACTGTACTTTGATGAAATTCAATGTACAGTCTTTTTAATATAGGGGGAAGATATGAAGAAGAAAATAAAAAGTGCAGTAATAAGCATAGTTGTTATAGCAGTATTATTATTGTCAATTCTAATAGGTGTTAAGAATGGAACAATAGATAAGCTGACAAAAGAAATGCCAACACTTGAAACAAAACAGGAACAGACAGATATACAAAATGAAAATCAAAACAATACAGGTAATGATTCTGCAAGAGAAGAAAACTTAAGTAAAAGAGATGTGGCATATATAGGTCAGCAGTTTGAATTGAGGGATGATGATATAAGATATAAATATGATGAAAATAATCGGAAAACATATAATGTATTTTATATATCTGTTAGAACCGTTAATATTTCCAGAGAATGCAATTTTGATGTGAATAGAATAAGATTTGGACTAGACGATAAGAAAGATAGTGTTGATGCAGATTATAATTTTATATCAGATTATTACTATGCAATGATAGAGTTAGAGGTTACTAAAGATATTAATGATAATGATATAATATTAGATAATGATAATGAATTCCATACATTATGGCATTCTGTAAAACTGAATGAAGATGGTACATATAATAAAATTGAAAATTATGAAAATGTTGGGACAAGTTCAGACAATACTCATGGAAATGTTCATCTTGAAAAGGGTGAAACTAAAACAATAACATTATACTATCTTATAACAGATGAAGAATTTGAGAATGAAACATTAGCAATAGATTTTTATATTGAGGGGTCACCATGCAAAGGAACATTAGCAATCATACATGAACCAGAGGCAAATTAGATAGAGCGTTTTTATGAAATAGTTACCACTTGTGCAAAAAAACGACCGCTTGTGCATGGGCTATTGAAATTGATAAATATAAAAGATACATTGATGAAGATGGATATTTATATGTATCTGATTGAAAAGGAGAAATATGAAGAAGAAAATAAAAAGTGCAGTAATAAGTATATTCGTTATAGCAGTATTATTATTGTCAATTCTAATAGTTGTTAAGAATGGAACAATAGATAAGCTGACAAAAGAAATGCCGACACTAGCAACAAGTCAGGAAGAGACAGAGAAGACTACAGTAAATGTTAAAAATGATTCTACAGAAAGTAAACCATATGAAGGAATAGAAATTGCTGGATATGGAGAAGAGTTCGATGTAAAATTGCATATTTTGACATCTGGTAAATATGATGAAAATGATAGAAGTACTTATAACATATTTCATGTAAGAGTTAATGATTGTAAAGTATCGAGACAGTGTGACTTTGATATAAATAGGATTGATTATGGATTAGAAAATAAGAAGGCTAGCATGGATAGTAATAATAACTTTATATCAGATTATTACTATGCAGCAGTAGAATTAGAAATAACTAAGGATGTTGATGATAACGAAACATCTGGTGTATATGATAATATTTTTCAGACTGTTTGGTATATAGAAAGTTTAAAAGATGATGGAACACATCCGCCTATTAAAAATGCAGGAACGGTTGGCTCTGATGCAGAAGCCAATCAAATGGGAAAAACATATTTCAGTTTTGAAAAAGGTGAAACAAAAAAATTAATATTATATTGTATATTTACAGACGAAGAGGTTGAAAATGACACAATTGCTTTGAGTTTTCATGATAGGACATCACCATATATAGGGCCATTAGCAATCATACATGAACCAGGAGGAGAAAATGAATAAATTAATTAAAATAGAAATGGAAAGAGCATTTAAGAATAAGATGCTTATTGTATCAGTAGTAATAGGATTAGTTATCGTAGGGTTTAATATATGGAACGAGATTATTCCAGCAAGAAAAACATTAGATAAACTGCTTGAGATGGGGAAATACAGCGGTATACAGCTTCCGGGACTATATATGAAGTGGATGGGAGTAAGACCGGGGTCTTATGTATTTCTTTATTACTTTATTATGCCGCTGTTGACAGCATTGCCATATTCTATAAGCATATTGATGGATGTGAAGAAGCATTATGTTAATAATATATTTACAAGAATTGATAAAAAGAAGTATTACAAAGCAAAGCTTTTTGCCCAGTTTATAGTAGGTGGTTTTGTGGCATGCTTTCCGCTTGTTATATCATTTGTTGTGACAGCTATGATTTTGCCGGCTTTTAAGCCCGAATCAGTTAGTTCACAGTTTAATTTCTCAAAACTGTCAGTTTTTGGAGATTTATTTTTTGAAGCACCATTTGCAATGGTTGTTATAGTATTTTTATTTGCATTTGTGGGATTTGGACTAATTAACTGTATTGCATACATATTTGCAGACCTTGTAAATAACAGGTTTATGGTCGCACTTACACCATTCATGATGTATTTCTTTTATTATATTGTTTGTTCATCTATTGGAAGAGATGGCCCTATGGAATATCTGACAGCATCCAAACTGCGTTATTCTGAACTGAAATTTATGATAATTGATATGGTGATGTTAATAGTGCTGATAACAGTATCGTATTTTGTACGAAGCAGAAGAAAGGATGCAATCTGATATGAAGAAGAAAATATTAATAATAGCGTTAGTATGTATATTGGCGGGAGTGGCAGCGTTCTATATAGTTAAAGTCAATAAGATGTATCCCCAGGGAAGTGTAACTGAATATGAGATTAATGAACAGGTTGAACTTAGCGGATATTCGGCATCTGTCAGCAGTTATAAGGTTATGTCAATTGAAGATTTTTTGAATGAGTATGGAATTGACAAAAGAAAAGACATAAGTGATGAGCAGGATGATTTATATGTGATGGTTGCTGAATGTACTTTAGATATAACGGGTGAGATGAAAGGATTTCCTTATGCAGATATCAGACTTGCATCGGGAGCTTTTTCACAGGGAGTATCTAATGATTATATAAGAGAAATTAACAAAGATGTCAATTTTTCTAAGTTTGAGCAGGGGACAAGCATTACTGTAGATATACCTTTCCTTATCCACAGCATATCATTTCCTCACAGCATAAATGCTGATAAGCTGAACAAAGAAGAATGGCAGTTGTATTTCTCAGTAACTCCAGGTAAGTATGTGAGAATGGGTAAATAATATGTGGAATGAATTAAAAAGAAGATATGTTAATACAGAAATGTTGTTCTGGCTTGCGGGAGCAGTTATTTCACAGGAAGTTCTGCTTACAATTTTCTTAAGGTCTTTACAAAGAAATGTGTCGGGAACACCGTGTGTATTAGATGTATTGACCTGTATGTCACAGAATTATGTATTTCCTCTTATGATGATTATAGCATCTGTCTGCAATCAGAGAATGATGAAATGTGACAGAGATCCAATGATAATTCTGAAATACAGTTCGAGAGCAGGAATATATCTGTGGCAGAGTATCTGTACGATAGTGTATTCGGCAGTGCTGTCGTTAATATATGAACTGGCTGCAATTGCATATGCAGCAACTAAGTTTGATGTGTTTTTTAACTGGAACAGTTATTCAAGTTATAAATTAATGAATATGGATGTATTGCCGGCAGGTCAGGTGACAAGCATACAGGTAATGTTTGCTTACTGGATATTAATGGCTTTGATGATTGCGATAACATGTTTTATAGGAATTATATTTGAAATAATATTTTCGTCAGATGTTATATCAGGTGTGGCTGTTATTATATTTGCAGGAGTAGATATATTTATACCGCTTACCTACCATAAGCTGATTATATTCGGGGCTGCATGGTATAGTTACGGAGAGTGCGCCAGAAAGCTTGGCATAGCTGCTTTAATTATGGCTGTTCTGATTATTGCAGGTCTTATTCTTCAAAGAAAGCGTGAGTATTATGAATATAAAAAAGAAGATGAGTAACAAAAGTATAAGAGGCGTTATATGGCATGATATTGCAAGAGGTTTCTATGCTGACAGATTCAGATATTTAATCGCTGTTCTTATGCTTGCCGGAGTGCTGATAATATTAGGAAATCATGAATTCGGAATGATGGATACGATATTCTTTATTCAGGGCGGTTATGATCCTGTTCTTATTATTAAGGAGGGAAAGATTGTATTTCCTTTTGTGTGGATGCTGATTCAGTTTCTTGTTCCATTCATGATATACAGTTATTGCAATGATGACTGTGAAGGCGTAGGAATTGATTTTCTTATGAAATGTAGAAGCAGAAGGTTGTGGTGGAACAGTAAATGTCTGTGGAACTGCCTGACTGTGCTTTCTGTATATGCAATTCAGTATGCAACAGCATTTGTATATGGATTATGCAATGGAAACCTGAGTATGAAGATTAATTATGAGCTTTTTGAAAAGATTAGTAATAAATCTGTTCCGGATAATGCGGCAAACGTGTGGATTATAGTGTATATGCTTGTAATGCCGGTTGTTGTTTCTTTGGTAACAGCACTGGTTCAGATGACAATCTCCATGTTTACGAATCCGATGATTGGCATGCTCGCAGTTATGGCATGGAATGTTATGTCAGTATTTATAAACAATCCGCTGATGATAGGAAATAATTCTATGGTGGTAAGAAGCAGTGTGTATAATGCACAGAGAATACAGGTATGGCAGTCGGTCGCAGTATGCCTTGTCGTGTATATTGTTGTGTATGTGGCCGGAATGATTGGATTTAATAAAAAAGATATTCTTGTGAGGGAGGATTAAAAAATGTATATTAAAATAACAGATGTTAATAAGACAATAAAGAAAGCACCAATATTAAGGGATATCAATGTGGAATTCACAGGTGGAAAGGTATATGGATTAAGAGGAAAGAATGGTTCGGGAAAGACTATGCTTATGCGTGCAATATGCGGGCTTATTACTCCGGATTCAGGAATAATTGATATTGATGGAAAGATACTTGGAAAAGATATATCTTTTCCGGAAAGTATAGGCGTGTTAATTGAGAATCCTGCATTTATAGGTAATTATACAGGACTTAAGAATCTTAAGGTGCTGGCATCTATTCAGAACAGAATTGGTGATGAACAGATAAGAAAGGCACTTGAAGATATCGGACTTGACCCTGATGATAAGAGAACTTACAGAAAGTATTCTCTGGGAATGAAGCAGAAGTTAGGAATTGCGGCAGCAGTTATGGAAAATCCTGATATTATTATTCTTGACGAGCCGATTAATGCACTTGATGATGTCAGTGTTGAGAAGGTTCATGATATATTAGAAGAACAGAAGAAAAGAGGAGCGGTAATAATTATTGCATGCCATGATAAAGAAGAACTTGACCAGTTATCTGATGAGATTATAGAGATATCAGATGGCAGAATTATCAATAAAACCTGTTAGTAGTATCATTACATAGTACCGGAGTAATGTTACAAAAATGTAATGTTCCGTAATATTGAACAAACGACACCGGATTAGTTAAGTGGTAAAACATAATTAATCTATATGAAAGGAATTAATTATTATGGAAACAATACTTAAGATTGATAACATTGAAAAGTATTATGGAAACAAATCAAGTCTTACCAAAGCAATTGACAATATTTCGTTTGAGGTTGGAAAGGGAGAATTCGTTTCTATAATGGGAGCGAGCGGTTCAGGAAAGACGACGCTTCTTAACTGTATATCAACACTTGATAAGGTGACTACAGGTAAGATATATGTCGGAGACAACGAAATTACACAGTTAAAGGGCAATAAGCTTAACAAGTTCAGAAGAGAGGAGTTAGGCTTTATCTTTCAGGACTTTAATCTTCTTGATACTTTAACAGCATTTGAAAATATTGCACTGGCGCTTTCTATACAGAATGTTCCGTCAAGGGAGATTGAATTAAGAGTAAGACAGACTGCAAGAGAGCTAGGTATTGAAGATGTATTAAACAAATATCCTTATCAGATGTCAGGCGGACAGAAGCAGAGGGTAGCAAGTGCAAGAGCCATTATTACGAACCCAAAGCTTATTCTTGCTGATGAGCCGACAGGAGCGCTTGACTCAAGGTCATCAAGGATGTTACTTGAGAGCTTTAATTTTCTTAATACTGAGCTTTCGGCAACAATTCTTATGGTAACCCACGACGCATTTACTGCAAGCTACGCAGGCAGAGTGATATTTATCAAGGACGGTAAAATCTTCAATGAGATACGCAGAGGCGAATCTACAAGAAAAGAATTTTTTGATAAAATCATTGATGTTGTGACATTGTTAGGAGGCGACCTTAATAATGCTCTTTAAGATATCTTTAAAGAACATCAGGAAGAGTTTAAAGGATTATACCGTCTATTTCTTCACTCTTATTCTTGGTGTCGCAATATTTTATGTGTTTAATGCAATTGACAGTCAGAGCGTTATGCTTGATGTAAGAGCAAATGTGATGGATATTATAAAGCTGATGAATGACATGCTTTCAGGCGTGAGCGTATTCGTATCGTGCATACTTGGATTTCTGATTATATATGCAAGCCGTTTTCTTATTAAAAGACGTAATAAGGAGTTTGGCATATATCTTACACTTGGAATGAGCAAGAGAAAGATTTCAGCGATTCTTTTCTTTGAGACACTGCTTATCGGCATTGTTTCACTTGTGGCAGGGCTTGTTATTGGTACAATCCTTTCACAGTTTATGAGCGTGATTGTTGCTAATATGTTTGATGCTGATATGACTAAGTTTAAATTCATATTCTCAATGAAGGCATGCGTCAAGACTTTAATATATTTTGCAATTATGTATGTGTTAGTTATGATATTTAACACATTCAGTATCAGCAGATGTAAGCTTATTGATCTTCTCAATGCAGGTAAGAAAACTGAGAAGGTTACCATGAAGAACCCGGTTGTCTGCACAATAGTATTCGTCATAGGTGTTGGTATTCTTTCTTATGCATACTGGATGGTTACAAGGGGTGTTAAGTCAATAAATATCATTAATAAAATAGGTATTCCTATTGCACTTGGATGTGTTGCAACATTTTTAATATTCTGGTCAGTCTCAGGCTTTATGATAAGAATATTCACAAGTATTAAGAGTGTGTATTATAAAGGTGTGAACAGCTTTGTGTTAAGGCAGTTCTGCAGCAAGATTAACACTACTGTATTCTCGACAACTGTTATATGTATCATGCTTTTTATTACAATAAGCGTGCTTTCTGCAGCACTTTCAATGAAGGATTCGCTTTCAAAGGATCTGGACAGTATGTGTCCTGTTGATGTACAGCTTGCAAAATATTCATATGATGCGATGAGCGAGGCATATGCCACATCACAGGATATGAATGAAAAAGACAGGGAAATGCTGGAAGATTCCAAATTAAGTATAATAGAAACGCTTAATAACAGTGGATTTGATGCACAGAAGTATTTTAAGGATGTTGTAGAATATAATATATACAACACCGGATTGACAGTTAAAGATACAATAGGGGATATTAATACAGATGATTATCAGTTTATGGCAGATACTATTATGCCGGTAATGACTATTGGCGATTATAATTCTGTTGCAAGACTGTATGGTAATAGTACGTATGAACTTAATGACGATGAATATATTATAGTGGCAGATTATAAGAACATGGTTATGATTAGAAATCAGGCATTAAAGAAAGGAATTACATTATCTGTCAATGGAAAAGAGTATAAACCAAGATATAATGAATGCAAGGATGGTTTTGTACAGATTGGCGTTCAGAATATGAATGATGGGATTCTTGTTGTGCCTGATAACGCGGTAAAACCACAGCAGGTACGCAATATGGGGCTTAGTGCTGACTATAGGGCAGACACTAAGGAAGAAAGATATTCTATTGAAACACAGTTAGATAATTTAATGAAAAATATATCATTTAAAAAGAGCTTCATTAGCTGGAATTCCAGAATTGAGCTGGCTGAAAGCAGTGTCGGGCTTGGAGCATTAGTTACATTTATTGCCTTATATTTAGGAATTATATTCCTTATAAGCAGTGCAGCAATTCTTGCGTTGAGAGAATTGTCAGACAGTGCAGACAATAAGGAACGATATGGAATGTTAAGGAAGCTTGGAGTTGATGAGAGAATGATTGATATGGCGCTTTTTAAGCAGATTGGAATATTCTTCGCATTTCCGCTGATTCTCGCACTTATACATTCTGTGTTTGGAATTAAATTTATTAACATAATTCTTGCAACTATGGGAATGAGTTCAATGGCAGCATCTATCGGGCTTACGCTCGCATTCGTTGCAGTTATTTATGGTGGATATTTCCTTATAACTTATCTGTGCAGCAGAAGCATTATAAGACCTGTAAGATAAGTTTTTCATTATTTCATTGTTTTTTTTATATGTTTCTGTTATAATCTTCACATAGAAGTTGTTCGTGAACAACATGGAGGAATTTAATATGGAAACTAATATTTTGATAGAGAGTGGAACTAATGAGTTAGAGGTTCTTGAATTTACAATAGGGAATAATCATTATGGTATTAATGTTGCCAAGATTAAAGAGATTGTGCCATATAGTCCGGTTACACCAGTTCCGAATGCACATCCTAGTGTAGAAGGAATATTCATGCCAAGAGATTTGATGATAACAGTTGTAGATCTTGCTAAGGTTATTAAAAGTGCTCCTTCAGGAGATATTTCGAAGGATATGTTTATTATAACTAATTTCAACAAATTGAATGTCGCTTTTCATGTACATACAGTTGTTGGAATCCACAGAGTATCATGGGCTGATATTATTACTCCAGATACAACAATAAGTACTGCTGACAACGGAATTGCCACAGGAATTGTTAAGATTAACGGTCAGCTTATTATTATTCTTGACTTTGAGCGTATTGTATCAGATATAAGTCCGGAGACAGGTCTTAAGACTTCTGATATTCTCAAACTTGAAGGCAGACCAAGAAGTGAAGCACATATTGTCATAGCAGAGGATTCACCTCTTCTTATTAAGCTGATATCTGATTCACTTGTTAAATCAGGTTATGATAATCTTACATTATGTCATAATGGTCAGGAAGCATGGGATTTTATATCAGATGCCAAGGCAGGAAAAGTACCGCTTGATATAGACTGTGTTATCACTGATCTGGAGATGCCGCTTATGGATGGCCACAGACTTACAAAGCTTATTAAGTCTGATGACAAGTTAAAGAATATTCCGGTTGTTATATTCTCATCACTTATTAATGAACAGATGAGAGCCAAGGGAGAATCACTTGGTGCAGATGTCCAGTTGTCAAAGCCGGAAATCGGACTGCTTGTATCAGAAATTGATAAATTACTCAGATAATTTTCTTCATTTTACACTTCCTCTTATAGGACGCCGCCTGACATGGGCGGTGTCTTTTTTTTGCGCGAGCAGCGATGAGAGAAGATATGGAAAGTTCACAGTTGTGCTTGCACAAAATACTGAAGCGATGACAACCCTCTCAAAAGATGTTATAATCATATGGTTATGAAATGGAGGTACTTATGATTTATAATGATTTAATTGATGATATAAAGAGTGCTGATTATGTACTTTTTGGCTTGGGGAAAGAAATATATTCTTCTGATGATACAGAAATATATGACAATCTGAAAAAGCTGTTTGCATCTATGGAACATGTGAATTACTTTATTGTGTCTACTGATAAAGCTGGTACAATCAGGAATAGAGGCTTTAATGAAAGAAGAATTGTCTGTCCGGTCAATGATAATAATGCTGAAGAAGAGGAGAAACAGTGGGATTTCTACAATAAATGGCTGTCATCCTCACTTGCAAAGAAGCTGGTTATTGTGGAACTTGGAGAAGATTTTTCTAACCCTAATGTTATAAGATGGCCATTTGAAAGAATTGTGATGATTAATCAGAAGGCTAAGATGTATCGTGTTCACAGTACATTTTACCAGATTCCTAAGGAAATCGGGGACAGGGCATGTGCTTTTGAGATGAATGGAGCACAGTTTATAAAAGAACTTGTAAAATGTTGTTAATAATCAATATTTATGATAATATTTTAGTATATTTTGATTGGATGGGAGGTAAGAATTTTGGCTGATAATGAACAGCAGGATGATTATCTTAGTAATATGCTTAATGCACTGAATGAAAAGGAACAGGAGAGCCAGTCTTATAATGATCCAGAGACAATTGCAAGGCAGGCTAAAGAGAAACTTGAGGCTGAGAATGCTGTTAAAGAGGCTAATGGGCCAGAGCGTGAAGCTGATGCAGACGCTAAGTTAGAGGCGCTTCTTGATAATACTCCGCTAGAAGAGGCAGCGGAGGCAAAGTTGACATCAGATGATAATTCAGAACTTTCAGATGACGATATGAAAAGACTTATGAATATGAATCTTGATGATATTATTGATGATGTTAAGTCAGACAGTGCGTCTATAGATGATCTGTTTGGAAGTTCTCCTGATAAAGAAACAGAACATAATGAAAAAAGTGCTGATACTCAGGCACAGACGATTAGTGCAGATGATAAGAAAAAGTTAAAACCACAGAAAGAAGGCTTTTTCAAGAAGATTAAGAAAGTGTTCTTTGACAGTCTCGAGGATGATACAGAAACTGCAGAGAGTGCATCAGAAGCTATGGGAGAGAAAGAACGTATAGAAGAGAATGTAGTAAAAGATTCGTCTGATAAAGGAAAAACTTCATCTGGAAATGAACCTAAAGATGAGAATGAGCAGATTATAGAAGATGTGTTCGGAAACAAGAGTACGCTTGATGAGTCACAGGTTCCTAAGAAAGGCTTTTTTGCAAGACTTAAGTACAGGCTTGAACAGATGAAAGCAAAGCACATTGAAGAGGATAAGGCTGAGGAAGAAGCCGAAAGACTTGAAGAAGAAGAAAAGCAGAAGAATAAGGAATTAAAGAAAGCTGCGGCAGCAGAGAAGAAAGAGCAAAAGAAGCAGGCAGGAGAGGCTAAGAAAGCACAGAAGGCTAATAAACCTAAGAAGGTAAAGCCTAAGAAGGTAAAGAAACCGAAAGAACCACCTAAACCGCAGGATATTCTTAAGATAAAGCCTGTTTCAATTGTTATGCTTGTATTATTTGTAGCAGGTGTTTCGGTACTTATAAGTGTTTTAAGTTCAGGCTTTTATTATAACAACAGTGTTTCTCTGGCTAAAGATTATTACAGCAATGAGCAGTATGAGAAGGCATATGATAAGTTAAGCGGAATAAAGCTTAATGGCAGTGATAAGACTCTTTATGAGCAGGCTTCAACAATTATGTATGTTCAGAAACAATATGATTCATATGAGAATTATATGAAACTTAACATGAAGACAGAAGCACTTGACAGCCTTATTAAGGGAGTGAACAGATATAATAGTCTTCGTCCGCAGGCACAGGAGTTAGGCATTGATAATAAGTTTACTGCTGTATATAAGCAGATAGTATTGGCTTTACAGGATACATTTAAGATATCTGAAACAGAAGCAATAGGATTATCATCAATGTCAGATACAGATTTTACTAATTATTATTACAGAATAGAAGAATACGGAAAGGCAGTACAATGATAGCAATTATCGATTATGACGCAGGTAACTTAAAGAGTGTTGAAAAGGCTCTGGTATCATTAGGAGAGGAAGTTTTAGTCTCAAGAGATTCAAGTGAAATCTTACAAGCTGATAAGGTTATTCTTCCGGGAGTTGGTTCATTTGGTGATGCAATGAACAATCTTGATAAGTTCGGACTTGTTGATACTATTAAGAAAGTGACAGGTAATGGAACCCCATTCCTTGGAATATGTTTGGGATTACAGCTTTTATTTAAGGAAAGTGATGAGACTCCGGGGGCGGAGGGACTTGATATTCTTCCGGGAAAGATATTAAAGATTCCTGCTAAGGATGGTTTCAAGATTCCGCATATGGGATGGAATTCTCTTGATATTAAGCCTGAAGCGAGACTTTTTAAGGGACTTGAAGGTAATCCATATGTGTATTTTGTACATTCTTATTATCTTAAGGCAGCAGATGAGGGAATTGTGGCAGCAACTACGGAGTATACTACACATATTCATGCTTCGGTTGAAAGTGGCAATGTGTTTGCATGCCAGTTCCATCCTGAAAAGAGCAGTGATGTAGGACTTAAGATATTAAAGAATTTTGCGTCATTATAATTGCTAAAAGGAGTTGCTGATGTTTACTAAAAGAATTATACCATGCCTTGACTGCAAGGATGGAAGAGTTGTCAAAGGAACTAATTTTGTTGATTTAAGAGATGCAGGGGATCCTGTAGAGGTTGCATCAATGTACGATAAATCAGGTGCAGACGAACTTGTATTTCTTGATATTACAGCTTCAAGTGATGGAAGAAACACAACTGTTGATCTTGTAAGAAGAGTGGCAGAAAGAGTGTTTATTCCGTTTACTGTAGGCGGTGGAATACGAAGCACAGATGATTTTAAGGTACTTTTAAGAGAAGGGGCTGATAAGATATCAATTAATTCGGCAGCTATTATGAATCCGCAGCTTATATCTGATGCGGCTGATAAGTTTGGAAGCCAGTGTGTTGTAGTTGCAATTGACGCAAAGAGGAATAGTGATGGTCATTGGAGCATATATAAGAATGGCGGAAGAGTTGATATGCATATGGATGCTGTAGAATGGGCGATGAAGGCAGAAAAGCTTGGAGCAGGAGAGATTCTTCTTACAAGTATGGATTGTGACGGAACGAAAGCCGGATATGATATTGAGCTTACTAATACAATTGCGTCAAATGTATCAATACCTGTAATTGCTTCAGGCGGCGCAGGCAGTAAAGAACATTTTCTTGATGCATTTACTAAGGGAAAAGCAGATGCAGCACTTGCTGCTTCTTTATTCCATTATAAGGAACTTGATATTATGGAGCTTAAGAAATACCTTGCAGATAATGGTATTCCTATGCGTATGTAGGAGGATATGGATATGTCAATGATAGATAATGATTGGCTTCCTGCTATTAAGGAGGAATATTCCAAGCCATATTACAAGGAATTATTTACATTTGTTAAGGATGAATACAGCAAATATGTTGTATATCCTCCGGCAGATGATATATTTAATGCGTTTCATTTTACACCGCTTAGTAAGGTTAAGGTACTGATACTTGGTCAGGATCCTTATCATAATGTACATCAGGCACATGGACTGTCTTTTTCAGTACTTCCTGGAGAGGAAGCACCGCCTTCACTTAAGAATATATATAAAGAACTGCATGATGACTGTGGATGTTATATTCCTAATAACGGATATCTTAAGAAATGGGCCGACCAGGGAGTGCTTCTGCTTAACACAGTACTCACTGTAAGAGCACATCAGGCTAATTCACATCAGGGACACGGCTGGGAGCAGTTTACGGATGCAGTTATTAATGCTGTCAATATGCAGGACAGACCTATTGTGTATATGCTGTGGGGTTCGCCTGCACAGAGAAAGGCATCAATGCTTAATAATCCGAAACATCTAATTCTTAAAGCACCACATCCAAGTCCGTTATCTGCGTACAGAGGCTTTTTTGGATGCAGACATTTCAGCCAGTGCAATGAATTTTTAAAGGCTAATGGGGTAGAACCGATTGACTGGCAGATTGAGAATATATAATACACTTGATTTTTTGATTAATATTATGTATTATCAATTCTGTTTATTATTAAATTAAATAGGAGATAGTATGTTAAAAAAGTATTTGTATATTTTTCTTATTTCTATGGTTCCACTTATTGAGCTTAGAGGTGCAATTCCTGTATCACAGGGATTCCAGTTACCATTGTTACAGTCATATATTGTGTGCGTAATAGGTAATATGCTTCCTGTACCGGTTATTTACCTTTTTGCAAGAAAGGTTCTTGAGTGGGGAAAGGATAAGAAATATATTGGAAAGTTCTTTACTTTCTGTATTGAAAAAGGACACAAGGGTGGAGAGAAGCTTAAGGAGAAGGCTGGAAGAGGTCTTTTTGTAGCATTATTACTTTTTGTTGGAATTCCGCTTCCGGGAACAGGTGCATGGACTGGAACACTTGCAGCAAGTTTTCTTGATATGGGATTTAAGAAGAGTGTAATAGCAGTTTTGTTAGGAGTTTTGCTTGCAGGAGTGATTATGGGAATCGCAAGTGCGGGAGTATTTACAGCAATTTTTAGTTTTGCATAAGATTATTAATTGGCTTGAAATCCAGTATTTAAGCGCTTTTTTGAAGATTTTGAAATATTTTTTGAAAATTTTTAAAAAAAATTCAAAAAAGTGCTTGACGGATTACGATAATTGAGTTAAGATATCATTGTTGCTGCGGTACACAACTGCAAGACAACGAAAGCTATGGCTTGTTGGTCAAGAGGCTAAGACGCCGCCCTCTCACGGCGGAATCAGGGGTTCGATTCCCCTACAAGCTACTATATGTGATACGGAAAGAGTGGGCAGAGATGTCCACTCTTTCGTTCATATATAAGAAAACTGAATACTTTTAGAAAGGGTGAGTACTGCATGGGAAAAAGAAAAAGCTATGAAGCTAAGACAACAGAACTTATACAGCCGGTTGTTGAAGCTAACGGCGTGGAACTTTTTGATGTTGACTACGTGAAAGAAGGCAGCGACTGGTATCTGCGTGTCTACATTGACAAAGAAGGCGGAGTTACTATTGATGACTGCCAGAATGTGAGCAGAGCTTTCAATGAGATACTGGACAGGGAGAATTACATTGATGACCAGTATATATTTGAGGTAAGTTCTCCGGGTCTTACAAGACCTCTTAAGAAAGAGAAGGATTATGAAAAGAGTATTGGCAGAATGATTGAGATTAAATTATTCAGTCCTGTTGATAAATCTAAGGAATATTCCGGGGTTCTTAAGGAATATGATAAAGATACGGTAACAATCAGTATTGATGATGTAACTAAAACATTTGACAGAAGCAATCTGGCTATGATCAGATGGGCATTTGTGGATGAAGTATAATATATTTTTGGAGGAAATTAAAAGCAATGAATAAGGAATTAATTATGGCACTTGATGCTCTTGAGAAGGAGAATGGAATCGATAAAGAGATTATGTTTGCAGCTATCGAGAAATCTCTTATGGATGAGTACAAGGCTGAGTTTGATAAGGCTGATAATGGTCGTGTTGAGTTAGACAGAAGAACAGGCGATTTCCACATTTATTCTGACAGAACTGTTGTTGAGGAAGTTATTGTTCCAGAGAACAGAGAGAATAAGAAAGAAAAATATGTATCAGGTACTGATATTGCATTAGAAGATGCCAGAAAGATTAAGCCTGACTGCCAGCTTGGTGATGTTATTACTGTTGAAGTAAAGTCTGAGGAGTTCTCAAGAAAGGCTGCCAAGAATGCTAAGAATACTATTGTGCAGACTATCAGAGAGCAGGAAAAGAATGCTCTTTATAATGAGTATCATTCTAAGGAGAAGGAACTTATTACAGGTATTGTGCAGAGAGTTGCTGACAATGGTGATCTTACAATTGATCTTGGAAGACTCCAGACAGTTCTTAAGGCTGATGACAAGTTCAAGGATAAGAAGTTTGCACCAGGCGACAGAATTAAGTTATATGTTGTTGATGTAATTAACAGAGAAAAGGGTGGCCCTGTTGTAAGAGTTTCAAGAAAGTCACAGGAGCTTGTTAAGAAGCTTTTTGAAGAAGAAGTTACAGAGATTAAAGACGGCGTTGTTGAAATCATGGGTATTGCAAGAGAAGCTGGCTCAAGAACTAAGATGGCAGTAAGAGCTAATGTTGCAAATGTAGATCCTGTAGGTGCATGTGTCGGTATTAACGGTGCAAGAGTTAAAGCTATTGTTAATGAGCTTGGCAATGAGCAGATAGATATCATTGAATGGGACAGCAATTCAGCACAGCTTATTGTTAACGCATTAAGCCCTGCAAAGGTTGTTTCAGCAGTAGCTGATGATGAAGAGAAGAAAGCTAAGATTGTTGTTTCTGAGCAGCAGCTTTCTTTAGCAATTGGTAAGCAGGGACAGAATGTAAGACTTGCTGCAAAGCTTACAGGATATGGAATTGATATTAAGAGCGAGGCTGAACCTGAAGAACATACAGAAGAAGAAAACTTAGAAGAAGAGTATGTTGAACCATCTGAAATAAGCCTTGATGAAGAATAATTATTAGGAGTGATGCATAGTGGCTACAGTAAAGAAGATTCCACAAAGACAGTGTATTGGCTGCGGTCAGATGAAGGATAAGAAGGACTTAATCCGTATTCTGAAGACACAGGATGAATCAATTGTTATAGATGCTACAGGCAGGAAGAATGGCAGAGGGGCTTATATATGTGCGAATGAAGACTGCCTGTCTAAAGCATTTAAGAATAAGGGACTTGAAAGGTCATTTAAGATGGCAGTAGATTCTGCTGTCTATGATGAGTTAGCAAAGGAGCTGAATAATATTGGAAAATAAACAGAAAATCCTTAATATGATTGGACTTGCGCAGAAAGCCGGAAAGGTTGCAAGCGGAGAGTTTTCAACAGAGAAGGCTGTTAAAACCGGAAAGGCATACACAGTTATTGTTGCAGATGATTCTTCAGATAATACTAAGAAAATGTTTACAAATATGTGTACTTATTACAAGGTTCCGATACATTTTTTTAGTGACAAGGTGAGTGTTGGCCACGCGATAGGAAAGGAATTCCGCGCATCACTGGCAGTCCTTGATGAAGGATTTGCAAAGACCATAGAAAAATATTTTGAACAGGGTTTAGAATAACAGCAGTGCTGTTATTTGGAAAAGAGGTTAAATGGCAAATATGAGAGTACATGAATTGGCAAAAGAATTAAATATAACATCTAAGGATATTACTGATATGCTTAGCAACAGCGAGAAGACTTATAAGTCTGTAAGCGGACTTACAGATGCAGAAATTTCAAGTGTGAGAAAGAAGTTTGCTCCTGCACCTAAGGTTGAGAATAAGCCGGCAGCACAGCCAGCAAAGCAGTCACAGCCTGTAAAGAATGATAACAGGGACAACAGACAGCAGAATCAGACTCCAAAGCAGCCACAGCAGGGAACACAGAATAAGTCTGGTAATGCTGATGATAAGAAGCATATCTCACAGGTATATTTCCCACAGAACAGTTCAAGGGATAAGAATCCTAGAAGAGATAATAATAACAGAGACGGACAGCGCGATAACAACGGCGGCTACAGAAATAATGACCGTAATAATGGCGGTTATAGAAATAATGACCGTGATAATAACGGCGGTTATAGAAACAACGACCGAGGTAATAACGGTTACAGAAATAATGACCGTAATAATAACGGTGGTTATGGCAACCGTGATAACAACGGTGGCTACAGGAATAACGACCGTAATAACAATGGCGGCTACGGTAACCGTGATAATAATGGTTACAGAAATAATGACCGTAACAATGGCGGCTATAGAAACAATGACCGCAACAACAATGGCGGTTATGGCAACCGTGATAATAATGGCGGTTACAGAAATAATGACCGTAACAACAATGGTGGTTATGGTAATCGTGATAATAATGGCGGTTATAGAAACAATGACCGCAACAATAACGGCGGTTTCAGAAATGACAGAAACGGACAGTCTGGAAATGGCGGCTTCAGAAAGGATAATGACCAGAACCGTGGAGGATTTAACGGAGGTCAGAGAAGAAATAATGACAGAAGAGATTCTGCACCTAAGGAAGAGTTTGATTTTTCAGCTAAGCCAGATTCAAGAAGACATGATTCAAGAATAGACAGCAAGAAGAATGACAGAAAGAGAGATAATGAGGCTAAGGAAAATCTTAAGTTCGCTAACAGCAGATTTGATAAGAAGCCTATGACAAAGCCTGAGAAGAAGGAAAAGGAAGAAGAGACAATCAAGCAGCTTGTTCTTCCAGATACTCTTACTATCAAGGAACTTGCAGATAAGATGAAGGTAGCTCCTGCAGCACTTGTTAAGAAGCTGTTCTTACAGGGTAAGGTTGTTACTATTAACGAAGAGATAGATTACGATGCAGCAGAAGAGATTGCTCTCGAGTTCAACTGCATATGTGAGCATGAAGAGAAGGTTGATGTTATTGCAGAACTTCTTAAGGAAGATGAAGAACCAGAGGATAAGCTTGTTCCAAGACCACCAGTTGTCTGCGTTATGGGACACGTTGATCATGGTAAGACTTCATTACTTGATGCAATCAGAGAAACTCATGTGACAGCTAAGGAGTCAGGCGGAATCACGCAGAAGATAGGTGCTTACCAGGTAAATGTAAATGGTAATCTTATTACATTCCTTGATACTCCGGGTCATGAAGCATTTACAGCTATGAGAATGCGTGGTGCTCAGGCTACAGATATTGCTATTCTTGTTGTAGCTGCAGATGATGGTGTAATGCCACAGACAATTGAGGCTATTAACCATGCAAAGGCAGCAGGTGTTGAGATTATTGTTGCTGTCAATAAGATTGATAAGCCTAATGCTAATATTGAGAAGGTTAAGCAGGAGCTTACTGAGTATGGTCTTATTGCAGAAGACTGGGGTGGTTCTACTACATTTGTTCCAGTATCAGCACATACTAAGCAGGGTATTGATGAGCTTCTTGATATGATTCTTCTTACAGCAGAGGTTAATGAACTTAAGGCTAACCCTGACAGAAAGGCAAGAGGTATTGTTATTGAGGCTGAGCTTGATAAGGGACGTGGTCCTGTAGCATCTATCCTTGTACAGAAGGGTACTCTTCATGTGGGGGATGCTGTATCAGCAGGTTCTTGCTATGGTAAGATAAGAGCCATGATTGATGATAAGGGTAACAGAGTAAAGGTTGCCGGACCATCTACTCCGGTTGAGATTCTTGGTCTTAATGATGTTCCTAATGCAGGTGAAATCATTATGGCTGCTGATTCAGAGAAGGAAGCAAGAAGTACAGCAGAGACATTTATCAGCGAGGGAAGAAAGAAGCTTCTTGATGATACTAAGCATAAGGTATCTCTTGATGCACTCTTTGAACAGATTCAGGCTGGTAATATGAAGGAACTTAATATTATCATCAAGGCTGATGTACAGGGTTCTGTTGAGGCTGTTAAGTCAAGTCTTGTAAGACTTTCTAATGATGAGGTTGTTGTTAAGGTAATTCATGGTGGTGTTGGTAATGTTAATGAATCCGATGTAGTACTTGCATCAGCTTCTAATGCTATCATCATTGCATTTAACGTTAAGCCTGATAATCAGGCAAGAATTGTTGCAGAGAGAGAAAAGGTAGATTTAAGACTTTACAGCGTTATCTACAATGCTATTGAAGATGTTGAGGCAGCCCTTAAGGGTATGCTTGAGCCTATCTATGAAGAAAAGATTATCGGTCATGCAAGAATCATGCAGATATTCAAGGCTTCAGGAGTTGGTAATATTGCCGGCTGTATCGTTGAAGAGGGAAGAATTACAAGAGATTCTGTTGTCCGTATAACAAGAGGAAGTGAGAAGGTTTATGAAGGACCTATCGCATCTCTTAAACACTTCAAGGATGAGGTTAAGGAAATCAAGGCAGGTACTGAGTGTGGTATGGTATTTGAAAAGTTCAATGATATCCAGCCAGAGGATATGATTGAAGCACATATCATGGTTGAAGTGCCAAGATAGGATTTAGTTTTTATTTGGAGAATATATGCGTAAAAATAGTGTAAAGAATACCCGTATTAACGGCGAGGTATTGAAAGAATTAAGTAATATAATCAGAAGTGAGATTAAAGACCCTAGAATCAACCCTATGACTTCGGTTGTAGCGGTTGAGGTCGCTCCTGACCTTAAGACATGTAAGGCATATATAAGTGTTCTTGGTGATGAAAAGTCACAGAAGGATACGATTACAGGTCTTAAGAGTGCAGAAGGATATATAAGAAGACAGCTTGCAAGAACTGTCAATTTAAGAAATACTCCTGAAATAAGATTCATTCTTGATCAGTCAATTGAGTATGGTATTAATATGTCTAAGCTTATTGATGAAGTTACAGAACATGATAATAAGATGCACGTTGAGGTTGAAGACGAGACAGAATAAAGAGGTTAGTCATGAATATTATTGAAGAAATCGGACATGCAAAGGTTATAGGTATCACAGGACATATCCGTCCTGATGGTGACTGTGTTGGTTCAACATTAGGTTTATATAATTATATCAGGAAGAATCTTCCTGAGTGCGAGGTTACTGTTTATCTTGAAAAGCCGTCAGATGAATTTAATTATCTATCTGGCATTAATGATATTAAGCATGAGGCCGAGGATAAGCATTTTGATTTATTCGTAGTACTTGACTGCAGTTCAATGGATAGAATTGAACCATTTATGAGCTGCTTTGAAAATGCTGATAAGACTATCTGCATAGATCATCATATAAGCAATAATTCATTTGCTGATGTTAATTATGTAGAGCCACAGTCAAGTTCGGCATGTGAAGTTCTCTATACAACATTTGACGAGGATAAGGTCGATAAAAATGTTGCAGAGTGCATATATACAGGAATAATCCATGATACAGGTGTGTTTAAGTACAGCTGTACATCAAGAAGGACAATGGATATAGCTGGAAAGATGATGGAGATGGGAATTGATTATTCTGACATTATCGATAACAGCTTTTATAAGAAGAGTTATATCCAGAACCAGATTCTTGGAAGAGCTTTGCTTGAAAGTGTGTTGTTTTATGATGGCAGATGTATATTTTCAAGTGTATCTATTGAAGAAATGAATTTCTATGGTGTCACTGGCAAAGAACTTGGTGGAATTATTGAGCAGTTACGCTTAACAGACGGAGTTGAAGTGGCTATATTCCTTTATGAAACAGATAAGGACGAATACAAAGTAAGTCTTCGTTCAAAGAAAATGATTGATGTTGCAAGAATTGCCACAGCATTTGGCGGTGGAGGACATGTGAGGGCAGCAGGATTCTCTGCTAAGGGCAATGTCCACAGTATCGTTAATAAGATTGGCGAAATGATTGAGCAGCAGTATAATGAGGATAATGCATGAATGGTGTTTTAAATGTATATAAGGAGCAGGGATTTACATCTCATGATGTAGTTGCAAAGCTTCGAGGAATACTTAAAACTAAAAAAATTGGTCACACAGGCACACTTGACCCTGATGCGGTCGGGGTGCTTCCTGTGTGTATCGGTAAGGCTACAAAGCTGTGTGACCTTATAACTGACTGGGGAAAGACTTATGAGGCTGTAATGCTTCTTGGCACAACGACAGATACTCTTGATATATCAGGGAAAATTGTTGCCCAGTCAGAGGTTAATGTGAGTGAAGTGGATGTCCTTAAAGCATGTAATGAATTCATAGGTGAGTATGAGCAGATACCGCCTATGTATTCAGCTTTAAAGTATAATGGACAGAAGCTTTATGAGCTTGCAAGAAAAGGTATTGAGATTGAAAGAAAACCAAGAACTGTCCATATTAATACATTAAGGGTGAATGATATCAATCTTTCAGATAAACAGAAAACAGTTACTATTACTGTTGATTGCTCAAAGGGAACTTATATCAGGTCATTATGTGATGATATAGGTAAGAAGCTTGGGTGTGGCGCATGTATGATGAAGCTTACAAGAACGCGTGTAGGTGAATTCATGCTTGATGATACACTTACACTTAACCAGATATCGGCTCTTGTGTTAAAGGGTGAAATAGAAGACAGGATAACTGGCATAGATAAGATATTCAGTGATTATCAGGAGATAACATTTGCAGAAGAATACAGCCGGTATCTTCACAATGGCAATAAGCTGTCAAGAGAACAGATACCTGTAGATGCTGCAATCAGTGATAATGAGAAATACAGAGTGTACGATTCTGATAAATGCTTTATCGGTGTATATGAATTTCGAGATGAAGTGCTTTATCCGGTTAAGATATTTTACGAAGACAACAAGTAAAGGGGCGTGATCATCTTTGGAATATATTCATGGAACAGATGATTTTCAATTAAATAAGAAAAGTGCAGTTACATTAGGAAAATTCGATGGAATTCATACAGGACATCAGAAGCTTATTGAGATTGTAAGGCAGAAAGCAGATGAGGAGAATCTGCTTGCAGTTCTGTTCACATTTGACAGCCTGCCGCTTTCAATATGTCCACAGAAGTATCAGCATTTTATATCTACAAGCAGTGAAAGACGCAGACTGTGTGAGAATTTTGGCATAGATGTTGAGATTGAATATCCGTTTACGGAAGAATTCATGAATATGGAGCCTGAAGATTTTATATGCAGGATTCTTATTGATAAACTGCATGCAAAGTATGTTGTTGTAGGTACTGATTACCGTTTTGGAAAAGACAGGGCAGGTGATGCAGCAATGCTTGTGGAAGCAGGAGAAGAACTTGGATTTACAACTATTATTGTTGAAAAGGAAAAATATCAGGATAAGGAAATCAGCAGTACATATATAAGAGAAGAATTAAAGGTTGGCCATATGGAAACGGTAAATGTTCTTCTTAACAGACCGTTTAATGTTACAGGTGTGGTTTCGATAGGAAACCAGCTTGGACGGAAGCTTGATTTCCCTACTATTAACATATATCCGACGGAGTATAAGCTCCTGCCACCTAATGGAGTATATGCTACCCAGACGACTATTGATGGTGAAAAATTCTACGGGGTTACTAACTTAGGAACTAAGCCTACAGTAAGTGATGCACCGGAGATAAGTGTTGAGACATTTCTTTTTGATTTTGACAAGGATGTGTATGGCAAGAAGGTTGATGTTGAATTCATACATTTTATAAGACCAGAGATGAAGTTTGAAGATGTAGAAGGGTTGAAGAGACAGATTGCGGCAGATTCGGATTTTGCAAGAAATATGTTTCTTATTGGATAATTAATACTTGCAAAGGTTTAATGCCTGTGTTACAATAATCGAGTATGAGCCGTCACCCAGCTGTAGGACACTCCGACCTGAAGCTTAGTGGCAGGAGATTAATATTTAGGAGGATTTAGACATGATATCTAAGGAAAAGAAAGCAGAAATCATTGCTACTTATGGAAGAAAGCCAGGAGACACAGGTTCTCCAGAAGTTCAGGTAGCTATCTTAACAGAAAGAATCGCTGAGTTAACAGAACATCTTAAGGTTAACCAGAAGGATCACCACTCAAGAAGAGGTCTTCTTAAGATGGTTGGTAAGAGAAGAGCTTTACTTGCATATCTTAAGGATACAGATATTGAATCTTACAGAAATCTTATTGAGCGTTTAGGCTTAAGAAAGTAATTAATCAGGGCGGAGTGTATAACTCCGCCCTATTGCGTTGTTAATGGCAGAAGGGATACCCCGAGACCACTGAAATGTATATCATGGTGGTAGTCTATGGTGTGTTTTTCAGTTGTTTCGGACCTTCTGTTAAATATATATTTTTTATGGAAGGAGTTCATATGTTTAAACAGTATGAAATGGAACTCGCCGGAAGAACTTTAAGAGTTGATATCGGCAGAGTGTGTGCACAGGCTAACGGTGCTGCATTAATGCATTATGGTGATACTGTTGTTCTTTCAACAGCAACAGCATCTAAAGAACCAAGAGAAGGAATTGATTTCTTCCCATTAAGCGTTGAATATGAAGAGAAGATGTATGCCGCAGGAAAGATTCCTGGTGGATTTAACAAGAGAGAGGGTAAGGCATCTGAGAATGCTATCCTTACATCAAGAGTTATCGACAGACCTATGAGACCATTATTCCCTAAGGACTATCGTAACGATGTTACTCTTAATAACATGGTTATGTCAGTTGATGAGAATTGCAGACCAGAATTACTTGCTATGATTGGTTCTGCTATTGCAACATCTATTTCTGATATTCCATTTGACGGTCCATGTGCTACAACACAGATTGGTATGATTGATGGAGAATTTATCGTTAACCCATCTCAGGCACAGTGGCAGGATGGAGATCTTCAGCTTACAGTTGCTTCAACTAAGCAGAAGGTTATCATGATTGAAGCAGGAGCTAATGAGATTCCAGAAGATAAGATGATTGAGGCTATATATAAGGCTCATGATATCAACCAGACAATCATTGCATTTATTGATAAGATTGTTGCTGAGGTTGGCAAGGAAAAGCATTCTTATGTAAGCTGTGCTGTTCCTGCAGAGATGTTTGAGGCTATGAAGCAGGTTGTATCTCCAGAAGAGATGGAAGTTGCTGTATTCACAGATGACAAGCAGACAAGAGAGAAGAATATTGATGCTGTAACTGAGAAGATGAAGGAAGCATTTTCAGATAATGAGGAATGGCTTGCAGTTCTTGGTGAAGCTGTTTACCAGTACCAGAAGAAGACTGTTCGTAAGATGATCTTAAAGGATCACAAGAGACCGGACGGAAGAGCTATTAACCAGATCAGACCACTTGCAGCTGAGGTTGATATTATTCCTAGAGTTCATGGTTCTGCAATGTTTACAAGAGGACAGACACAGATCTGTGATGTTGTTACTCTTGCACCTTTATCAGAGGCACAGAAGGTTGATGGTCTTGATGAGAATGTAACTACTAAGAGATACATACATCACTATAATTTCCCTTCATACTCTGTAGGTGAGACTAAGCCATCAAGAGGACCAGGACGTCGTGAAATCGGACATGGAGCATTAGCTGAGAAGGCACTTGTTCCTGTTCTTCCATCAGAGGAAGAGTTCCCATATGCAATCCGTGCCGTTTCTGAGACATTTGAATCTAATGGTTCTACATCAATGGCTTCAACATGTGCATCTTGTATGTCACTTATGGCAGCAGGTGTTCCTATTAAGAGAATGGTAGCTGGTATTTCATGTGGTCTTGTTACAGGCGAGACAGATGATGATTATATTGTACTTACTGATATCCAGGGACTTGAAGATTTCTTCGGAGATATGGATTTCAAGGTAACAGGTACAACAGAAGGTATTACAGCTATACAGATGGATATTAAGATTCACGGTCTTACAAGACCAATCGTTGAAGAGGCTATAAGAAGAACAAGAGAAGCAAGACTTTTCATCATGGATACATGTATGAAGCCTGCTATTGCTGAGCCTAGAAAGACTGTTGGTGAGTATGCGCCTAAGATTATCCAGACATCTATTGACCCTGCTAAGATTGGTGAAGTAGTTGGACAGCGTGGTAAGACAATCAACGCAATCATTGATGAGTGCGGTGTTAAGATTGATATTACTGATGATGGATTCGTTTCTGTATGTGGTGTTGAGCAGGCAGGAATGGATAAGGCTATGAAGTATATCAAGACTATTGTAGAAGACTTCGAAGAAGGCAAGATATATGAAGGTAAGGTTGTAAGCATTAAGGAATTCGGTGCATTCGTAGAGTTTGCTCCTGGCAAGGAAGGAATGGTTCACATTTCTAAGATTTCTAATGAGAGAATCAACCATGTTGAAGATGTTCTTACACTTGGCGATCATGTAAAGTGCAAGTGTATGGGTAAGGATAAGATGGGAAGAATCAGCTTCTCAATCAAGGATGCAATTTAATTAATATGAGAGCATATTAATTAAATACGGGTTTGAACAGATTGTATCTGTTCAAACCCGGCAATATAGAAGCATGAGTTATATTTGGTTATAGAAAAGAGGATACGATTATGGTAGATCAGAATTGTGCATATTGTGTAGAGGGTGACCTCGTAGCTAAGTTTGGTATTAAGATATGTGAGCTTGAGACATCAAAGGTATATCTGTTCAAGGAGCAGAGTCATCCTGGAAGATGTATCGTAGCACATAAGAAGCATGTTGGTGATATGAACGAGTTAACTGCAGAAGAGAGAGCTGCTTACTTTGAGGATGTTGCAAGAGTAGCAAGAGCTATCATGGCTGCTTTCCACCCAGATAAGGTTAACTATGGTGCATATGGTGATACAGGTCATCACCTTCATTTCCATCTCTGCCCTAAGTATAAGGACGAGTTTGAATGGGGTGGCGTATTCCTTATGAACCCAGATAAGAAGTATCTTACAGATGCTGAATATGCAGAGATGATTGAGAAGATTAAAGCTAATATGTAACTGTTCAGAGCCAGGCAGAATTTCATAAATCAGATTAGAAATGCTTGCATTTCTATATCTGATTTTGAAATTCTATCTGGCGGATACGCCACACCTCCAAAATGCGAAGCATTTTGGAGGCTGGCTCTGAATAGTTACAACAATAATTTGAAATGAGGTATTTTTATGTCAGGACATTCAAAATTTGCGAATATCGCGCATAAGAAGGCAGCCAATGATGCAGCTAAGGGTAAAATCTTTACAAGACTTGGTAAGGAGCTTATGATAGCTGTTAAAGAAGGCGGTCCGGATGTTAATAATAATAGTAAGTTAAGACAGGTTGTTGCTAAGTGTAAAGCAGCTAATATGCCTAATGATACAATTGACAGAGCTATTAAGAAGGCTGCAAGTAATGATATGTCTAACTACGAATCAGTTACATATGAAGGATATGGTCCTAACGGAACAGCTATTATCGTAGAGGCTCTTACTGATAACAGAAACAGAGCAGCTTCTAATATCCGTAGTGCATTCACTAAGGGTGGCGGTAATGTTGGTACTCCAGGTTGTGTATCATTCATGTTTGATAACAAGGGACAGATGATTGTAGACAAGGAAGAATATACCGGAGATGCTGATGAGCTTATGATGTTAGCTCTTGATGCTGGTGCAGATGATTTCAATGAAGAAGAGGATTGTTATGAAATCCTTACTTCACCAGAGGAGTTTGATGCTGTTAATCAGGCATTAGCTGATGCCGGAGTAACATTTGCTTCAGCAGAGGTTACTATGATTCCACAGACAACTGTAGACCTTACATCTGAGGATGATATTAAGAAGATGAACAGAATCTTAGGACTTTTAGATGAAGATGATGATGTTCAGAATGTATATCATAACTGGAATGAACCAGAAGAAGATGAAGAATAATTAATCATGAAAGAAGATTCTCATGCAAGTTTGGCATGAGAGTCTTTTTTTATTGTTGTAAATGTGTTATCATTATATTATTAATTGCGTGTAATGGAGAATAACTATGCTTTTACAGGACATACCCGAGGATAATAACCTGGTAATTGAATTAAGTATGAATGGACAGAAATATGAGTTTCCATCGAAGGTTATCAGAAAAGTTAACCAAAGCGTATTGGTTGAGCCAATAAGAATTAATGGAAAGATATTAAGTTTCAATTCTTCAGGTGGCGGTATTACGGTAAGTGTATATATGATAAGGGACAGTAAGCCACCAATGTTATGGAAGGGCGTTGCAGTTAATTCAATAAGAGAAGATAATGGAACATTTTATAAGATTACAGCTAATGGAGAAGGCTTTGAAGTTAACAGACGAGGGGCTTTCAGGCTGTTTATAGGTATCTCGGGAGTTGCACAGTTAGGGACTAACCGTAAGGCAGTTGATGTTATTGTTAAAGATGTGAGTGAGAGTGGATTCTCTTTTGTTGGCATGGAGGATATGGACAATGTCATTAATATGCCGGTAAGACTTGTATTTGCTGACTTTAATCAGAATTACAGTCTTATGGGGATTATTGTGAGAAAGGTTGTTATCGGTGAGAACAAGATAGTATACGGATGCAGGTTAGGTGTGCGTAATGCTAACCTTGAACAGTATATAAGCCAGAAGCAGAGACAGATGTTATCAATGAACCATGGCAATTCTGCATTTCAGAATAAGGAGATACTGGAGAAAGCTCTTAAGGAACCGGGCAGGGAAGACAGGACAGCACAGGAACAAGAACCGGATGATAAGAATTATAAGAAAAAGCAGATCAAGAATGACGGAACATATAAAGAAAGAGATATTAATAAAGTTGGTAAAACTGAACGAAGAGATATATTCAGAGATACACTTGAAAGGAAGAAGGTATGATTATGAAACCTACTTTAAGGCAGATTGAGGAAAGAGAAAAGCAGAAAAAGGAAAAGCGCCAGATTGATACGCTGATTAAATATGACCGTGCCAAGATATGTCCAAAGTGTGGGGAACTTATGCGTTATGCATTTGGAGAAGTGTTTAAGTGTGACAACTGTGGAGCAGAGGAACTGACATCTTTTGGCAAGGTGAGAAAATATATAGAAGACCATGGTCCTTCTAATGCAGCTAATATATCAGATGGAACAAGGGTTCCTGTATCAACAATTAACAGATATCTGAGAGAAGGAAGAATAGAGATTCCTGACGGTTCGGACAGCTATATCAAATGTGAGGACTGTGGAGCAGAGATAAGATACGGAAGATATTGTCCGGCATGTGCAGCAAAGCATAACAAAGGTCAGAATGTCGGTATATTTAATTCTGAAGCAGGAGAAGTTCCAAAGCATAAGAGAGATGCATATGGTAAGATGCATACTCTTGATGTAATGGAAAAGACAAGGAATAAAAGATAAGAACAATATAATAATGAAAGAACAGTAAAAGCCCGTTGGTTAAGAGATTAACCAGCGGGTTTTTTCTATAGATACATATAATAAGGATAAATGAGGAGAACAAAATGAAGAAAATGTTTATTACAGAGAGAAGCATAGAAGAATACAGGAAAATACTTATAAAGGAAGAAAAGGGCAGGCTTACTGTTGAAAAGTATGTAAGAGATATGAAAAAGTTCTATGAATATGCTAAGGGAAAATGTATCAGTAAGCAGCTGGTTATTGACTATAAGTATTATATTGAAAGCACAGGGGATTATAAAATATCAAGTATTAATTCATTTCTTGCATCTGTTAATCATTATCTTGAAGTTATGAATTGTGCAGATATGAAAGTGAAGATGATAAAAGTACAGAAAAATATGTTTGTCCCAGAGAAACGCGAACTTACGAAAGGTGAATATGAATGTCTTATTGATACAGCTGCTTCCATTGGCAACGAGCAGCTTGCTCTTATTATCCAGACACTTGGGAGTACAGGAATAAGGATAAGTGAACTTAAATCAGTAACTTTGGAATCTGTAATCCAGGGCATGGCAGATATTCATAATAAAGGGAAATTAAGAAGAATATTATATCAGTCAGAATTAAGAAATGCACTCTTAAGATATGCGGAGAGACATGAAATAGTGCAGGGCAGTATATTCATAACAAGAACCGGAAGCCCTTTAAACAGGTGCAACATCTGGAAAATGTTGAAGCAGTTAAGTGTGTCAGCAGGAATAGACCCATCGAAAGTATTCCCACGTAATATGAGACATCTGTTTGCCAGAAGCTTCTACAATATTAAAAAGGACATAGCCCGTCTTGCAGACGTGCTTGGTCACAGCAGTATTGAGACAAACCCGTATATATGTGAAAACATCAGGGGAAGAACATACAAGGCTGCTAGACAGCATGAAGATGGTTGTAAAAAGTGATTATATAATTAAAAAAGTGGTGAATAGAAAATGTTTTACGAAAAGTACAACATAATATTTATTATGTTGCAAATAGTGTGTGCCATTATATCCAAAGTCAATCAGTTCTGGTTATATTGCTGTTTATGATTTATAAATTATGCTTAATAATATATTGAAGTTTCATGTATACTTTAAATAGGTCAGGAGATTGGCAAAAAATACCTCGTGTAGAATATTACTGACCTAGCAAATTGATAAAATCTAATGAATACAAGAGGTATCTATAATGAATATTATAGGTTTAAAGAAGAAAAATCAAGGTTTATCCATTTTAATAATAATTATTGAATATAAATGAGTTTTATGATAATATTTAATTAGTCGGAAAGTGAAAATTATTGTCGGATTAATACAATTTATATATTTTTAGAAGTGGTATTACTATGAATATGATTGAATTGATTCGATTTGTTGTAATATATGATTGAATTGGTAGAGAGGTTGATGAGACCTCTCTTATAGTGTTGTGCTGAATTTGTCTAATTGTGTATAAATTGTGAATATAAGGAAGGAAAAAATTAATATGAGATTAGAAGAAAGCATAATGCATGCAATAGATGGTAATGCTGTCCTCTTTTTAGGTGCAGGTTTTAATTCAGGAGCAATTAACTTTAATGATGAGAGGTTTCCTTTGGGAAATGAATTGTGCCAAAGAATTATAGAAGATGGAAATATTGATGTATCTGAGGATAGTGAAAAAGATAAAGAAGATTTGCAATACATTTCGGAACGATATTTAGAAAATAATACAAAAACAGATTTGATTAATTTTTTAAAGAAACAATTTACATGTAAAAAGTTGAGTGATGCTCAAAAAATAATATCGAGCATTAATTGGAAAAGAATATATACTACAAATTATGATGATACTATAGAGTATGCTTCAAAAATTGGTGAAGTACAAAGGGATAGTATTGATCCAAAGAAAAATTATGCAGATGTATTGCGTAAAAAAGGTGCAATTATTCATATCAATGGATACATAGGTAATGTAACAGAAGATGATCTTGATGATACATTTAAATTATTGGATCGATCTTATCAAAGGAGAACAATACCAGATAGTGATATTGCACTTACATTATCTAATGATATAAAAAATGCACAATGTTTTATTTTTATAGGATATTCGCTGGATTATGATCTTGAATTACAACAAATATTTGTAGAAGGTGGAATGACAAAAAATAAATCTGTATTTATAACTTATAATGCGTCAAATCGAACAAAACATAAGATAGAAAAATTTGGAACACTTGCGGATATTGGAATAGATGAGTTTGCTAATAGAATTAAGGATGGTAATGGCTTATATAAGCCTAAGATAGGAGATTATAGATTAAAATTGTTAAATGAAATGAAATCAGAAGATTATATGCCATCTACTTCTATATCAGATAACAGTATGACAGAACTTTTTCTTAAAGGGAATATAAAAATGGAGAATATATTCTCTGCTTATAGTGATAAATATACGGTTAAAAGAACAATATGTGAAGAAATTGAAAAAGATATTTTAGGTAAAAGGCAGGCAATTATTATTCATTCTATGATGGGAAATGGAAAGACAGTGTTGTTAAAGCAGCTTGCAGTAGATTTATGTAGTAAGGGACGTGTTTTTTTCCTCGATGATATTAATTCTTATATTCAGGACGATTTAGATTATTTGTCGGAACAAAAAGGATTGAAATTCATTTTTGTTGATAATTATACAAGAATAATAGATTCTGAATATGCGCGTGTTTTATCAAATTGTGCGCAGTCCGGAATGAAATTTATATTCTCTGTTAGAAGTTATATGTACGATAATTCTTATCATCGATTTACGGATGTATTTAATATAGAAGCCAACAAAATTGATATATATAATATAAATATGATGAATTCTAATGAACAGAATAGAATGCTTGAGTTGTTGGATACATATTCGCTTTGGGGCAAAAAGGCGGCATTAACAAGACAGGAGAAAAAGAAATACATATCTAGAAAGTGTCATGGTGAAATTAAGAATATAATGTTGGATTTGTTAAACTCACAGAAGGCTCAAAAAGATATTAAAGAATTATTAGAAGTTTTATTTAACTCTCAAGATGTTAAAGAAATAATCCTTTTAAGTTTCATATGTGAAATTATCGATTGTAATGTTACATTAGATGAAATTGTGTTACTTTTGGGAAAGCAGGCTAGGACTGCTAGTATATTAAAAAATGTACAAATTAATGAATTTCTTGATTTTGATAATAACAGACTTAAGTTAAAATCATCTGTTGTTGCTGAATATATATTACATAATATGGATTATAACGATGATGTAGAATTAATTGTAAGCAAGATAATTTTAGTTCTTAATGCACACAATCATATTAGCAGATATGAGCATATGTTAAGGATGATAGTTTCATATTCTAATCTTCGAATGTTGTTCAACAGGAAAGAAAAATCATACAGTGAGAGAATTACGAAAATATATGAAATTGCGAAATCGTTGGAGTATTTTAAGGAAAATCCATTCTTTTGGCTACAGTATGCTATTGCTAAAATGGAAGTACACGATTATCAAGCGGCACAGATATATTTAGATAATGCTGAATCATTCAGAAAAAAGAAGCATGTGACTGATTCTTGGCAAATTGACACTATAAAAGGAAGATTTTTGTTAGAGAAGACAATGTATGATAATAATGCGAAATATGCATATGAAAATTTTGACATGGCATATCATTATTTGCATGATAATAATACAACTGATATTCAATATCCCTTAAGACAGGTATCTCTTTTTGACAAATATTATAGACAATTTTATGATGGTTTTTCTAACAGTGAAAGGAATGTGTTTCTTATGCATTGCATAGATATGCAAAAGTTAATAAAGAAAAATATATCTTCAGTTGGGAAAATGAATACTAGAGAATTAATTAGAATCGATAAAATGTTGACAAAAATTCAGAATGAAATGGCAAAAAAGAGTGTATAAAACGCCATATTAGTCTGATTTAGTTATGATGTACATACTATAGTAATTGGTTATACAGAGAGGAGGATTGACAGTGAATCCAGTTAGGACATTTGATCAAATTACACAAGAAATATTAAATAAAAACGATTTTGAAACTATAACCGTTGGGATATTAATAGCAGATGGTAATCAAGCATCTGCAAGAGATTATATTATTAATTATATGGATATGTTTGATAGAAAATCTGGGAAATTCATAGATTTTTTTGTCCCAGGATATTGTGAAAATATATTTGGTAATGATGTGAATATAGAAAGAAGGTATCATCCTAATGCTTATGGTAAATGGTGTTGTTATAGCGATATACCGATATTTTACATCAGAAGGAATCAAACAGCATATTATTTTGATAAATTTCTATTTGACGACTTTATTATTGAAATGGAAGAAAGGATGGGGATTAAATATACATATAATCCAATGCTTATTCTTGTTGAAATAAATAAAGGGATAGATGGAGAAAAAATAGAATTTCAAGATAAAGTTGTCATTGAATTAGATGATGATTCTGCACGAGGAGTTACTAGAGTTGGATCTTTGTTTGACAAAATATTTGAAGTTGCAAAGAAAGAGGTAGGCTTGGATAGATTTCGAGATAATGTTCGTATGTATTATATTAAGGGCCATGCAGTAAAAAACATTATTAATGCAGTTCAAGGAGAATGGATTGAATCAATAGAAGATGTTATAAATAATG
>ULUB01002096.1_pt1 | contig 40881 bp, 38 predicted proteins | sample 1958111 | NCBI WGS metagenome assembly ULUB01 (sample SAMEA4835749, study PRJEB28245) | human gut metagenome | biome: gut microbiome; material: fecal sample | place: Denmark | collected 2008
TGACAAAACCACCGGTTCCAAACATTCCATATAAATTTTTATGACCGGCAAAGATCAGAAAATCAATTTCCTCTTCGATCACATGAACCGGACAGATGCCAAGCCCCTGGGCGCTGTCTAAAAAGGTCATTGCCCCTGCTTGTTTTGCCAAATGAAAAACATCTGCATAGGGAAGCAGGTAGCCTGTCACATTGCTTACCTGTGTCACACAGACAAGCCGAGGAGATTCTGCCTTGAATTGATTTCCTGTTTTTTCCAGATCAATCTGTCCGTCTGACTGAACCGGAAGAACTTTTATCTGTATCCCCTTTTGCTCTTCCATTGCGTGAAGCGTGCGCATGACCGCATTGTGCTCGTAAGGCGAAACAAATACAATATCCCCTTTTTCCCATGGAAATCCCTGTAAGATCACATTTGCCGCCATCGTCGCCGAGGCCGTAAAATACACATCCTCATCCGAAAGAGCATGAACATATTTTGCCAGTTTTCCACGGGTTTCCCGTATCTGCTGCTCCGCCTGTGCTGCCAGACGATAACTTCCTCTGCCGGCATTGACCGGCATTTCACATCCCCACTGCGTATAGACATCCGTTACCTCCTTCGGCTTCGGAAATGTCGTCGCTGCATTATCCAGATATATCAAATGATCACTCCAATTCCTGCTGCAATAAATCCAGCAAAATCTTTGCCTTCTGTTCCTTTTCAAGACTGTCTCCAAATTCGGAAATCGCCTCTTCTACCGCCGCTTTGGCAAATACCATGACAGAATCCGTCTCAACCGCTTTTAAGTATTTATCCATCTGGATTCCCTGTGGATCCGTGTAGATAAGATGACAGGCTTCTTCCGGTGCTGTCTGCCCCGCAGCATTTTCCAATTCCTTACATATATTTTGCAATGCCTTTTTGTATTCCTGTACCGTATCCTGGCGAAAATCTTCCGGATATCTCCCTGTGATCTGCTTAGCAATCCCGGCGATCACTTCCTCTTCCGACTCCTCCGACAGCGACAGCATATATTCTAACAACGAAGCCGCTGACGCAGATAAAACGCTGGTCTTTGTCTGCGTGCGTTTCTTTCGCGCCCATTCTTTCAGTGCCGGCTTGATCGTCTCATCAGTGACTTCCAGGCAGGTCATGGTAACCTGACGAAGTTCCCCCATCAGATTTTCATAAAAGGAATCGATCTCCTGCTTTGCCTGTACCAATTTTTTACAAAAGAGGACATAATTAATGTTGGTTTTCTTTTGCGGGATCAAAAACGGCAATTTTTCAAATATAAGCTCCCTTGGGTTTTCATCGTTGTGTGCGAGCAGTTTACACAATTTTTCATTTATTTCTTCCGGATAGGTCGCCATACGGCTGGAAGCCGGCAGATGGGTAAACCAGAATTGCAGCCCATTTACGATTTTTTCCAATCTTGTAGATGGTTGTCCCGGATTTTGATATTCCTTTGGAAGAGGAAAAACTTTTTCCAGTTTCTTTAAATAATCTTCTTTTTTAAAGCTGCCCCGTTCTATATACAGATCATATTTTTCCGGATACTCATTGACAAGTTCCACCGTTTCTGCCTGAAACGGGATTTCCTTCTTTCCCTCATAGAAAACAGCGCTAATTCCCCAGCCTATGATACAATGCGCAAGGTAAATCGGCACCACCCCTTCGCGAAGTCCAATCTCCGTTCCCCGTAGTTTTTCATACAGCGATGTCATTGGCACCCGTTTTCCCGCCGCTTCAAACATTGTGTTATAGATGACGGACAGCATGTGATTGACACCGGGTTTACAGTCACCGGTCATAATGCCGGTGTGAAATAGCGTGGCACGGCAGATCGTCGCCTCGGCACTGTTTCCTTCTGCCATTTCATACAGATCCCCTCGTTCAAGAATACAGCGGACCACTTCTTTTCGTGCTTTTTTAATCTGCGCGGATACAAAACGGCGATTGATCAGCTCATGATTGATTCTTGGCACCTTTCCATAACACTGCTCGCAGATTTCACTCAGAAGCTGGTTAAACGTAAGAGATTTGTTTTTATTATTGGTAAATACGCGGCAGTTTGCCCGTCCGGGTACAAAATGCGTTTCAAACATCCAATTGAGCTTATACAGACAGTCTTCTTCCATCATCAAAAGTTCTTCCACAAGCACATCGTCGTGATTCAGATAGTCCTCCTGCTGAAGAATCATGCGGATGCCTCGGATCCGGCGCAGCAGCCCTTCCGCCTCAAATGGTTTTTCCGGATAGATCACTACCAATTTATCGTCTCTCAATTCATTAAGATGCTGTTTTACACTTTTTTTATATTTGACATAAGGGTCAATCAGTAAAAGAATCTTTCCATCTGCAAATGACCCGCCCTGAGCTTCTTCATACAGACCATCCGTAGATTTCAGTTCCAAAAAACGCTCTGTCTCCATAAAAACGGTATCGAAAAAACGAGTCATTCCATGAACATGATTGTATTTTTTTGGCAGTTCATAGCGATGTCCCATCACATGATCCAATTCTTTCGTCAACGAAAAATTCGTAATTTCCTGCTCGCATTGTGCCAGTTTTTCCTCCAGATCCACATCAATCTTCTGGCGCAGTACATACGAATTCAATTTATCGCGAAACAGCACGGCTTCCTTTTTCTCAAGTGTCTGCAGGCGCTCTTTTACCTCATTCAGTTTTCTCCCGGTTGCCAGCGCAAGCGTCTGGGCCGTCGCCTCCATTTTCTCGGAAAGACCGACGATTCGCATCAGACAGATGGTTTTCACGATTTCTTCCTCTTCTTCTGTCAGATCCTTTTCGAGTACCATCATCGCCTTGCTCCACTCCAGATGACTTCGACGGTTCCAGAGATCCCGCTTTAACAATGGCGAAAAATAATCAAACACTCTGCCCGGTGTCATGCACTGTTTCGCATCCCACTCGGAATTTACATAATCTGACAACGTTCCTTTTTCGTTTCCGGCGAGAAATGTCACAAGCGACCTCTCATTCTGGCCTACGCGTTCGCTGACTTTTAAAAGGAGAAACGTCGTTAACGGGCGCATTGGATAACATCCCTTCACAATGATTTCTTCAAATTCTTCCTTCGTAAAATCCCGGTCAAAACCGGCTGCGCCATAATTTGCCGAGGCGATTTCCTTCCAATCCAGCGGAATTTTTTCAAACGACTCCTTCCGGATCATATTCTTGATCAATTCGTAATTGTCCTTTTGTGTCGTAACAAAATACCGCTCAGAAAGCCGTCCTTCTACGCCGGTAAACGTATTAATCACCTCTTGGGACAAATATCCGCTATACTCTTTGATACTCTTGTGCGCCACGAAAATCTGAATCATCCGCGCAGCATCCGACGACTGGTTCGCCAGCTCACACATCTGCTGCACCAGATTCATATCTTTGGAAACGCTTTCCTTCGTCTCGCTCTCCATAAACTTGCTGAATTCATCAAAAATGACTACCATTCCCGCGTAGTGATAGGGTTTCCGACAGATCCGCGCAAGAATTTCCTCGTACAACGTAGCAATGTCGGTCTGAATCATTGGCATAAACTGACTTCCGGCTGTCAAGGAAGGATAAATTTCCTGAAACCGGCGCATCGTCAATTCCTTTTCTTCCTGCAGTTCTTTTACAAATGAGCGTGCCTTGCTCTTTCCGATTTTTGCCAAAAACTTTTCATACGTTTCCGGATACTCTTTTTCCCATGTCTGTATCGTGTGAACCGCTTCCGTATAATAGCTGTCGGGAATGCAGTCTTCCAGTCCAAATCGCTTTAAAGCACCTAGCAGTCCTCTTCGATAGGACTGTTCCAGGGACTCGCTGCCAAAAGACACAACCACCGGCAGATACTTCTTTCCCCGCTCCATATATTCCTGTATATTTTTTCCTGTTTTTTCCTCTGCCTGCCTAAAGTGCTCCACCAGATGCGCACTCAATTTCTCGTCAAACGGGTTCAGCAGATACATCAAGACGAGAAGAAGATGGGATTTTCCCTTTCCATAGGGACCGATCAGCATCGTGGATGCTTCTTTTTTCTTTCCGGTTAATTCTCCCAAATATTCACAAAGAATCTTCATAGAAGCCTGTGTCGGAATATAATTTTCAATTGGCTCTTTCCGCATCTGATCCAGTTTCAGATTGATTGAATGCTGAAATTTTTCATCAATTCGGATTACTTCCTTTAATTTCATACTGTCCTCCCCCGGGTACTCTGTTCCTGTCTTTTTTCGTAATACTGCTGTATGATCTCCAATTCTTCCGGCACTTCCTCCGAAAGATATACCATGTCTAATCCTGCGGTACGGTTGATCCGTAAACATCCATCATTTTCCAATTCATCCAAATATTCATTGAACAGAATGCGGTCCAATGACAATAATTTTCCCGGTCCGTTTTCACACGTCAGCAGATTTTCAATACTTTCTCCCTGCTTCCCAAGAATTTTCCGGCGCAGCACCAAAAGAACGATTTCTTTCGGAAGTCTTTCCGGCACGATACGCTCTCTGCGGTATCCCCGGTAATTTTTCTGGATCAGACGAAGTCTGGCAAACACACTGCGCTTTTTATCTTCCGGATCTTCCTTCTCTTCTTTCGAATCCACGTACATCTGCAAAAAGGTATTGCAGTCGTCTGTAAAGGAACGTTCGGAAACTTCGTTCTCTCCACTGTATCGAAGCAGTTCCTCGTATAATTTTTCCTGCATCTGCTCTCTGGTAAATTCTCCCAGTGGCATTGTTTCAAAAAATAAATACCATATTGTCGCCTTTTCCGCGCTGGATACGGCATGGATATGCAGAAGCCAGACAGAAAACAGATCCTCCAGGTACAGATCTTCCCCGGCGATCAATTGTCCCATCTCGGTAAGAACGGTTCCGGTTCCTCGGACTTCTTTGATCAGACCGCATACGCCCATCCAGTACCGGATCGCCTTTGCCATCGCACTTCCGACTCCCAGAGCATCGGCTCCCGAATAATTTTCCTTTGTAAATAAACGCGGATTTTCCGACACTTCTGTCATGCCTTTGGCAAACCAGCCTTCGCGCATAAAAAATCCACCATGTCCTTTTAAACGATATTTACGCATTCGTTGTTCCTTCCTTATCTTCCCGCTTGATTGTCAGCACTTTCCGCATATAACATCCCACGGAAAAATGACTGACGCACTCGGTGCATTTTACACATTTCGCTTCATTAATGGTATAGGATGTCGATTTATCCGGCATCTCCTTAACCGTGATCGCATTAAACCGGCACACACTCTCACAAGCCTTGCATCCCATGCACATTTGATATTTGGTGATCTGGCAGTCAATCTTTTCACGGACTTTCGACATTCCCTTTACGTGAAAGGCATCCTCTCTATGTACAATGACTTTGCACCGGGTCTGCCCCGGTCTTCCCTGCAATACAAAAACGACATTGTTATCTGCATCCGTAAAATAAGCTTCTCCCAGTCTTTTATTGCCAAGTTCCGACTGATATGTGCCAAATGGCTTAAACAATTCATACAGTTCTTCCGTAATCGGCCTGGTCAAGTCATAATTGAAAGCATTTTCTTCTTTTACACAAGGTTCATAAGAAACGATGGATTTTCGTGCATAGTCTAACCCGTTTCCTCCCTGTCTTGCCTTCCATTTTCCTTCTTTCACATACACTTCGGCATCTTTTTTTCCCACTTTTTTTGCAAAATCAATTAGCAGATTTTGGAAATCATTATATTTGTCCGGGATAAAAATGCTGGATAAAAATTCAGACCACAGGCTGTTGTTTGGACAGCAATAACATCCCACGCGCGCATAACCAAGGCGGTACGCCGAATTAAAAGCGATACCCGTCGTCATCAGATACAGCCACACATCAAAATCAAACCACTCAATGATCGGGCACAATGTCAACTGCTTCGCAATCTTGGAATTGGTACTCGTTCTTTCATATTTACTGCGGCTCGCCGACTCGCTGTGACGGATTCCCTGAAAAGCTACGATCCGCTTTTTCCCGCGGAACAAAGCCGATATCTTCTGATTGATCGCACCCGTCTTAAATATCGTACAGCACCAGCGCATGACCCGGCTTGGCGGCCCTACGATCTCACAAAGTTCTTCAAAATTCTTCTCTTTATTGCGGGATGAGATCATCGGCGTCTTCGGATTTTCCTTTTTATACTGCGCGACATATTGTTCTGTCATCGGAAATTCCAATGTCGTGTCCCCAAAAATATGAAGGATTTTCTTTCCCGGTCCGTCCAGTGCACGCTTACAAAGATCTGCCACCACCGTCGAATCCTTTCCTCCGCTGAACGAGACAAACATATCGCCGATTTCCATTCCCTGCGTTTCCTCCCAGATGTAAGACAGGGCTTCCTGCGAAATCTCCTGATATCGGTTGGCATTTGCCTTTACAAACCGTTCTATCATCTGTTTGAAAAAGGTGTCATCCATATTTTTCCTGTTTTCATCATATGTTTTCCGGATCTTCCCGGCGTCCATTTCCCGCAGCCGCTGAATGGACAATGGCATGCGGACTCCGTCGAGATAATATACATTTCCGGCCGCATTCCATAAGGATTTCTCATTTAATTCTCCCGCCTTCAATCCCAGCAGAATCTCAAGAAGCACTTTTTCTTCCGGAAATACCACGCGGACATCTTTTACAAATCGTCTTCCTTTTGCTCCACAGCACCCACACACCGGCTCATACAGCGGAATCTTACACTCTTCGCACCAATACAGCTGCGACTCAGAACAATGTATCATCTTTTGCAATCTCCTCCGGCTGAATTTTTAGATACGCACACACTTCACAAAGTTCCGTAGCGTTTAACGGCCGAACCGGCTGCTTTTGAAAGATTTTCCGGTCAATTCCGGTTTCTTTTGAAACTTTCTGTATGTCGATCTGATGTATTTTCATATAACAATAAATCTTCTTTGTCATTTTCATATCCTTCGTCCCCTCATTCTCGCTTTTAAAGAATTTTGTCGTACTATTTTTATTTTATTCTTTGCAAGTCATAATGTCAATTTGTTTTTCCCTTTTTCTACTTTTTTCTTCTTGACACGTATGTCGTCATTCTTTATGATGGTATTAGATATCGTGAATTGGAGGTTTTACAAATCTTATGAAGAACCCTAACATTGCACGCGCACTGCGTTATTACCGGAAGCTGAACAACCTCTCCGTCGACGAAGTGAGCGACTATTTGAATGCCCAAAATATTCCGGCAAAATCAAAAACGATCTATGGCTGGGAAAATGGAAACAGTCAGCCCAATGCTGACACATTGATGACCTTGTGCGGCTATTATCATATTGAAAATATACTTGAGACGTTCGGCTACTGTCCTGCTCCATCTAAGGATCCAGACGCTGCATCGATTTTGACAAAAGAAGAACGGATGCTTTTGGACGCCTATCACGCACATCCGGACATGAAAAAAGCAGTCTTTCGACTGCTTGAGTTAGAATATAATGATATTTGATTCCTGCTTTTATCCAAGCAGTTTACGAATTCCATCTATAATACGGTTTACAAGTGCCACCCGGTGGAATGGTGTCATGAGATAAAAACCATCTGCCACTTCCAGCAGCTGTTCTGCTACTTTCAGGGAAATCTTCACGGCCACTTCCTCGGCATCCTGTTTCGACATATCCGGCTGGTACCGGCTTACAATCTCGTCGGATACATGGATCCCCGGCATCTCATTTTTCATAAACATCGCATTGCGGTAGCTTACAAGTGGCATGATTCCACAAAGGATTCTTGCTCCTGTCATTTCTTTTAATTCTCGGATGCGGTCAATGTCTTCCTCCGTAAAGATCGGCTGTGTCAAAAAGTACTCACATCCGGCTTCCATTTTCTTTTTCATCCTGCCCGCGATCGCTGCGGGATTGACTCCCGCATAATTCAGCGCACCGCCATAATAAACCGGCTCTTCCTGCAATACTTCTTCATTCATATGTTTCAGATATTCCATAAAGCGAATGGAGTTTACGTCAAATACACCGGTAATCTTTCCGCGGTCATTGCTTCCGACCGGATCTCCCGTAATCACAAGAAAATCGCGGATTCCATTCACATGCGCTCCCAAGATCTCCGAACGCAGTCCGATCAGGTTGCGGTCCCTCATCGCCACATGCGGCATAATCTCCACATCCGCGCATTTTTTTGCATATACGGCAAGAAGGGAAGCATCTGCTCTCGCGCGAGCCATCGGAGAATCCGAAACGGTAATAATGTCCACTCCGTTTTCCTGCAGGGCGCATACTCCTTTGCGGAATTTATCACTCGAAGCATCAAACGGCGCATCCAGTTCCACGACAAATACTTTTTTCCCACCGCGCAGTTTACGGATAAACGGCGTCGGATTGTCTTTTACCTCACCCAAATTTTCATTTTCTTTGGCCAGTTTCTTAGGCCGCACCTGCTCCTGGTTCTGCACCACTTTTTTCAAGGCACGGATATGCCCCGGTGTCGTTCCGCAGCATCCTCCGACAAGATTGGCTCCCAGTGCCAAAATCTCTTTCATCTGCCCTGCATAGTAAGCGGTATCATGGAACACCAGAGTTCTTCCCTGCATCTCCTGCTGATATCCGGCATTGGGAAATACACTCAATAAAAATTCTTTTGGAAATTTCTGGCTTTGCAAAAGTTTTTTCATGTGAAGCGCACCGACTCCGCAGTTAAATCCTACGATATCAAAATTCACATCGGATGTCAATTCCTGCAGAATCTCTGTCATTCCAAAACCATGCTGTGTATATCCCATCGGATTCAGTGCCAGTTCGGCAATGACCACCGTCTGTTCTTCCTTATTTTTACAATATTTTGCCAATTTCGGAAGCCAGCGAAGCTCCGAAAATGTTTCAAACAAGAAAACACGAAGCCCGAGAGTATAAAACACATCCAGCATCTGTGTATATTCTTTCCAAATTTCTCCATCTTCCTCTTCGGCCGACTGACGGATCGGTCCCACTGACGCAGCGACCACGACTTCTTTTCTGCTCTGGCGTACCGCTTCTCTTGCATTGGCAACTGCCGCTTCGATCACTTCTTTTCGTCTCTCTGCCTCGGCAAATAATCCGTGGTTTACGGCAAATGTATTGGTTCGTATCAGTTCTGCTCCGGCCTCAATATATTCTTTATGAATGGCGATGATCCGCTCCGGGGTTGCAATATTGGCTTCTTCCGCCTCCATCTCTGTCATATATTTCTGGCTGAAATAGGTCCCCATGGCGCCATCTGACAACACTACCTTTTTCTCTAACTTTTCTACTAATGAATCGATCACTTGGGTCCTCCATTCTAACTGTCTTTTGTCACTTTTTTCATTGTAAATTTTACCTCGGAAAATGTCAAGAAATACTAAGAATTTTTATGATTTTTTTATTTGACACTCGGATATAATGCGTATATAATAAGTGAAGTTAGTGAACAGCAAGACTTATTGATAATTTTTTAGAAAGAAGCGATTTTTTTGAAATTTGTAAAACAATTTTTAATTATTCTTGGCATTTCTTTTGCCGGCGAAGCACTGAAATTTCTGCTTCCCTTTCCGATTCCTGCCAGTATATATGGAATGGTGATCCTGCTGATCGGCTTATTATCAGGATTTATTCCACTTGCTTCCGTGAAGGAAGCCGGTACATTTCTCATTGAGATCATGCCTGTTATGTTTATCCCGGCCGGCGTTGGTCTGATGGCCTCCTGGCATATTTTACAGCCGTTTTTGGTTCCGGTCAGTATTATTACCGTCGCCGCTCTGATCACCGTCATGATCGTGACCGGACGCTGTACACAATGGATTCTGCATAAAGATAGAAAGAAGGCATCTACCAATGAATGATTTTTTTGACACTTCCCTTTTTGCCGGAGTGACGATCAGTCTGCTCGCCTATCTCCTCGGCATGGTTTTAAAGAAAAAATTTAAGTTAGGGATCTTTAACCCCTTACTGATATCGATATGTTTAACGATCGTTGTGCTGATTGTCGCCAACATCGACTATGACACCTACAATCAAGGTGCCGTCTTTCTCAGCTGGTTTTTGACCCCGGCGACCGTTTGTCTCGCCATCCCGCTCTACGAGCAATGGCAGCTTTTGAAAACCAATTTAAAGGCCGTTCTCCTCGGGATTACCGCCGGCGTTCTCACAAGCCTCTGCACCGTATTTGTACTGGCCAAGATCCTGCACCTGTCACACAAAGAATATGTAACACTTTTGCCAAAATCAATCACTACCGCGATCGGAATGGGCGTTTCCGAGGAACTTGGCGGCTATGTGACGATCACGGTAGCTGTGATCGTCGTCACCGGAGTGCTTGGAAACATCTTCGGTGAACTCATCTGCAAGATTTTCCGCATCACACACCCGATCGCAAAAGGTCTCGCCCTTGGCTCTTCTTCCCATGCGATCGGAACCGCCAAAGCGATGGAACTCGGCGAAATCGAAGGTGCTATGAGCAGTCTTGCCATCGCCGTCACCGGGATTATGACTGTATTACTGGCTTCGTTATTTTCGCCGCTTCTCTGATCCTGAATCATTACTCTATGCCTTCCATTTTCCGGAAGTGTTTCAAGAGAATGTATTGAATGCCGACTCCTGCTACTACCCCGGCTGTGTCAATCAGCACATCCCGTAGCTGGCAACTTCGTCCAGGCACAAAAAACTGATGTAGTTCATCACTTGCCGCATAGAAAGCAGTTACCAAAATAGCGCAGAGCATCTGTCTCTTTGTCATTTCTTTTTTTCGCACTACACCAAAGACCAATATACCAAGCAACGCATACTCTGACGCATGCGCTGCCTTTCTGATCGGAAATTCTATATTTTCAGCAAGTGCTGTCTGCTCCGCTGCGGACATTTCTTCATAGTCTTTGACAAAGATTCCACACACCAGTCTTCCGACACGGAGACTCGTCTGTGTCGATTCAGCTGCCGGCTGGGCAGAAAATCCAAATATCACCCCCATCCAAAGAAGCATCAAAACAAAATATATTTTTCTCTGCATCTCAAATCCCTCTAAAATGCAAAGGTATCCTTGATGCCAAGCCATAACTTATCTTTTTCACTCAGATTCAATGGCGTGCCGTCTGCAAGAGCATATCCTTCATTCGAAGCCGTTCCGTTGTATTCTCCCGTCAATTCCGGCCATTCTACACCGATTTCCGGATCATTCCATGCCAGACCTCCCTCATCATCCGGATGATAAAAGTCCGTGCATTTATAACAAAACTCTGCCTGCTCTGACAACACCAAAAATCCATGTGCGAATCCTTTCGGAATATAAAACTGTTTAAAATTGTCAGCGCTCAATTCCACACCAAACCATTTTCCGTAAGTCTTGCTTTCCTTACGAAGATCGACTGCCACATCAAACACGCGTCCTCTGGTGACACGCACAAGTTTTCCCTGTGGATACTGTTTCTGAAAATGCAATCCGCGGAGAACTCCTTTCGATGAAGAAGATTGATTGTCCTGCACAAATTCCAGGTCAAGTCCTTCTTCCAGCATATCGTTTTTATTATATGTCTCTACAAAATATCCGCGGCTGTCACCAAATACTTTTGGTTCGATCACACACAAGCCTTCAATGCCGCCGACATTTTTCTGTACTTTGATCTTTCCCATCGTTTCTTTCCTTTCGCATCATTCTACCGTTACACTTTTGGCCAGATTTCTCGGCTTATCTACATCCAGTCCACGTGCCACCGATACATAATATCCAAGCAGCTGCAATGGAATCACGGCAAGACTTGCCGCAAAATGTGGATCCGTCTTTGGCACATATACAACAAAATCTGCGGTGTCTTCGATGGAATAATTTCCAAAATTTGTAAGTCCCATCAAAGATGCGCCACGACTCTTACATTCTACCATGTTACTGATTGTCTTCTCATACAGATTATCCTGCGTCAATGAACCAATCACCAATATATTGTCCTCGATCAAACTGATCGTGCCATGCTTCAATTCTCCTGCCGCATATGCTTCCGAATGAATATAGCTGATTTCTTTTAATTTCAAACTTCCTTCCAGACAAATGGCATAATCGATACCACGTCCAACAAAGAAAATATCACGCGCATTTGCCTGCTTTGCGGCAAACCATTGAATCCGCTCTTTGTCTTCAATGATCTTATTGATCTTCTCCGGCAGGGTCTGCATCTCTGTCAAGAGTGCATCGTACTGTTCTTTCGTTATCTTTTCACGCACGCGTGCAAATTCGATAGCCAGCAGATATCCGGCGATCAACTGAGCACTATAGGCTTTTGTCGTAGCCACAGAAATCTCAGGACCTGCCATGGTATAAAAGACATTGTCTGCTTCTCTTGCAATCGAGGAACCGACGACATTTACAATACCAAGTGTCTTTACGCCCTGCTCTTTTGCCAGGCGAAGTCCTGCCAATGTATCTGCTGTCTCACCCGACTGGCTGACCACGATGACAAGATCGGTCGGCTGCAAAATCGGATTGCGATACCGGAATTCGGATGCCAGTTCCACACGGACCGGTACTCTTGCAAGATCTTCCATCACATACTGCGTTACTACACCGGTATGATAAGCAGAACCACACGCCACGATATAAATCTGCGTAATCTTTTTTATATCTTCCTCGCTTAATCCGACATCCGACAAATCAATTTTTCCCTCTTTTATTTTCGAATTCATTGTATCCAAAATTGCCTTTGGCTGCTCGTGGATCTCTTTCATCATAAAATGCTCAAAACCACCTTTTTCTGCAGCTTTCGCATCCCATTTAATCTCTACAAGTTCTTTTTGAATCTCATCGCCATCCAGATTGTAAAAGGTCGCTTTTCCTTCTGCCAATCTTCCAATCTCCATATTTCCAATATAGTAGACACTTCTTGTATACTTAAGAATTGCCGGCACATCGGAGGCAACAAAACAATCTCCGTCTGCCACTCCGATGATCATCGGGCTGTCTTTTCGCGCCACATAAATTTCTTCCGGATATTCTTCAAACATCAATGCCAATGCGTAAGAACCGCGAATACGCACCATCGCATGGTTAATCGCATCCACTGGTGTATGCTCATATTTTTTATAATAATAGTCCACCAATTTCACTGCCACTTCGGTATCCGTCGAAGAATAAAAACTATATCCTTTTTTCAAAAGCTTCGCCTTTAATTCCTGGTAATTTTCAATGATTCCATTGTGAACACCCACTACATTTCCGTCATCGCTTACATGTGGATGTGCATTTACCTCCGATGGTTCGCCATGTGTCGCCCATCTCGTATGTCCGATGCCACAATCTCCCTTAAGGGCACGTCCGTTATCTGTCTTTTCCATCAACCCTTTCAAACGTCCCTTCGCCTTTACTACTTTCACTTCCTGTTTATTATCCCGAACAGCAATTCCTGCTGAGTCATATCCACGATATTCCAACTTTGACAATCCATCCAAAAGGATCGGCGCCGCCTGCTGTTTACCTACAAATCCAACGATTCCGCACATATCATTACCTCGCTTTTTCTAATCATCCTCCAAGGACAGTTACCACCCGGAGAGAAATAAGTATTCTATCTTATTATATGTGTAATGGGGGAATTTTGCAACTGGTTTTTGCCTTCCATTCCATCAAACTTATCTGTTATGTCATATCGCAAAACTAGTGAATGAGGGGTTCTTTACCGATGGAGGCCGAATCCGGAGTGTGCCGGTTACAATTGGGGGCAGTTCGTATAAACCACCTATCCCAATAGAATCCATCGTAAAAGAAAATATTACAGAGATTCTTGAATCTGAAACAACTGAAATTGATACAGCCATCAAACTTTGTATGTACTGTATGAAAACTCAAGTATTTATCGATGGCAATAAACGAGCCTCTGTGATATTTGCAAATCACTATCTTATCGCCCATGGACAAGGTTTCTTGGTCATACCGGAAGAACATGTTCCGGAATTCAAGAAGAAACTTGTAGCTTATTATGAAGGTGAAGATCTCACAGTTATAAGCGAATTTCTAAAGAAATACTGCTGAAAAACCTTTTAAGCGAATATTCTTTAACTTATACACACCAAACAATTATTTATGTATTTAGGGAACTTTTTGCAGATTTATTTTTATAAAAGTTCCCTAAAATTTTTCCTTATAAGTATTTTCTTAATCTAAATTCTGTCTGTTCGCCCTTTTCTCACTCACAAGTTCAAACAAATTGTCACTCGTTGTAAACAAATTCTTAGGATTTCTTCCTATTATCAAATACTGATTCTTATCATCTAACGAAATATACTTTCTTATTTCATCGTCTAACAAAATATCCGCATTATCAATCACAACCAGCTTGCCTGTCTCAGAGGCAATAAGTTTCTTTATATCCTTCTGATAATCCTGATAGTTTATGCACACAATATCCGGATTAACCGCCATACACTCTCTTATAAAAGAAAAAGAAGCCGTTTTTCCGGTTGCTGATGCACCTGTAAGAATTGTAATATTATTTGTGAACTCAAAATTTACTATATATGAAGTATGAACCGTTGAAAAATGTTTCATAACAATTGGCTTACTCTTCATTATTCCACCACTCCTTCAATTCTTCATAATCCGAAATTGTCCTTATCCCTCTCCCATCAGTTATTCTAACTTCATCCATATCAAAGGGAATTACTGCATAATCACTATATACGAATCCCTTTTCCTCTTTGTACAATATTTCTAACGCATTATCACCACATTCTTTCATACAAAATACCATATTAGGAAAATACATTACGTTTAATACTGTTTTACAACCTGTTGACAAGCAATCTATATCTAAAGTAACCCCATTAAACTTCGATTCTATCTTATATTTTCCAATCAACTTGGAATCATCTATCCTCTTAATAATGTCACTTGCCCTTTCATCCAACTTGGAGACGGTATTCTGATTAAAAAACACATCATTAAGTTCTACATAATTCATATTACTTGGTATGTCTTTTTTGTTTTTAAATATAGTAATCACGCCAATACCTCCAAGTCAATACTTTCAAAATTTCTATGTATAGATGTTTCGTAATAGATACACTTCATTTTATTATTCAGCGAAAGCCTGGTTGTCTCGAGTCTACAGATATCGTCTTTTTGTCTATCTGTCCACTCACAACAATTCTGCCTCCAGCATACTCCCAAATCCCCTTTTGAAACCTCAAACCCTGTATTCCTAGTAAGATCAAACAGTAATTTTGCCGACAACTGTTCAATATTATGATTCTGCAAACTACGATCGTAATCCATTATTTCCTGAATTGCTTTATAATTCATCTCACCCGAATTGATAATTTGGACTAGTTTTTCCCTTGCAGTAATAACCCCTTTTCGTTTTTCTCTAAACTCATCCTCTGGAGCATAAATCCAATCAATCAGTTTATTGAATTCCAGCAATGTGTATTCAAAACATATCAGATCCAGTAAAAATACGTTATCTTTTTTATCTGCGATATTTTTTAGCATTTTCTGTTCGATTTAAACTTGTTGATTATCAAAAGAATTATCCAATGCAATTATATATCTGTTCTCTTTGTCGTTTAATCCCTTAACTGCTTTTACTAATTCTCGGTTATTCGTTTTACTTTCCACAATCACTTCCGGACATACCTCGTGCATAAATGTTGTCCAAAATTTGTAACTTGCTTTTCCTTCACGATCTTCAATCCATAAATATGTCTTAACTGTCATCCATTCACCTGCTTTCATTTTTTGTACGTATCTACCTAGGTCATTTTATAAAATAGTAGCACACTTTTTGAAGGAAAGCAAGTGTTGTGTGTTTCTTGAGTTTCCGCATTTCTTTCTACAATCTCACTTATTCTATCCACAGTTTTAAAAAATTTGAAAAAAAATAAAATAAGGAATCTTCTCCGTTTTTAGCGTAAAATAAAGCTACCAAACAAAATTCTTACTAAACAAGAACAGAAAAGATTCCTTGTGATCTATTTTACATCAAATACCTACCAATAAAAATATTTGTTTTGATTTATATTTTCTATCAATTTTCTATTTTTCTCTATTACTGTTTGTTTTTTAATGCATTTTGCGGAAACTCAATTATTTTTACCACTCTGAAGTTTTATATCTTTAATTCAATAATGGTTATAATAAAAGAAGGAGAACTTAAATACGCTTTTGTAGAAAGGACTTTCAGTTATGGAAAACCTAAAATTTTTAAGAGAGCGTAAGGGCTGGAGCCAGCAAAAATTAGCCGATGAGTTATTCATCTCTCAACAGAGTGTTTATAAATATGAAAATGGATTGGCTTACCCAAGTTTAGAAACACTACGTCTTATGTCCAAACTTTTTAATGTTTCTATCGATTATATTGTCGGCAATTATTCTACTGCTCCCACCATCTTATCGGAAGCAGAAAAAAAATTATTGAAAAATTTTAATTTGCTCAATCCTAAACAGCAAAAAATTATAAATGCTTTACTTGAAAGTATGCTTTCCTAATGAAAAACAGGACCTGCCCAAAAGCAGATCCTGTTTTCATTTCTAAATATATCAATTTACTTATAAGTCAAATTAGAATTTGCCGTTATCAGCAGCTTCCTGAATGGATACAGCTACTGCGACTGTCATACCAACCATAGGGTTGTTTCCTGCACCGATAAGTCCCATCATTTCTACGTGGGCCGGTACAGAAGAAGATCCTGCGAACTGTGCATCACTGTGCATACGTCCAAGAGTATCTGTCATACCGTAAGAAGCCGGACCTGCTGCCATGTTATCCGGATGAAGTGTACGTCCTGTACCACCACCGGATGCTACAGAAAAGTATTTCTTGCCCTGCTCAAGACATTCTTTCTTATAAGTACCTGCTACCGGATGCTGGAAACGTGTAGGGTTTGTAGAGTTACCTGTGATAGATACGTCTACGCCCTCTTTGTGCATGATGGCAACACCTTCCTGAACATCGTTTGCACCATAGCAGTTTACTTTGGAACGAAGTCCATCGGAGTAAGAGATTCTTTCGATTTCTTTTACTGTGTTTGTATATGGATCATACTCTGTCTCAACAAAAGTAAATCCGTTGATACGGGAAATAATCTGTGCAGCATCTTTTCCAAGACCGTTCAGGATAACGCGGAGAGGTTTTTTACGAACTTTATTCGCTTTCTCAGCGATACCGATAGCTCCTTCTGCTGCTGCGAATGACTCATGTCCTGCGAGGAAACAGAAGCACTCTGTCTCTTCCTCAAGAAGCATTTTACCAAGGTTACCATGTCCAAGACCTACTTTACGTGTGTCTGCAACAGAACCCGGGATACAGAAAGCCTGAAGGCCTTCTCCGATGGCAGCGGCAGCGTCTGCTGCCCTTCTACATCCTTTTTTAATTGCAATTGCTGCTCCTACTGTGTAAGCCCAACAAGCATTTTCAAAACAAATTGGCTGAATGCCTTTAATCTGGTCGTATACATTTAAGCCAGCATCTTTTGTGATTTTCTCAGCCTCTTCAATGGAGGAGATACCGTACTCATTCAATACGCTATTGATTTTATCAATTCTTCTTTCATATGATTCAAATAAAGCCATTATTTCGTTACCTCCTTATATTATTTTGCAACTTCTTCATCGGTTCTTGGGTCGATGAGTTTCACAGCATCGTCAACACGTCCATACTGACCACATGCTTTTTCGTAAGCTGTATTCGGGTCATCACCTTTTTTGATGAAGTCAGTCATCTTACCAAGGCTAACGAATTTATAACCGATAATCAAATCATTTTCATCGAGAGCGATTGCAGTTACATAACCCTCTGCCATTTCAAGATAGCGAGGTCCTTTTTTCAATGTACCATACATGGTACCAACCTGAGAGCGAAGTCCTTTTCCAAGATCTTCCAGTCCTGCTCCGATTGCCAGTCCGTCTTCCGAGAAAGCACTCTGGGAACGTCCGTAAACGATCTGAAGGAACAGTTCTCTCATTGCTGTATTGATGGCATCACATACAAGGTCTGTATTCAATGCTTCCATCACAGTACGTCCCGGAAGAATCTCAGCTGCCATAGCTGCGGAATGAGTCATACCGGAACATCCGATCGTCTCTACCAAAGCTTCCTGGATAATACCTTCTTTTACATTCAAGGTAAGTTTACAAGCTCCCTGCTGTGGAGCGCACCAGCCTACACCATGTGTAAAACCGGAAATATCTTTTACTTCTTTTGCTTTTACCCATTTTGCTTCTTCTGGAATTGGGGCACAACCGTGATTAACACCCTGAGCAACCGGGCACATGTTTTCTACTTCTTGTGAATAAATCATGTCGATAGAATCTCCTTTCTTTTTGCGTCACATTCTTACAAAAGTGTACAATATTTTTCAATAAATGTCAACCTCCCCGAGGATTCGTTGGCGCAAAAATTTTTTATTCGTGTTTTTTTATCACTTCGTTTTGGTTTTTATAAATGCTTCTGCCCGGAACATAACCGCGGACGGAGGACAATGGGTATACATTGGAGTGGCTTCCTATGACCGTTCCCGGATTCAAAATGCTGCCGCATCCCACTTCTACAAAACTGCCCAGAATGGCACCCACTTTTTTGCGTCCGGTAGGGATTTTCTTGTCTCCTACGCGGATCTCCACCAATGTTTTGTCGGATTTTACATTGGAAGTGATTGAACCGGCCCCCATATGTGATTTATACCCCAAAATGGAGTCGCCTACATAATTGTAATGTGGCACCTGAACGCCATCAAAAAGAATCACATTTTTAAGTTCAGTCGAATTGCCGACGACAGCCCCCTTTCCCACGATCACATTGCCACGGATAAACGCACAATGGCGGATCTCCGCTTCCTCATCAATGATAAGAGGCCCATTCAGGCAGGCGGTCGGCGCAACTGTCGCACTTTTTGCCACCCAGATATCTCCTTCGCGCTTTTCAAAGCGGTCTGCCGACAGAGCGGCTCCAATCTTTTTTATGATATTTCCGATATCCGCAAGCACTTCATACGGATATTCATATGCTGCAATTTGCTCCCATGCAAGGGAAAGATGATCTTCAAATAATTGTTTGATTGTAATTTCCTGAGCCATTTTACTTTTCTCCTTTTTTCTTATTCTTATAATATACGGTTGCAACCTGGTAATAGGAACGAAGCTGTGCAATATTGTTAGTTTGCTTAACCTTTCCGACCTGATTTTTAACAAAGCCGGTCAGTTTGTCCATATATTCATTTTCGCTGATTCCGCCATCGGACACGCCGGTGAGACCTTTTTCCCAGCTTGCCGTAAGTTTCGGACTTAACATCGCGGGGATGGAATACCGCACGATACCGCAAACCAGCTCGCCTTTCAGCGTCGGCGTGATGATCTGCGTCTTTTTATTCAGATCGAGATAGGAAATATTTACTAGTTTTTTCAAAATCTCCGCTCTTGTCGCACTCGTACCGATCCCGCTTCCTTTGATCATGGCGCGCAGCTCCTCATCTTCGATCAGCTGTCCGGCATTCTCCATTGCAAGGATCATGGAACCGGAGTTATAACGTTTTGGCGGAGATGTCTCTCCCTCTTTGATCTTCATGTCATGCAAAGACAGCTTCATTCCCTTTTTCAGGGATGGGAGGATCTTCTCCAATGCCGCGCTGTCTGTCTCCTCTTCGTTTTCAGGATTCTCTTCCTTTTTCTTTTTAGCAAACGAATACTGTGACACCGGCAGAAATCCTTCTTCCACCAAAACTTTTGCAGTAGTTACAAAATTTTCCACATATATAGTCTCTTCGGATGGATTTTCCATCATCAGAGAAACATTCATTTTCTGGTATACCGCCGGCGGGTAAAAAATGCACAAGAAACGTCGTACGATGACTTCATACATTTTGGCACTGAGTGGTTTTAACGACGCCAGCGCCCCCAATCCCTGTCCGGTCGGGATAATGGCATAATGGTCAGTAATCTTTTTATCGTCCACATACCTTGTCTTTTCCAGTCCAAGAAAACTCTTTCGCTCCGCGATATCTCTCAGATACGGAAGTGCCATCTCATACCTCTGAAGTCCTTTGAGATTCTTTGTAATCTCTTTTGCGACAGCACTGCTCAGCACACGGGCATCCGTTCTCGGATAGGTAACCAGCTTTTTTTCATATAATTCCTGAACGATCTGCAATGTCTCGTCCGGACTGATCTTAAACAATTTCGACGACAAGTTCTGTAATTCCGCCAGATTGAAAAGCAATGGGGGATTTTTCTTTTCCTTCTTCTTTTCTACTTTTTCGACGATTGCCTGCTTTTCTCCCGCCATAAGGGTATCGATCAATTCTTTGGCAAAACTCTCCTCAGTAAATCCATTTTCCTTATAGAGTTTTGGAGACTGGAAATATTTGGATTTTTCATTCACGCGCCATTCGCTCTCAAAAAAAGCCGCCTCTTCTTCCTCTGTCTGCTCTCTTCCAAACAAACCGATCACGCGGTAAAATGGCGTTTTCACAAACTTACGGATCTCCCATTCGCGGCTCACTACCATGCCAAGCACGCAGGTCATCACTCTGCCGACAGACACCGATGTCCATTTTTTTCCGGCCACATTGTTGTTAAGCCAGCCACCATATTTGAGTGACAACGCTCTTGAAAAATTAATTCCCATCAAATAATCTTCTTTGGCACGCAGATACGCGGACGCGCTCAGATTATCATAAGCGGATAATGGCTTTGCCTCGCGGATTCCACGCAGGATCTCGTCCTCTGTCTGTGAGTCGATCCATACACGAAACTTTGCCTTGGTATCCGGCACCGCGGCCATCTGATCCACCAGACGGTAAATGTACTCTCCTTCGCGTCCGGAGTCGGTGCAGACATAAATTGCCTCCACATCGTCCCGGTTCAGAAGATTTTTTACCGTTTCAAACTGTTTTTTTACATTTCCAATAACTTCGTATTTATATGTTTCGGGAATAAACGGCAGCGTCTCAAACGCCCATTTTGCATAGGCAGGATCGTAACTTTCCGGATAACTCATCGTCACGAGATGGCCGACACACCATGTCACGACATGATCGGACGATTCGATAAAACCGTCTCCCCGCCGTCCATTTACTTTAAGAACCCTGGCAAATTCCTGTGCCACACTTGGTTTTTCTGCTATAAATAACTTTTTTCCCATGTTTTACCTAACTTTCTTCTTTTTATTCATTACCTCATCTACTATACAACATTTCCGTATTTTTTTCCACCCTTTCTGATCTTCGTTTTCAGAAATTGCAGAAAATACAAAACGCAGATACGCTTCGCACCGCGCAAAATCCTGCTCTGTCATGCTCTCATTGCCATAGCGGGCAGTAAAGCAGCATTTTACGTAGAATTCCGTATTTTCCTGAAATTCTGCAAATTTTTTCGATGGAATATATCGCTGCAATCCCATTTCAAACTCTTCGATCATTTTCACGTAACTACCATAGGTACAAGGAATCTCCAGTTTATTCATACATTCTTCCCATTCGGAATGCAGCCACAAAAATTTATCCTTCCATTCCTCTTGTTTCCTGAAATCATCAATTTTGCGTCGATATTCTCTCTTTCGCCTTACCTCTCTGAAAATCAGAATGGCCGCCAGCAGGAACAAAAGCAGGAAAACTCCCAGAACAATTCGTTTCTGAAACCGACTGCGTGCCGGCAGATCCGTACTTTTCTTTTTCTTCGGACTGTCTGTTCCTGTCACCTGCGGAGTCTCTTCTTCCACTTGTTCAAAGATTCTTTCCTCCGGCTCCGGGGTATGTGTCACAACCGGGAGCGGGGTAGGTGTCACAACCGGGAGCGGCGTAGGTGTCACAACCGGGAGCGGCGTAGGTGTCGCCAAGGGATTGTCTTCCAGCGGTCCCATTTCACCGGGCTGTGCGATTACACCGTTTGTCGCATCAAAGGGATACCAGCCGGCCTCCGGAATATAAATTTCCACCCAGGCATGGGCATTGCGGTCGTACACGGGCGTCCACTTAGTCGGTTTGACATAATCACCCCGGATCATATACCCCTGCACCAGTCGTGCCGGAACTCCAAGCGAGCGAAACATCATGATCGCCGCTGTGGCATAATGGGTACAATACCCGGTTTTTGTATCAAAAAGAAAGGTCTCCAGTTCGGAACTCCCCCCGTTTTTCCCAGGATGAAGCGTGTAGTGAAACTTCTTTTGGAGAACGGTATGAATTTTCTCTGCCGCCTTTCCGATCGTACTCTGTACATCAGGGTCCAAGTTCATAGAATTCATCAAATTGTCTTTCAGCCAAGGATCCACCGCCAAATAAAACTGCTGGATTTTCTGTTTTTCTTCACCGGTGTATGAAATCTTCTTTTTTCCATACATTTTTGGCATCTCCTGATCCATGACATACCCATAATAGATATCCTGATCTGCCGCCTGCTGGATTTCCAAAATCCCCTGCTGAACCATCGCCAATCCCATCGGATCCCCCAGTTTCTGCTTCTCTCCATTCCACTGATCATCCACATAATCATTTCCGACAAATCCGCGGAGATATACGATACTGTGACGAAGATCCGTACGAGTATAAATATTCACTGCATTCAATCCCTCGTATTCGATGAAACCGTCCTTATCATATTTTCCAAAGTCAATTTCCTGTATTTTTTGTTCTTCCTCCTGTCGATTGGAAGCCAGCTGAAATGTCATATGCATTTGCTCTCGATATTCGCGGACATAGGGTCTGACTGCCGCCCATCCATTTCCAAATATTGCCACCATCAGGATAATTGCAATAAGTCCCACTGCCAAAACAAATTTCGAAAAAGTTCCCCGCTTTCCAACGCATAAAAGCAGAAGAAATGACACCCCGTATCCCACGATACTCCATTCTTCCGGAACTCCATCTAACGCAAGCGGAATACAAAACAGGCAGAGTGATGGCAGTGCCGAAATCCACATTTTTTCTTCCTTTTCATAAAGCCACAGAGATAGAACCGCAATGACACCGGTAATGGCAAACAAAGCCAGCGCTGCATATTCCTCCTGTTTATCAGAAACTACGATCAATCCAAGGGAATAACAATTGTTTGCCAATTTTAACATATGATTTCCGATATTTTGAAATCCGGATAGGATGAATTTTAAAAACAAAAGAAAAAAAGAAGCACATGCGCCTATTGATATCAAAAAGCTGTAATTTTGACGTTTTTTGTCATTGGCTGCCTTGATAAAATGATACACTACATAATATAACAAAACATGAAAAACAATGGGTATCACAAAAAGGAGACTGCGAGTATAATAATCTAACCCACTGGATAAACTTACCATACCGCATAAGATCATCCCCGCCAGCGGAAATATTCCTATTTTTTTCACGACACAGTCCCCCTTACACGTCCATCCAAACCACTTTTTCTGCACACAATTTTTCCACTGCTTCTTCTGCATTCCCTTGTTTCTTCCGGTCACTGATAAAATATACCCTTGAAAAACAGGCGTCCTCAAATCGCCTCGTATACAGATCCTCCAGCTTTACGCTGTGTTCTCCGATGGAACCGGCAAGCCGATAGAGCGTCGCATGAATATCGAATTCCCATTTCAATTCTTTCCGCTCTAACCGCTCGGATTTTCTATTTTCCCATGTTACATACCAATTTCTGCCCTGCTCTTTTATCGCAATACAAAGAGCATATACAAGTTCCAAGACCCGTTCTGTCTTTTTGTCATCCACCTGCTCCAGATCCACAAAAATCCCCACATCACAAGCCACAGGGAAACCATATTGTGGCACCATAAGTTCTCCCGTCTTAATCGTTGCACGCCAATCAATTCGGTTTCTCTTATCCCCCGGGCGATATTCACGAAATCCAAGTAGTTCACTTGGATCATTGCCTTCTTTTCCCTGGATAAATGTATCGCCGTCTCCCTCACGCTGTGCAGGCAGCGGCTCAATCTGCACCAGTTCTTCCCGGTATTTTGGCATAATAAAAAAAGAATCTGATAAATCTTTGACAAGGTTTTTATAAAACAACGAAAAACCACTGTAAATTGTGATTCTTTCAATGCAAATAGTATACTTTCCGGCATATTTTGTCTGATATGTCATCTCATACTCTTTATCATTTTCCAAAAAAACAATCTGTTTTTTCCTATCACATATTTTTCCTTGTGCAGTACAGATCTTATAACATATGGATAAGCGATTTCCCTGGATGAGCACACTTCCATCCTGGAATTCTAACATCCAGCATCTTGTATTTTCCTTTTGACACCTTGCCCCGTCGAGGCGCAATCGAATCCCCATCCGAGAAGCCAAAATAATCGTAAGAGCTGCATAAATTAACGGAAGCAAGACTGTGAGCAGACATAGTAAAAAACCGCTTTGTTTTCCATATAATATTGTAAATACAAAAACTACTCCTACTGTCAAGATATAAAGAATCCAACTTCGAATCATATAACTACCACCTTTATCGTATCTTTACTTTTGCTAAAATTTCTTCCACCACTTCATTTTTCATATGATTTTCCACCTTCGCTTTTGCCGTAAGATATATCCTGTGTTTGGCAATAAATGGAAACGCACAAATTACATCTTCCGGGAATACACAAGTTCGCTCATTCATAAATGCAATGGCTTTGCTGATTTCCATCAGGGCAACGGTTCCTCTCGGACTCATTCCCAGCGAAAGCATCGGATGATTTCGCGTCTGTTCTGAAAGAGTCACCATATAATCATATATTTTTTCATCTACATGCACACACTTCACCTGCTGCTGCATTGCCAGCAGCTCATCCACTGAAACAACCGATTCTACCCGCTGCAACGGATTTTCTCCCTGGCGTTCCTGCAATAAAAGGATCTCTTCTTCATGAGAAGGATAGCCTAATGTCAGACAGATCATAAAACGATCCACCTGAGACTCGGGAAGCAGCTGGGTTCCTACAAATCCTACCGGGTTCTGGGTTGCCATCACGACAAACGGTTCCGGTGCCGGATACGCCACCCCTTCAATCGTTACCTTTCCTTCTTCCATCACTTCCAAAAGAGCCGACTGCGTCTTGGAAGACGCCCGGTTAATCTCATCTGCCATAAAAAGGTTGCACAAAATAATCCCCTTTTGATATTCTTTGGTTCCATCCGGATAAATCATCTGAAATCCCAAAACATCCGATGGCAAAACATCCGAAGTAAACTGCATTCGGTTAGCCTCTAACTGCATAGCACGGGAAAATGCCATCGTAAGTGTTGTCTTCCCCACTCCCGGTATATCATCCAGCAAAATATGCCCCTTTGCCAGTATTGCCGCCAATATCAGCTTCTTTTCCTGCTCTTTTCCTTTAATTACCTTCTCAACTTCCTGTAAAATTCTGCTACACTCTTTTTGCATATCGTTCCCCCTATTTATTTGTTATCTGCCAATCAATCGGTGTCTCCCCATGAGTTTTTAAAAATTCATTTGTCTGGCTGAACGGCTTACTTCCAAAAAAGCCGCGGTATGCCGACAATGGGCTTGGATGTGGTGCTTTTAAGATCAGATGCTTTGGATTATTGAGCATCTTTGCCTTTTCCTGTGCCGGCTTTCCCCACAAAATGAACACGATTGGCCGGTCAATCTCATTTACTTTCTTTATTACGGCATCCGTAAACTGTTCCCAGCCAACACCTCGGTGTGACATAGCATGATGTGCCTGCACCGTAAGTACGGTGTTTAGCAAAAGCACGCCTTGCTCTGCCCACTGTTCCAGATTGCCATGATTTGGAATATAGCATCCCAGATCATCGTGAAGTTCTTTATAAATATTAACAAGTGACGGCGGAATCTCCACCCCCGGTTTTACGGAAAAACTGAGTCCGTGTGCCTGTCCTGTATTGTGATAAGGATCTTGTCCTAAAATTACCACTTTTACCTTTTCAAAAGGAGTCAGATGAAAGGCATTGAACAACTCTTCCGCTGGCGGATACACAGGCACTTTACTATACTGTTCCTTCACAAATAAAAATAATTTCTGATAATATTCCTTATGAAATTCTTCTGACAACTGCTCCTGCCATTGTCCTGTTAATCCAGCCATACTCTTTCCTCCGTATTTCTTATCTTCTTACACTGATCCCACGTCCTGCCAGATACTCTTTCAGATTGCTGATCTGCAATTCGTTGAAGTGGAAAAGGGAAGCTGCCAGCACGGCATCTGCTTTTCCCTCGGTAAGAGCATCATAAAAATGTTCTTTTTTTCCTGCTCCCCCGGATGCAATGACCGGAATGGATACATTTTCGGAAATGGTACGTGTAAGTTCTATATCATATCCGTCTTTCGTTCCATCGCAGTCCATACTTGTTAACAGGATCTCTCCGGCACCTAATTTTTCGGCTTTCATCGCCCATTCTACTGCGTCGATACCCATATCCACACGACCGCCGTTTTTATAAATAGTCCATCCTTGTGCATCTTTCCGGCGTTTGGCATCTATAGCAACCACCACACACTGGCTTCCAAATTTGTCTGCGGCTTCCGACACAAGTTCCGGATTTAGGATTGCCGCCGAATTAACGGAAACTTTATCGGCACCTTCGCGCAAGATCATTTTAAAATCATCGATGGTACGAATCCCTCCACCGACAGTAAACGGAATAAATACGGTTTCAGCTACTTTCCGCACCATATTTACTTTTATGTCTCTGGCATCACTGGATGCCGTGATATCCAAAAATACAAGTTCATCTGCCCCTGCCTTATCATACGCCGAAGCAACGGATACCGGATCTCCGGCATCGCGCAGATTTACAAAATTAATACCTTTTACTACTCTTCCGGCATTTACATCTAAACAAGGAATAATTCGCTTTGTAAACATTGTCTCTTCGTTCCTTTCTTCTATAATTCAATGAAATTTTTCAATATCCGCAATCCAATCTCTCCACTTTTTTCCGGGTGAAACTGCGTTGCAAATATATTCTCATGTTCCGCTGCTGCATGAATGTTTACGACATAGTCTGTCGTCGCCGCAACATCCGCTTCGTTTTCAGCCTGAAGATAATACGAATGGACAAAATAAACATAGGCTCCCTCTTCTATGCCTTTTAACAGACGAGAAGCCGGATTGATCTGAATGGAGTTCCAGCCCATATGCGGAATCTTAAAGCCTTCTTTGTCCGGAATTCTTACAATTTTTCCCGGTAACAAACCAAGACCTTCTACCCCCGGTGTCTCTTCACTGCTCTCAAAAAACAGCTGCAGTCCCAGACAGATACCAAGAAGCGGAGTACCTTTGGCGGCAATCTCTCGAAGGACTTCAACGAGTCCGTATTGATGCATCTTTCCCATCGCATCTCCAAAAGCACCTACTCCGGGAACAATCACTTTTTCCGCTTGAAGAAGTGTTTCTTTGTCTCTTGTTACAACGGGTTCTTGTCCCAAAAACTGCAATGCCTTTTCCACACTCTTAATATTTCCTGCATCATAATCTACTATGGCTATCATAATTTCCTCCACTCATCTGTTCCTCACTATTTTGCTGCCGTTACAATATCCTGTAAACGATGTGTATACTCTGCTTCATCGGTAATTGCATTGATTTCATTTGCCTGTGCCTCATCCAGGCTGTAATCCTGTGCGAGATAGGTTATGATCTGCGTTTTCATCTGCAGAAATTCTTTCTGAATCTTCAATGCTTTTACTTCGTCTTGTTTTTTATTGTACAGATCCAGTCCTTGAAGCAGCGCATGAAGGGCTTCCAGTTTTTTGTCCATAGAAACATTTGTCTGGTAAGACTGAATCTGTCTTTCCAATTTAGAACAAAGAACGATTTTATCGTACAATGCCTGCTCATCTTCCTTGATAGAGACAGCAGAAATCGTCTGATATGCATCAATATACTTTTCATTTGCATATTCATTTGCTGCTTCTTTTATGTTGGCACGCCGCGGCAGAAGCCATACACCGACCATGATCAATACACCGAACGTAGCAAAAAGAATAAACACAATGGTAGCACCGATCGGGTTTATTTTTCCGACCACTTCTGTTTCTGCCATCGCTGCCTGTTCTTCTTTTAAGCGCTTCTTTTCTGCTTTTTTCTCTGCTTTCTGTGCTTCCTTTTCTGCTTTGATCTGCTGCTTACGCTCTTTGTCTTTCTGATTTTTCTTTTCCTTTTCTTCCTTATCTGCCTCAGACTGTTTTTTCTTCTCGATCAATGCCGCCTGTTTTTTCAAGAACGCCTCTTCTTCCTCTTCGCGCTCCTTTTCTTCCAAAGCAGCTGTCTCATCCGTAATGACATTGCCAAAAAGGCGTTTCCACAGACTTGTTTTTTTCTTCTTTTCTTTCTTTTGTTTTCGCACAGGAACAGACTGAACCCCTTCTTCTGCAGGCTCTTCTTCCACGCCGGATTCATTCTGCATGATATCATCCAAAGCAAGAATATCATCAAACTGCGAATCTTGGTTTTCGTTCTGTGTCTCCGATGACATGTTGAGTTTCTGTTCGAGATCTTCTTCGTCTCCACTATAACCTACAGCAGAAAGAGCATCCTGAAAAATATCATCAACTGCCACTGGCTCTCTTGACACTTCCGGCTCGGGCTCTTTCGTCTCCTGTGGGACTTCTGTCGTGTCCTGTTTTTCCTGCTCAACTTCCTCATCCGGTTGCTGCAACAGGTCAAGCATCGCCTCCATATCTTCAAATGCAGGCTCCTGCTCTTCTTCCGGCATTTTAGGTTCTTCCGGTTCGTCAACCCCTTCAGGCTGAACTTCTTCTGACTGTTCCTGCTCTTCTTCTACCTTCTCCGGATCAACGAGCGACTGCACTGGCTCTTCCGGTTCCTGCTCCTCTCGTTTCATTTTCTCTTCCGGCTCGGGCTCCGGTTGTGGTGCTTCATCCGGTATTACTTCATTTCCAAATTCCTCATATAAATTTTTTAAATCTTCTAACTCTTCTTTTGGATCTGCCTTCGCCGGAATCCCTGTCTCATCCGGTAGATCATTTAAAACAGCCAATGCTTCCTGCAATCCGACATTATCAAGTTCTGCTTTTCTGGCATTTTCTTTTGCCTGTTCCACACCCGCTTCCTGTGAGGATGTCGATGCATTATTCAGCAATTGATCCAGATAAGATTCTCCTTCTTTTCCCGCCATGATCTATCATTTCCCTCCATTCAATCACAATGACAGACCAGTCTACTCTTGTAGTCCAGTCTGTCGTCATTTTATCAAATTCAACTAGTTTAAAAGCAGATCCAACTGTCGTACAAGTTTACCGATTTCCGGCTTTGACAACTGTGCATCTACACCAAGAGCTTCTCCCTTTCTCTTCATCTCATCGTTAACCAATGAGGAAAAGATTACCACCGGCATACCATCAAACCGTGGATCATCTTTGATCAGTTTTGTCAAATGATGTCCATCCATCTGTGGCATTTCAATATCAGTGATTACCAGTGCGATATCGGTTCCCACTTTTCCACCATCAGCAAGAATCTTCTGCAGTGTATCCCATGCTTCCTGCCCATTGGTCGTTGGGATCAAATGCGTATAACCCGCACGGCTCAGACACTTTTTCAACATCTCCAGCAAAAGCGGTGAATCTTCTGCCAAAAGGATCGGACATTCATGCCGGGAACGTTCGCCCATCGCATCGATATCGGATAATTTCAAACCGGTTTCCGGATTGATCTCCGATACAATCTTCTCGAAATCAAGTACGATAATAATTCTTCCATCAACTTTTGCGATTCCTGTCGCAGCACTCTTTCCTGCAGCACTGATCGTCGAATCGGGTTTTGCAATATCTTCCCAGGAAATACGATGGATTCCGAGCACTTTCTGTACATGAAATGCCGTATGTAAGTTGTTGAAATTGGTAATAATATACATATCCTGTGAGGTATCTCCCAATTCTGTAATTCCCAATGCCTTTGACAGATTAATAACCGTGATAAGCATATCACGCGGCATAAAGATTCCTTCAATAAACGGATGCGCATTCGGTACCGGTGTCGGTGTCTGATACTGGCACAATTCTCGGATTTTCGCCACATTGATGCCATAATGCTGTGTTCCTACCATAAATTCCAACAATTCCAATTCATTTGTCCCACTCTCTAACAAGATTTCTGTCTGTTTTTCTGCCACGATAATCTCCTCCTTTTCCATCGGGTATCTCTCTTTTAATTAATCATCTACATCTTGAAACAGATCGTCCGCTCCGTCTAATCCCATTGTATGCAGGGTGCGCACTTTTCTTCGCTCTTCTTCTGCCGTTTCAAGAATATATTCTTTGATCTCAGAAGAATTTTTTATATGTGCGAGCATCAACTTTGCATCCGTAACATCTCCGGAATAGCAAATCACGGTACCCAGTTTAAAAATTCTTTCCCACAAACTGCGGACCAATTTTACATCCTGAATCTTATACATCAATGTATCATCCTCTTCTGTCCGAAGCAGTCCTTTTTTAATATTAATCTTTTTCTGGCTTACTGTATACGTCGTAAAAGACAACGGCAGTCCAAAAAACCAACTGCGTTTCTTTTCTTTATATTCATATTCCATGTTCTGTCCTCCATTACTCATTGCTGCTCGCTTTTAATACAATCGTGTGTGCTTTTTTATCCCCCTCTTTTATTGTAAGTGTCAATGTCTCTGCATTTATTTCTGCCTTGGGAACATTGTACACCAATACTGCTTTTTGCTTTTCTTTGGGGTTTAATGTCGTCTTAAAATTGTTAAGACCACCATTCATCAGCATTGCGATTGTTGGATTGTAAGGCTTCTCACCAACCATCAGTTCATAATCAATCTTTCGTTTGATCAGATCCACCTTTGTCTTAGAAGAACTTTTATTCTGCGCCATAAACTTAACTATAACAAAAGTCTCTCCCTTTTTAGCAATCATTGAAAACTCTGATTTTTTCGGATATTTACTGCAGATCTCATAGGACTGATATGAGATGGACACATCTTTTAATTGGTATAACTCTTCCAACGACACTTCCGGTATCGCTGTCTTTTCCGGCTGCTGTCCATCCTCTGTCACTGCCGTTTCCGGAGCTGCCGTCGGCTCGGGTGTTGCTTCCAGCGACTGACTCACCTCGGGACTTGACGTCACTGCTGCCTCCGTATCAATCCGTTTTTTGTCATAATTTGCATCATGCTTCAGCACCACTTCTGATGCATATTCCGCCACTTTATCCTGGTTTTCCTCGCTCAGATCAGCAGAGGAACAGCCAGTGAGTAACACTATACTCAGGCAGAAACAGAACACCAGGCATCCGTTTCTTTTCATAAATGCACTCATCCCCTTTTCATATCATATACTGTAATTATTATTTTAACATATTTTTGCCGGGACTGCAATTACAGATTTTTAGTTTTCTGTCTTTTCATCAAGTTCAAACCAAAATTCCACACCATTATCATAATTTTTCACACCATATGCCTGATTGTGTGCTTCCATAATTGCCTTGACAATCGACAAACCAATCCCGTTTCCTCCGTATTCCCTGGTTCTCGCCTTGTCTACCTTATAAAATTTGCTCCAGATCTTGTCGATATCTTCTTCCGGGATTGGTTTCCCGGTATTAAACACACTCACGCGGGCTTTTCCATCGCAGCTTACAATTTTCACCTCGATGATTTTCTCTCCATCGATATGATTTAGGGCATTGCTGACATAGTTCATAACAACTTCTTCTGTCATATACTCATCTGCCCACACATAAACCGGATGATCTCCATCGTAAGACAGGGTAACTTCTTTCTGGCGGAACAAAATTTCCGACGAGGACAATACCGACTGTACTACCTGCTGCAAGTCAAAATGTTCCAGATGCACCTGTCCGTTTCCAAACTCCAGCTGGTTCAAACTCAGCAGTTTCTTTACCATTTTATTCATCTTATCTGCTTCATCTACGATAACTTCGCAATAAAATTCACGACTCTCCGGATCATCGTTCACGTTATCCTGAAGTCCTTCTGCGTAACCCTGGATTAAAGCGATCGGCGTCTTCAGTTCGTGAGACACATTTGCTAAAAATTCCTGCCGCATCTGTTCCTGCTCCGACCGTCTCTGCAAATCCAGCTCCAATTCGTTGTTTGCCGTCTTGAGTTCTGAAATTGTCTGTTCCAGTTTGTCTGACAGGGAATTCATGCTGTGTCCAAGTACTCCAATCTCGTCGTGACGGTTTTCTTTATAGCGGACATCGAAATCCAGATTTTCCATCTTTTTGGCAATCTGAGCCAGTTTCAGGATTGGCTTCGTATAGTGATTGCTCAGAAAGATCATAATGATCACACACAATATCGTTACGAGGATTCCGACATACGTCAGAAATTCATTGGAGATAGCTGCACTCTCGCGGATACTTTGGTAATTAGACCGCAGATAAACCCAGTAATCTCCTGTAATTCCACCGACAAGTTCGATATAATTGGAATCAATTCGCTGGTCAAACACATTAAATAATTCGTAGTTGTCCGTTTCTTCCAATAATTTGTAATTTTCATCAAACACATTGCCCAGCTGTTTAAACATAACATATTTTGCCAATTGTTGTGTATTCAGCTGCTGAGTACGATTTCCCATGCTCGGATACAGATAATCCACCTTGCTTACCATTCCGCTGGATGAATCTACGTTGATACTCATAATATACACACTTACACTGCTGTTTGCACTAATCTTATCCAAAGAATCGTATACTTTATCCTTCTGTGTATCAGAAATGTTTTTCCAGTCATTTTCATCAAATAATGCTGCCACTTCTCCATACACATCATTCATTTGCTTTTTCTTGGAATTTTCATAATATCCCGGAAGCAAAAACAAGTTCATGATCCAGCAGATCACAATACACAATATAATCATAAGCGCCGTTAACACGACTAGTCTGATTCGCATAGATTGCTTCATCCATCCTCACGTCCTTTCCTATAAAGACTATCATATCAAAGATCTTTGAACATATTGTGAACCATAAAACAACCGCCAGACAACATCTTATTTACACAAGATATCATCCGGCGGTCAACTCTATTTGATCCTCTTTGTTTGTGAATAACTATTCAGGGCACTCTATCGCTCACATTTAATCTTGAATAGTTACGTTTGTAATTTTATTTCATTTTTTTCTTTACCACTTTACTCCATCCACTATACACTGTTTTCCCGCTCTTCTGTTGATAAGCACGCACACGAAGAAAACATATTTTCTTTTTCCATTTTTTCATTTGCAGCACTGTTTTTTTTGTTTTTTTCTTCACTGCCTTTTTAAACTTTTTGTTTGCAGCAATCTGTATTTCATAGCCACTTGCTTTTGCTATTTTTTTCCAACTCAAAAGCAGCTTGCCCTTTTTCTTTTGGATTTTGATCTTTGTTGGTTTCTGTAATTTTGTTTTGACATCTGTTTTTGCAAATTCTCCGTTAAAATCAATCTGATTTCCTGTAATAATTGATTGATTTTCCTTTGCCCCCGGGTTAGTTGCCGCGTTTCCACCTATGCTTCCTCCCGGTATCGGTGTACTTCCTCCCGGTATCGGTGTACTTCCTCCCGGTATCGGCGTACTTCCTCCCGGTATCGGCGTACTTCCTCCCGGAGCCGACGTACTTCCTCCCGGTATCGGTGTACTTCCTCCCGGGGTTGGTGTGCTTCCTCCCGGAGCCGGTGTACTTCCTCCCGGAGCCGGTGTACTTCCTCCCGGGGTTGGTGTCGGCACAATCTCACCAATCTTTGGTATTCTCTCTAGAACTTTTCTATGGCAAACACTACATTCCCTATGTTTTGATCCGGAAGCAGTTTTTGTTGCCTCTTTATCAATAATCCACGTTCCAAACGTATGCTCCTCCGTCTCATACTGCTTATCGCAACCGGATTCATAACAAGTAAACCAATGACTTGTATCATCACTTCCGTATGTTGTCTGCTTCTCATGAGCATGAGAAAACATGATATTACAGCCCATCAATCCAACAGAAGGATCTTCCATGAACATTCCAGATCGATTGCCATTACATAAAATCCGACTCGCATAGGACTTTCCATCCGAAGTCCATGCAAGTATCAACTGATATTCTTTTCCTTTTTCAAACGGCCCCATAAGCGGCTCATCATCCGTTATGTCATACCAGTTTGCAAGCTTAGCTCCCGTCGGTGTAATTCCTTCAATCGACGGATATTCTCCCACTTCCGGCTCTTTCACTCCGTTTACACTCAAAATTTCTTCATAACGGATCAAAGCATTATCCATCAGTTTATATACGTCCGTATCTCCATACTGTCCTACTGTGATTTGCAGTCCAATATATGTTTTGTCTTCAAACTCTTTAGGAACAAAATATGTGTCTTTTGTCGCCTCAGGTATTGCTGTGTAATTTTTACCGTCTGTACTCTTCATCCATTGATATACAATTTTTCCGGTATCATATGCTTTTTGGAAGGATACGTCTTTCGCCGCCCAGTTTGTTAATGTTGTTTGATTTACTGACAACTTGGAAGCATTTTTAAACTGCCCCTGTATCATTTTATCTAACACTATGGTTTCTTTATCCTCCGGCTTTAACTCCTCGGCAGTTTTATCAAAAGTATAAGCAGCTTTTACTTCTTTCACCTCTTTCTCCAGTGGAGAAGGTGAAATAATTTTCATCTCTTTTTGATTCAAAGTAATTTTTGTGTCTTTTGTAAAGCAAAACCCATCTTTACTCTTTAACGTAACAGTCAGCGTATATGACGTAGCCGGTGCAAACACCGTATCTGTCGGACTCCACTCAACCGCCTCAATGGTTGTTTCGTTTTTCCCAACGAAACTGCCGGCAAATTCTTTATATTCTACCAAGCCTTTTTCATGTCCTCGAGCCGGCTCTTCTACACCTAAAGCAATTAATTGCACTTCTTCTAATTTACTTGCTTTATATACTCGGTGAATCGTGTGCAATTTTGTATTTTGATCGTACGTCACCTCTGCGCTTTTTGCCCACGTCTCTTTGATCAGACTATTATTTGTAGACTCCAGGTCCGCTGTATCCTCAAATAAATTTTCTTCTTGGGTATCAACTTCTACATTCATCACGTAAAACTGTCCACTTTCGAACATTTGAGAATCGTTCATTTGCTTGCCGGTTGCTTTATCATACCACTTAACACTCTTAATCACACCATAATTCACCTGAAGATTATCCGTCTTTGGAAAACTTTCTCCTGCATTCACTTTTATCGCATAATCTCCCGTAAGCTTTATCTTTCGCAATTCAGGTATCTTAATAGAAGCAAAATACGCTTCTTCTCCTGCACTCGTTTCATACCACACTTTAGCCGCCAGATATTTACCCGCCAGTTTTTTATCAAGCGTAATGGTGTCTCCGGCGTATTCCGTTTCTTGAAGCGCCGTAAATGTTTTGTTATTTTTACTCTCGTACCACTGAATATATATCTCTCCATCAATGTACTTTGTCATCCACTCTTCATCGTTATCTGCCAAATTTTCTATAAAACCAATCACCGACACCTCTTCACCAAAAAGAATATTTCCTCGGATCATCTCTGGAGCATTTTTACAAGAGGCTGGCAGCTGCAACTCATTTTTCAGTCCTGTCGCCGGAAATGTACACGCAATTGTTACTTTTTGAATCTTATCTGTGATCACCTCCGGAGCAACACGCACCGCGTTCTGATTTGCTATTTTATACGTTGTAGTTTTGGAAAAAAATGAACTTTTCCCATATACGGTAATCTCCGCACGGTATGCCATCCCTTCCCAAAATTTCACATCACAAGGCTGTTCAACATGAATTGTTTTACCGTCTGTCCCTTTCATCTCACGATACCATTTAACATCACCAACAACATATGACTCATTTGCCGCAACATAGGTAGATGGTGTCTTTTCCGTTTCCGGTGCTTTCAACGGCACAGATACATTGGTAAATGTCGTCTTATCACTTGAAGTATCCTCAAGTTTTGCTGTAATCTTGACATCTTCTGTCCCCATCACTATAGACGTTGCTGGATTCATCACATTTCCTACAGAAGTATTCTCACCCTCCACTTCCCAGCCGGCAAACTGTTTTCCTTCAGGAATATCATCTACACAAAGCTGATATTTTCTTCCGGTTATCGAACTTGTTACTTTTAAGCCTTTCGCATCTTTAACACTTGCATTTGTAGTCTGAATCTTATAAGACGCAGGTTCCCCCTCAAACCTCGGCAGATAATGATAAATACGCATCGATGCACCATCGGAAGACGGTGCTTTATAATAACTTGGTTTTTTACCATCTATCGTTATCTCTTCCCTTCCAATTCCATCGATACTATATCCGCTTTTAACTTTTGCAAAGATTTCTAATGTATATTGTATTCCTTGTTGAATATTTCCTTTTGCTTTAGGAGCGCTCCCATTATTGCTTCCATGATATATATAAAACGTTGCACTGACAATTTCTATTCCGGGTTCGGTCGTAGTCAATTTAACATTACTTATATCATTTCCACATGTAAATCCCTCTAACGCAAAAGGAATACTTGTCACCGCCGTTACCGCATCCGCTTTTATATGTACCGGTAACACAGTTATCACCATTGCCATACACAAAAACAATGCTATTATTTGTCTTCTTATTTTTTTCATTTAACTACCTCCTAGCTTTTTATATTCTTTTTTAAAAAAAGAGAAAATATGTACCAAGTAAATGATAGCATACTTTCTCTTTTCGCACATGACACAAAAGTGTTATATTGTTTTTTTACACTTCAAATTTGTACCCCATCCCCCAAATGGTTTTGATATATTTACCGCATTTTTCACCCATTTTGCTGCGCAGTTTTTTTACATGGGTATCAATGGTTCTGGCATCGCCAAAATAGTCATAATCCCATACATGATTTAAAATACGCTCACGTGATAACGCGATATCTTTATTTTCCATAAAGTAAGCAAGCAGTTCAAATTCCTTGAAACTGAGATCGATCTTCTCACCATCGATCACCACCTCGTGGGCACTGCGGTTCAATTCTATGCCGCCGTATTCCAATACATCTTCGGAGGAGGCATTGGCACGGCGTAAAATTGCCTGTACTCTTGCCACCAGTATTTTCGGGCTGAATGGTTTGGAGATATACTCGTCTACCCCAAGTTCGAACCCTCTAAGTTCATCGTTTTCTGCCCCCCTGGCCGTCAGCATGATGATCGGAACTTTCGAATACTGCCGTATCTCCCGACACACCTGCCAGCCATCCATTTTCGGCATCATGACATCTAAAATGATCAAATCAATATCTTTTTCTGCCAGAAATACATCGACCGCCTCTTCGCCATCCGCAGCTTCCAGCACCGTAAAATTTTCTCTGACCAAAAAGTCCTTTACCAGTTTCCGCATTCTTTGTTCGTCATCAACGACCAGAATCTTCTGTTCCATTTGTATTCCCTCCATTCAAAGCATTTTCGCGTTCCTGCAATTCTTCTTCCCATGTTTCGTATTTGTCGATCAGTTCCTGCTCCGTTTTTTCCTTATAGGTAAATATGGAATCCTGACTTTTATATTCAATGACAAACAATGCCACAATGAGAATAACGAGCATTGCAATCACAATCTTACATTTTTTGTTGAATGTTTTCTGTGTCTGATACAGTATTTTCCATTTTTCTTCTTTTGCTTTTGAGGCCGCCGGCAAATATCCTTTCCCGGGATGCTCTTCCACCGTTTCCTTCAATGGCAGGCGAGGCAGATCGTTTACCGGCACCTTTGCCTGCTCCATATTATAATACAATTCTTCCAAAAAAGAATAGCCGATCACCGTCGAAAAGGAATTGTCCTTTACTGCCTTCTGATAGATTTTCAACGCCACGCGTTTATTTTTTACATCATATTTCTTTCGAATCGAGTCAATGACCATTTTTTCTTTCTTTGCCGCTTCGTACGTCTCTTCTTTTTGAAAGATAAAGCAGTCAATCTGTTTACTTTCACTCATTCGTCGTCTCTCCATCGGATACCTTCGCCTGATCTCCAATATAATCCTTTGCCACTTCAATCATCATATCGTTTTTCGGATGGCTTCCCTGGCTTTCTTTGTACTCTTTTTCCAGATCGGAAAGACTTTTTTCATCATCGCCGTCTTCGTAACCAAGAGCCGTCCACAATTTATTTTTATAGGTGGTATCATCCATCGTAAGATTTTCTTTCGCCATAATACTTTTAGCGATCATCACATCGATCACACTGTCTTCCGCGATTTCCGATACCCCATCTTCATCCATGCCAAAACTTTCCAAAAGTTCATCCAATGTCATCCCTGACATCTCAGCAAAATTGGTATACATGAGATTTACATCTGTTTTTGACTGCGCCAGCATGTTTTCCGGCACGGATTTTGCCTCGCAGGTCTCCTTAAAGGAATCCCATACCAGTTCACCTTTGTTATTGATATTATCTTCTTTTTGCTCTTGCTTGACTTTGTCGTAATATTCCTGCACATTTTTACATTTATTGTCAGATACTTTTTTGGCAATCGTGTCATTAACGACATCATTTACTGTTATCGTAAATTGAACCGTCTGCCCTGCAAGATCTTCTTCATCATAATCACTCGGGAAAGTACAGTCTACCGTCTTTTTCTCTCCTTTTTTCATGCCAATGATACCATTTTCAAAGTCGTCAATATACTCTCCTTTGCCAACCCACACATACGTATCCTCCGCACTGGTGCCATCGATTTTTTTTCCATCTTTTTTGCCGGTAAAGTCAATATTTACGACATCGCCGCTCTTTATGGCATCTTTACTTGAAACCTCATTCTCTGTCGCATCATCCATCATCGCGCCATAAATGTCATCGACCTCCGGCTCTACATCTACAGACAAGCCTTTGTATTTACCAAGCGAAATATACCCTGCTTTCTCATAATCAAAAATCTGACCATCCGCAAGATTGTCACCTTCATCTGTATTGGTCACCGCTTTGTCACTGCTGCCGGATTTATTTTCCTTATAAAAGAATACACTCAATGCTGCAATGACCGCAACGGCTGCCACTGTACATACCCCTATGATAATTCCTGTTTTTTTGTTCATCGTTCCATTCCTTTCTGACTATCACTCAATTTTGTTACCATTCTAACATATAAATGTGAAAAAAAAAAGAAGAAATTGGGGGGCGGGAAAAATCCTTTTCCCGTCCCCTTCTTTTCTATCTCTCCAGCACAATAATTTTATTGGAAAAATTCTGAATGGCCGGAATCTTTCCAAGCACACAATATATCGGAAACATTTTTTTCATACCTTCTACGAGACTGACCTCCCCTTTATAAGTAAAGGCAGGAACAAGTCTCTGTAATTTTTTTCCATTTTTAACACCCCATGTAAATTTCGCACGGCTTCCCTCGATGGATTTTTCTTTTATATGCTTTACGACAAAAGGAGACATCGTCTCAATCATTACCGTCACTTTTCGGAACGTTTTCTCGATAATAGACATCATCTGCAGCACATCGGCTTCGCTCAGATACATGGAAAGTCCCTCTATGATAACCAATACATTTTCACCGCCATACTCGATATCGTCGATATACGATGCATCCATTGCCGATTTGGCAATCTGGCTGATTGATCCGTTCTCTGTGAGAAACTTTTCACGGATCTTCATTGTTTCCGGCAGATCGACATTATACCAGCGCACATATTTCCCCTGCATTCGGTAACATCTTGTATCCAGTCCACTTGCAATATTTACTACAATCGTGTTCGGATGTCCACTCAAATACTTCTCTACCATTTCATCTAACACGATTGTCCGGGCGATCACACCATAGCTCATTGCCTTATCCTGATCGGCTTTGGAAAAATCATAATCCAGTCTGGACACCATCTCGACTGCCATGTCATCATGAATCTTTGCATTTTCCTTCCCGGATTCCTTCGCCCGCGCATACAGGGTCTGAATCATCGTTTCCGGTAGCCCTGTCACATTTACTTTCTCTTTCATAATATTCATCCTTTCCATCGTAACGTTTGTTATAAAATGTTATGTTATTAAAAAAACTCCACAACTAACTGCTGTGAAGTTCTTTTAAATGCTCTATTAATTTTTCGGTTCCCCCCGCGGCATAAATGCCGATCTGTTTTACCAAATATAAACTGTATTCCATATCATAATCTTCTTTCACAATCTCTAAGCAGCTGTCTAACCGCTGCTTTGCCAGTATCTTAAGTAATCCCGGATCGGGCGGCGTCTTCAGCTTACTTTGATAATACACCAGAAAGGACTGCTCCATCCTCTGTTCCATGCGGTTCCGGAAGCCTTCATAACAACTCCCCTGTGCCTTCTCCATAATGACAATGGCCTCTTTCTTATGCTTTAAAATGAACTGCATCATAAGCACATCGACATCCGGACCTTCGGACAACTCTTGCATCTCCATCTGCATACACCTTGCCAGTATGTCCTCGTAACTTTGCACAAGCGGTTCCAATATAGCACGAAACAATGCTTCTTTGTTTTCAAAAGAAAAATACATCGCTCCCGTCGTAACACCAGCCCGGCTGCAAATCGTTCTAAGGCTCGCCTTGGCATATCCTTTCTCATCGAATTCTTCCAAGGCTGCCTGTTTAATTTTTTCCATGGTTTCTTTTTTATTCTTCATCATAACACCTGTTATGATAAACGATATTCGGCGGTTTGTCAAGAAATAACCTGTAATCAAAATGTTTTTCAACACTGGCTACCGTATCCTCAACGGTACTATCCGTCGTTCTCTCAATCCAAAAGAACGGACTGCTCTTAATCTCCTCTATACGATCTGCATTCAGTTCATATAAAGTAGTATTTACCACCTCAAACCTATTTAATATAGGCCTATGTATTTAGATATTTCTTAAACGTAAAAACATCATCATTTTTTCACCTCCATAAATTCATGTCAACAGGCTTTGCAAACTTGAAGTTATCAGTCTGTTTCATCTTTTTTATATATTACGCCG
>ULUB01054883.1_pt1 | contig 40113 bp, 55 predicted proteins | sample 1958111 | NCBI WGS metagenome assembly ULUB01 (sample SAMEA4835749, study PRJEB28245) | human gut metagenome | biome: gut microbiome; material: fecal sample | place: Denmark | collected 2008
AAATGAAGCACCTAAACGGTGCTTATTTCCGAACCATTAGCTACCTATAAATAAAAAATAAATATGAAAGAGTTAGATAAGAGAATTTGTTCAGTTTGCGGTAAAGAATACCAACTGACAGAAAAGCAAAAAAAAGAAATAATGGAGGAAGCAAAATATAAAACAGAAAATTTTATTCTTACTTGCCCATTGTGTCATTCTCTTGATTTTGTTAATCCTTTAGAGATGCTAGGCCTAAGTACTAAAAAAAATCAGAAATAGTTGATAATAGACTTTTTTGTTGCCCAGTTGAAGGTTGTATTGGTTTTGTAGAAGAAGACGAAGACATAAAAGGACTATACGGATGTTCTGAATGTGGAACAGAATGGAAAAGTATAAATGCCATTTATAGGGATATAGAGAAGATAATATCGAAATATCCTTATAGAGAAGAGGTATATAAAAAGTCTGGTAATGCTTTTAAGTCTGTTCCATTTGATAAAATCCCTAAAGGTTATTATTCAAAAGTACAGAAAGAAGATGTATAGGCAGCTAACATACACCTTAATCGCCCATAAAGGTCGATTAGCTGCCAAACATTATGCTTCACGAAAAAATAAATATGTAAAATGGTATGGAAAAGGTATTTGAAATAGGAGCTTGGATTTATGGATTAGCTATTATCTCCAATGCAAACTTTATAAGAATAAAGAAACAGCATAAAATAAGGTCTAAAAAGATGCTGACTTATTTTGGAAAACATAACGAAATAGGAATGGATTTTATACATCAAGGTGCTATAATTCCTATTGGAAATATCAATAATTATAGCTACACCATATTTTGTGGGAATAAAGGCGACAATAGATATTCAGATACCTGGAATATAGTAAAGCGACTCGGAAGTTTCAATCTGTCCATAGATAATGATAATTGTTTCTGGGTTATGCAGATAAATGAATTAGAGAATTGGAGCGATGATAAACTTAACGACCATGAATTTCTTACTGAGGAAGTTTACATTAATAATAAATTAACAGAGGTATATAGGGCTGTAAAAGTACCTTTCACTAAAGGTTTATATTCTATAACTATATATGGCTTAAAAAGGAAAAATCCGAATCCGGGCAATATTGGAGAAACAACCAATTATGGATTTTATTTTGAATTAGATCCTACGGATACTTTAAGCTCGATGGAAGATCCGACAACAACAGATTTTAAGTGTTATGATTAAATATAAATGAAGCATAACAAGCGGCTTAACCTCCCCGAAAAGGTAGGTTATCCGCCAAACATTATCAACAGTGCAAATAGTGAAATATGAAATTTAAAATAAATGTTAGATCGGGACTTTATTGTCAGAATCAATATCAAAAACATATGAATTTTGATTATTCAAGTGGTTATCCAGAAATGAGTTGCTTTGATTATAATGCTATTGAAACTTATTTTCAAGATTTGACAGGACAAATTAAAGTGGATGATTCAATAACTAATTGGACTTTATCTATTGAAATTTCTCTTGGTGGAGCAATTGGAGAAAAGGAAATTTGTATTTATAAACGAGGTATCACTTATTTGAAAGATAAGGAAAAGATCATAGGCATCAAAATATCTTTACCAATAAAAGAAGAAATAAGTTGGGGTATTGATAAAAAACACCGTTTCAATGAATATGCTAAAAGAAAATCAGACAAGGGCGTGACAATAATCCCCGTTGATTATGCTCAATTTAGTGATATGACAGATTATGTGGAAAGTAGTATTAAACTATCCTTAAAGCAAGTTTTCACTGACGGGATTACTTTGAAAGGGCATACAATAAAGTTATAATCATTATAGAATTTAGTTGATAACAATCAGCAAACCTCCGAAAATCGGTTAGCCGCCAAACATTAGTCGCTAAATAATGAAATAATATGAGTAACGATTTGTTCTTTTACCTATTCAATAACTTTATTGGTGGAGCTGATGATGAAGAAATGTCAATGAACTATCTAAATTTAGATTTGAATAATAATAATTCGTTACGCAAATTTCTTCAAGATGAAATCATACCATTTTATGAAGCTAATTTTTCTTTGACTCAGAAAGAAGATTTAGAAACTCTTTTAGAAAAGTTGGAAAGTGGTGAGATTGAATTAGGGGTAAATGAGTTTGAAAATCAACTTTTTCCATTTGAAACACCGAATAATCTCCATGACTTTTGTAAAAGCATAAAAAATGTATTGTTTGAACATAAAATTGGCGACTAACAAACAGCTACACCGCTTAAAACGGAACGCTGCCAAACATTAGCATTGTAGAATGAAGAAAAGAAGAGGACTGAAAAGATATTATAGAAAATTACATCAATGTAATGAATTGGATAATTGGTGTAATATTGTTTCGGATAAATCAAAATGGTACTATTTTTCCCACTTACACTTCGACCGAAACGGCTATGGAAATGTATGTTGGAAAGAACATAAAGAACATTTAGATATATTATTCAAGCACTTTTTGATGTTTGAACAATATGTTAAAAATATAAATCGTTCTTTTCAAATATTTGCCATACTTGTTTTGGAAGATAGTAGGTATGATGCTCTTTTTCTTCATACCCCAAATACCCATACTCCTGAAGAATATCCGTATATAATTCCTGCTGGATATAAAAAGGAGTATCCATTACGATACCCTTCGTTAAGAAACTATTTAGAGATGTTGACTAAGCAAGGATATACAGTATTTAGTTCAGAAGAGAAACAAGCTTGCATTGTATTTAAGGAGAATGTTGGTGATTCTTTATACGAAGACAATGCTAACAAGCGGCTCAACCTCCCATGAAAGGTCAGTTAGCTGCCGAACATTATCAGTAATTAAACAATGAAAAAGATACAATTTCTCTTGCTTTGTTTGTTGTTTCCAATCCTGCTTTATGGCAAAGGAAACTTAAAGGATACGGTGACAATTTGTGTTGACGGGCTGGTTTATGAACTCTCGGTATCATTGGATTCTACAGAAAATGATTCTGGCACGAAACCGGACTCAGTTATCTGCGTGAAGCTGATAAAACAGGGAAAAGTTGTGGGGAAAAGTATCTTCCCATTATCGGGCAGATGTCCTATTGAAGAAGATATAAAGGTTGAAACCTCTGATAATGGATTTATAATCAGGATCCCATACTGCGACGGTTATCTGTTTCGCTTTGGCGAAGCCCGGTTTGTCTATTCCAAAGGGCAGGATGATTTTATCCTAACCGCATATGAAGAAGAAATCATCGACAGGCAACATACCGAATTGGATGGTAAAGTAGTAAAATACAATATATGTGCTGAAGTCCCTATTGTATTGTCCACCTTTTCTGTTGTTGAAATTAGAAATAATACTGATAACAAACGGCTTAACCACCCCTGAAAGGTAGGTTAGCCACCAAACATTAACAACATTATGAATACAATTGCAATGAAGCTGCTTAATACTATTATATTCTGTTTGTTTCTGCCTTTGGACATTGTAAGTCAAGTGCACGATACAGACACCTTATGTTATAAGAATGACACGATATATCAAGAGTTAAGAATTACAAGGATCAATGAAAAGAGGATCTATTTCGTCTTGTCATCCACCAAAGAAAACGGTAAGCTAACAGACATGCGTAAAGGTTATGCTTCTATATCCGATTACGCTTATCTTGCTTCTGAAACAGATTTTACAGATGATGGTGAATTGTATCCTGTTATTGAATATTGGTATGAAGATCCAGATATATCATTTTCCATAAGAGTCAATTATGATATGGGATTAGCTACAATTAAATATGAAGAGAGCTATTCATTGCCTTATATTTATAAGCTGAAAAAGAAATAAAGTTGTTAACAAGCACCTGTGCCACCTAACGGCGGCAAGCTGCAACCCATTAGCAGTTTAGAATTAAATATTATGGATAAAGAGCAATTCAAATCAATAGTTCATCCATTGATGAAAGCGAATAGCTTTCGTAGAAAAGGAAATTCGTGGTATAAGACTACTGCTGAATGTATAGTCTTATTCAATCTCCAACACTCTTCGTATGGAAAGATGTTTTATATAAACTTGGCGGCTTTATTACGTAAAGGAGATGATATATTATTTCCTAAAGAATATCAATATGATATTAGAATGCGCTTCCCAATAATGGAAATTGAAGGGTATTCCACACAAATGATATTAGATTTAGAATCGACTATTGATGAACAGTTGCGTTCACGGTTAATTGAAAACATCATAAATATTTCAATACTCATTTTACAAAAATTAGAATCAATAGATGGGATAATTGAACTATATGGAGAAAAACCGGAACTTAATAATATTTATCCTTTTAGTTCAATTCTGTATAGGAAAGAAATGAATAACAAGTTAAAGACTATTTAGAAAATAAAACGCTAACAAACAGCACTACCGCTTAAAGCGGAACGCTGCCAAACATTATAAACTCAAATTACAAAGATTATGGACGAAAAAGAAATTTTGAATCAATTCGGAGAAATGCTAATTAGTGATGTCAGAACCCAAACACTAAAGCAATTAGATAAGATTTTCTCAGGGGAGCTTAAATCAGAAAAGGCGCAAAAATTACATGCAAAATTATGTCATTTCTCTCCACAAGATATGGAAGTAATAAAAGAAATAACTACTGAAGCCGTTGATAGATCACTATTCAAAGTGATGTTTATGTTTGAGTCTTCTGAGGATTTCATTATAGGTGCAGTAAATGAAGATGAAATAGTTGATTTGAACGATATGAGTGACGGTTTGGGTGGAGAATATTTTGAATGGGTCGAAAAATACAGTAAGTCAAATGGTAATGATGATGAATGAAGTTTATCCCAAATCGGTCATTAGAGCCGGAGTTAGCACTATTTCTAATGACCGCCATTAGAAAGATGTGGTTATATATAGTTGGTTCATAATTATTTGCTACCTTTACCACGATTAAAAGCCTATAAAATTTGATAGGAGATTGTGACATAAAGTTCGTAAACAAGGAGATAACCCCTTTTGGCGGTCTTTCCCTGTTCTTCAAGCTGCTTGAGAGATGCCATTTCGATGAGCATCTTGAACAAAGCGGCATTCCGGTTCAAGGTTCCAACAGGGGGTATAAACCGCTTCAGCTCATATTAGGGCTGTTTGCAGGTGTATGGTGTGGTGCAAGCTGTTTCGGGCATCTTGACGTGGTGCGTTATGACACGGCACTCTGCAAGTTGCTTGGATGGGAGCGCGGAGCGGATCATAGGGCTTACCAGCGTTATTTCAACAAGTTCTCACAAGCCGTCAATCAGCGTGTGTTCGGCGAACTGTTCAGCTGGTTCTTCTCGGAACTGTTGTTTGACAATTACACATTGGACTTTGACTCTACGGTAATGGTCCGTGAGGGCAATCAGGAGGGGGCTGCCAAAGGGTACAACCCCAAGCGTCCCGGCCGCCCGTCACACCATCCTCTTCTCGCCTTCGTCTCGGATATAAGAATGATAGCGAACTACTGGCTACGCCCTGGAAACACGGCATCAAGCAGCAATTACCTTTCCTTTCTTGAGGACACCCTCTCAAGACTCCGTAACAAGACAGTTGGACTGATCCGCATGGACAGCGGGTTCTTTACGAAGGAGATACTCGACCATCTGGAGGACAAGCATTTAAACTATATTATAGCCTGCCGGTTCAACAACCGTATCAAATACAGCCTCACCCATGAACACGCATGGGTGGAAGTGGCGGAAGGTCTGGAAATATCCGAAACGACATATAAGGCGGACAGCTGGGACAAGCCAAGACGTATAGTAATGGTAAGACAGGAAATTGAAAAACGTCCGCAAGCTGCCGGCAAACGGGTCAGGCAACTGGAACTTTTCGAAGACGGGAACGATTTTGGCAGATACCGTTACAGTTGCTTTGTCACCAATCTCGGACTGCCCGCCAGGATTGTGTACGATTCGTATCGCGGAAGAGCGGATTCCGAAAACAGAATCAAGGAATTAAAGTATGACTTCTCCATTGATGACTTTGCTACGAACAACTTCTGGGCGACTGAAGCATGTGGGGGCTTTATTGTCATGGCATATAACTTCATGTCGCTGTTCCGTCATGCACTTATCAACTCCGACAAAAAGAAGTTCCTCAAAACTATCCGATACGAGTTAATCTCAACACCGGCTTATTTGGGCAAAACAAAGGACAAGCATATCCTCTATCTGGCAAGGTCTTTAAAAACAAGGCAGTCTTTCCTGTCCATCTGGGAGAAATTAAAGGACTTCTCATTGCCATACAACACTGGGAAATCCCAATGACCGATTTGGGTTTATAACAAGCGGCTTAACCTCCCCAGATAATGGTCAGTTAGCCACCAAACATTATTGATGTATATGAATGAACAAGAATTAATACCTAAAAATAAATTTGATTTAGATACAACTGGGGATTCTACTTGGAAAAGAACTGATGAGAGAAGCGTGGCAGCCATGAAAGCCAGCGCTGGAGAAGTCTATACAGTTTACAACCAATATCTGAAACGCTACACCGCCTGCCAGGTGGCCTATATTGCGCCGCCGGACACGGTGAGCAAAGAATCTTGGGCGGTGGTCCTCTCTCTGGATTGGGTGGGCGACGCCCCTCTGACTGCGGAGGAACTGCCCCATCTCAGCCCGCTCTACAAGGACTTCATGTACTGGTCCCGTGACCTTCATCTGCTGCGGGTGCCGATGGAGGTTCCGCCCCAGTACATGCTGGTGGGTACACTTCCGCCCTTCACCGACCAGCCCTGCCGCTCCTACGGCGGCTGGAGTGATGGCTATGATGTGTACCTCCAGATCCGGTGGCAGGCCATTCCGGAGGAACGGCGGCGGGCCTTTAAGGAGGCCATGGAGAGCGATGAGCAAACGGAGATCGGCGGTATCCCGGTGAAGGTCAGCAGCCATCGGGTGATGGACCAGTACGAACCATTCGATTCGGCACTGGAACTAAAGGCGCTGCCTTGCCTCTCCACCCTTATCTGCGAGCGGTGGCACCCGGATCTGCTGGAGTTTTTGCGGGAAAACCCCTTTGTTAATGAAGTGACTTTGCTGAACCACGGTCAGAGGACACTTGATCTGCGGGGCACCAGCATCAGAAAGCTGATGCTGGATATGACCGGGCTGGAGGAACTGTGGCTGTGTGAGGGAACGGAGCTGCTCCTGTTCCAGAACAAGGGGCTGGACGCCTGTGCCATCCATGCCCCCGAGGATGGCAGCGGTTTGACTCTACAATTTATCGGGGAATACCGCCCGCACACGGAACTGCTGAACCTACGGGGGCTGCATGGCATCGAGCTGAAGGAATTTGATCTGACCGGACTGGCTGCGGTCCATCCCCACCTGAAGGAACTGCGGCTCTGGGGCGCGCCGGGAAACTTGGGGAACTTCTCCGCCGTGGGAGGGTTCCGGGAATTGACAAACCTATCCACCTTCGACCTGTTCGGTTTCGGGGCGGATGACATCCCCACTCCGGAACAAATGCCGGAGCTTCGCTGGTTCTGGATGACCAGCCTGCCGGAGACGGCGGCAAAAGTAACAAAACAGCTCTGGAAAAGCAAGCCGGGAATGGATCTGCGGATCACCAAACCCCGGAAACCGGAGTGGCTGGCGCAAAATCTGGACAATCCCTTCCGGGGCTGGGATGGTGCGGAGCATATTCCCGCCTCCGCTGCGAAAAAGGCAGCCAATCAATACCGTAAGACTCGTTCCCAACTGATGAAGCTGGCCGCTGAGTCGAGTGAGGACACCCAGGCCCAAGCACTGGATGCAGTGGCAGCCTATACCCAGACCTTCAACAAGATGGGCTTTATCGAAACCGAGGAGCGTGATGAAATTTACATGGCCCTGCGGGGTATCCTTGATGCCCTGCCGGGTGATACGCTCCAGAAAGATGCCCTGATTGAGAAATTTGATGAGCTTCGTGATTTTTGAGGAGGGGCGAGGATGAAACGATTCAGAAAAATCATTGTGGATAATGCTGCAAACGAATAGTTCTTTCGATACTATGGATATGATTATCGCAAGAAACTCTGTAAAACTTATATAATAAAAAATGAGAAAGCAGAAATATAAAGAGCAAGAATGCCGACGGCGATATTATTTCTTCGACTATCTGTTCTGGTTGGGAGAAATAACATGGGAGAATTATCACAAGGTCAATTTCAAACAGCCCAGAGGAAGTGATATGCTGTGGGCCTGTATCGTGCTTTTTATATTCATACCGCTTCTGGCCATAGCCGGTCTTTTCCTTCATGACTTGGCATACGAGGTGTTTGGAGTTCTTGTAATCGTGTTTTCCGTTTCTGTCATCATGACAGACCGCTTGTTCGGCAAAATATACCCGCCTTCCCGGCGGAAAGCGGTCATGCAGCATTATGCGGGCTGTAAGTTCAGTCCTTTCCGACGTAACCTGTTCTTTTTCTCTCTCTATTTACTGGGTATTCCCGCAATGGTTTTATTAGTAACCGCACTGAAATGGATAAATGAAATACTCAAATGACAGAAGGAAAGAACATATTCAGCCGATTTTTCCGCATGTTGGTGATGCTGCATAAAATTCCTTATGCGCATTTCACGGAATGGAACAATAAGAGGAAGCACAAGGCGTTAGCTGCCGGAGTATATTGCCTGAGCATCATCCCGGAATATGTCCTGTTGGCTGGCACATTCCTGGCAGCAAGGGGACAAAACGGGTACGTGCATCTGGTAAACGTGCCGCAAAAGATTGTCTTCTATGGTCTGGTGGGCCTGGCGGTGCTGCTGTCGGCCATCCCTTTGGGATTTTTTGACGATAAGAAGATATGCAAGGAAGTCCGTCAGGAACTTCGTAAGCGTCCCCGTTACTGGAAACGGGCGTTAGCGGTCTATTGGGCGGTTATCGTAGCAATAGTGGTAGTTGCGAACATGGCGTTTCCCACGGCATCGGAAAATACAGTTCCTGCGGAGAAAGAGCAGGTCGAAGTACCACAAAGTTACAGGGATTATCTTTCACTGCATTTCAAGATAGGAGCCCGTCAGGAAGCGCCCAATGAAGCCTTGCAGCGTCAGATCGACCAAAACGAACGCACGACCCGATACGGGCAACCGGTCTATGCGATGCAGGTACGGGCAACAAAGGGGGATATGGACGGAGGGTTCCGTGCAAGGTTGTTGAACCATGCCACCATTGATGAAATCAGGGACGGCACACGGAAGTTTGCCGAATGCACATGGGTCAAGGGATATACGTCTGACAGCATAAGGATACTACTGACGGTATGGTATGAAATGAAGAAAGTTGAACTTTGTCCAGTGGACAGTCTGGAATGGACTGAAGATACGAGGTTCTAAGTACAGATTCATCTTGATTTCTTCCACATTATTGCATGACAATCAACCGATTTCGTTACTTTTGTCCTATGTGAATGGAATGTTTCTGAAATACATATCGGCATTTTTGTGTGTTGCCAGCCTGATAATTGCCGGCTGCAGTGTTCCCGTGCCGCCATCCGATGTGGAGATGATCCGTCACTTCAATGTGAACGAAGCGGCTTTCAATGGGATCCGGGAGGTCATTGCCCGCTGTCCTTACGGCATGTACTATCCCCCGTACAACATGCAGGACGATACCGCCTGCCTGAGAGGAATCAGTACGGAAGACAGGCAGATGTTGGATTCGCTGTTGGCGGCAGTCGATTGTGAGCGGGTGTTCTATTTCGGGAAAGAGGCAAAGAAGGAGGCAATGACGGAATCCGGCTGGTACGGGCATGATACGACATATACCAGTTTCTCTATCCCGTACTTTTCGCATGGTTACTCTGTCGGCGGAACAAGCAAGGACTTTGTCTATGACCCGGGGCTGAAAGACCGTCCGGCAATACGAATGACAGAAAACGGTGAACTGAATGAGATATACCGGAAAAGTTATAATGACACGACCCTGTACAAGAGGATTAAGGGAGACTGGTATATCGAGTTGTCACATGACAACTGAAGACAATATGGATTCATGTGGAGAACAGGTTTTGTAAAATGAGGATCAGCTATGGCTTTCAAACGGAAATATAAGTTCAGTATAATAGACCATCTGTATTATGCAGGCCACATACGCCGCATACACAACAGGTGGTTTATGCCGTTGGAAGCTGTCTGTTTTTTCGTTTTTGGTTTCTTTCCTCCATTCCTTTTCTTGATATTCTTGGCAGAAGCATTACCGATGTGGTTGTCGATGGTTTTGTTTGTCGGTAGTTTTTGGGGAGAGGTAGAGTTATATTCCAGGATAGAAAAGAAACATTTCACTAAAGCGAGAGAACAAGCCTATTACCGCCGGTATCCTGAAAGAAAGGATAAAAACTATTTCTGGCTTCAGTTACTATTGCCGCTTGGTCTGTGGCTGATTGATTTGTGTGTAGTTTTCTGGCTTTTTACTTGGTATCACTGAATGGAATATGGAGAAAAGAAAACATAAATATAATCAGGAAAGGAAGGAAGCATACAAGCAAAAGCCCTTCATCAAACCTCCCCGAATTTCATTCTGGGACAATATCTTCTATTGGTCATGGTATTCGACCAAACATGGCCTGCCGCACCGTACCTTTGCGACTGTTACAGTTATGCAGTATGTCTATGTCGTGCTGTTCACGGCTGTCATACTCAACTGTCTTGACAGTCAGACTGCATGGCATCTGTATATTCTCCACAAGTCAAAGGGGATATTGGGCTATATCCTTGTTCCGTTTGTCATATTAATTCTGGTAAACGGACGGATCTACAAGGAAAGCCGCTATGAAAGGTTGAAGGCGGAGTTTGACCGGATGGAAAATTCAGAGAAGAAGAGGCGCAGAACCATATTTTGGATTTTTACAGGTATCACCCTGCTTGCCGGATATGCGGCATACAGGCTGTTCTGCCGTTTCAACATGCAGTTTCTGCTGCCTTGACATTAACAAAAACAGATTATCAAATGAAAACAACCCGCATCATGAACAAGATTATCATTTATCTGAGTGCCGTATTGCTGCTGTGCAGTTGCGGCAGTGCAAGACATTATGCAGCGTTTCAATATGACAACGGAGACGACTATGTAAGTGAAGGACTGTACCGCATAGTGGACCGGAAAGGGCGTATCGGTTACGCAGACGAGACGGGCAAGACCGTCATCCGTCCCCGCTTTGCCTTCGGCTATCCATTCAAGGGGGGCAAGGCGAAAGTCACCGATTCGGGGAAACGGAAAGAGGTGGCAGGCTCCGGCGGCGAGCACTGGTATTGGGAAAGTGATGACTGGTACTACATTGACCATAGCGGAAACAGGATTGAATAGATGTAATCGGGGCATGATATTGTCACACCCCGATAGGATTCACCTTCATGGTGGAGAGGTTCAGGTACAGCCCGTGATACTCGATCATACCGTTGCGGAACATTTTCCACAGGATGTTGCAGCCGAGCTGTGCCAATGTGGAGTTGATGAACAGGTCCTGCTTTTCCAGGGCCTCCGCCAGTGAGCAGCTCGGTCCGGAATCCTTTTCCTTCACTCTCGCGTATTTGACATATCGTGTGATCACCTTCAGCGATTCTACCGTTTCGTACAGCTTGGATGCCGGTTGTTTGATTTTCTTCGGTACGGTTCCGAGAATGACCTGTCCCGTATCCTGCGTGTTGCCGAAGTCCATCCAGTACAGGGGGGTCTCGTGGCTTCTGTATTCTGAAACCGGCACGGCTTTCAGTATGTTCCACAGATCGAGACGGGACTTTATGTTGTCCGTGCAGGTAATCGTCATGTTGGCCAGATTGTCCCGTCTGGCGTCCTTCAGAGCTGCCGGATAGATGTCCGGTACCGCCTTCCAGTCGTTGCCGAAGAAGTTGTTCATGCGTGTGACAAGACACTGTGCCTTGTTCAGGCCGATGTCCGAGGGGCTGAAGAGCTGCCGCCCGATATTGGCCTCCGTTACGATGTCGGAATCATACACAGTTATGAACAGTCCGGGATGTCCCAGTCCCCTCAGTGCCGTGTCAAGCCTGGCCAGGCAGGTAAGCACCTGCGAGCCTGTTCCTCCCGCTCCGATAAGGTTTACCGTTACCGGATGCTGCGGGTTTATGAGATAGTTGTCGATGTAGTGTACTCTTTTCATTTCAGTATGTCTTTAAGTTTCATGTTGTTCAGTTGCTTCAGTTCGTCGAGGTTGAAGTCCCTGTCCCGTGCCGCCTTTGTCACCAGCACGAGGTTTGATTTTGTCGGGTTCCCGTTCCCTCCCAGGTGGGAGAATTCCGTCAGCCAGAATTTCCTTTCCCAGTACTGCAGCAGCTTCTCATAGGTCAGGTCCTTCGGCAGATCTATCCTGGCGTTTCCCAGACATACGCTGGAACCTGTCACGTTGAAGAATGGCGCGGCATACAGCACGGTATTCGGTCCGGGAACATTTTCCTTGTAGGCATAGATTCTCATTCCGTGTTCTCCGGCCTCATAGATCACTCCCGGCAGGTAATATTCCGCGTTTTCTATTTTGAGCGCGGGGCTGAAGAACATCATCCTCTTGTGCGGAGGGTTGTACCACACGTATCTCTCGCTGCCCTTGCGCGGGTCGCAATACAACAAGTTGTCGGGTATCTTCCCGTATGGAGTGGTGCTGTGTCTTTCCGAGTATCCCTTCACGAGCGTGTTCATGAATTCCAGGGTTACCGGTCTTCCTTCCGTCATGTTTCCCCGGTCGTCAATTTCACGGATTTCAAGGAAAAAGTTCCTGTCATTCTCCGAGGCATAAGCAATCAGTGCCGCCTTGGGGTTGAGCGGCGTTTTGATTTTTCTGGTCAGTTCGTTGCTGTCTATCATATGCTTTCAGATTGGTTTATACTGTGATGTTGATGAATTTTTCCGCCCATTTGAAGAAACGTTCCGGATAGTCGTCCATGCGGAACAGTTCCTCCGTTTCCGGAGACAGGTCACAGGTGGTGACCGGAATGATGTCATATGTCTCCTGGCTGTAGGAGTTGTAATAGTCGGTGAGATATTCCGTTATCATGTCGGTGCAGTCATAGATAACCCGGATCTGCTTGCTGAGATACATGGGCAGAAAGTCCGGTTCTTCCTCGTAGAAGGGATCGTAGCCGTATTCCATGATGCCGTGTTCAGGTGTAAGGAACTCCAGTCCCTCCTTCATGACAGAGAGCAGTGACTGTTCGTACCCGTCCTTCGGCTTATATCGGTCGATTGCCTTCGGCAGATTCTTGTAATAGGATTTGCGTTCTACCCGGCGTAACAGGGCATGTATCCTGCCTTCCTCATAGGAGTGCAGGAGCCGCCGCCTCTTTTTCCGGTCAGATGCCGTTTCACCCGAATCATCCTCAGACATCAGTGTCAGGGCATAGTCCATGTCATCCTCGTCCAGTACAGTGTTTATCCCGTTCGCCTGCATCAGGTTGTGGATGAAGGTGACGGATATGCGTCTCAGTTCCGGTCCGAGCCTTTCCATGAACTTCGTCGGGAAGTAATACAACGTGAGTTCTCCCCATTCATGACATTTCCAGAGACGGAACAGGAGTCTTTCTTCGTCCTGCTCAATGTTGACATTCATGTCATTGCCTACAAGGTTACACATCTCTTCGTGCAGTCTGGCAATGCTTTCGCCGGGCGTTCGTCCCGGTGTATGTACCGCCTCCTTCTTCATGAGGAGTGCATATCTGAAAAAGGAATCACGCAGGTACTCATAGTTTTCCTGCGTGATAAGATTGTGCGGCTTCCCGTCAGTACCGTCCGTGAACAGTTCCGATGGGGATATCGGCAAGAACGTAGCGTTCAGAAAAGAATTACGGCACCGCTGGGTGCCGCAATCCGTTTCTTCCTTTCCGTGCCGTAATGCACCTTCCTTTCTGTTTCCGCAATGATAAGTCTCGCGAGCTGTTCCGCCTGATATCCGTCCAATGGTACACATGATTTCTTCTTTTTTCTGTTGTCCTTTGCCATATCCTTTATCCTTTTGTTCCGATAGTTGTCTTGAACTCATATTCTGTCATGTCCTCCCTGATGACCGGTCCGTGAACGGTAGCTGTCGTCAGTTCCGGGTACATGTTCGAATAGTAGCTCATGACCATGTCCGGCGAGATGTTCGGATCCGGGTCCTGAAGGGTTATATACTCCGTTCCTTTCTTGAATTTGAATGAGCGTGTCATTCCTTTGATTTCGAGTGCCATGTCTTAAACTGTCTGATAAGGTGAATACTTGGGTTCCAGCATGGACTGCGGGAAATCGATGTATTCCTCGTAGTCCTTCTCACTGTATGCGGGGTGTTCCTGATCGGAGAGGTACGGTTGCTGTTCGTCCTCCTGCATGAACCGTTCTTCCTGCCAGTCCTGTATTTCAGGCTGCGGCGGATATTGAGTTTGGGAAGGATGCTGTCCGCCTGTCCGCTGGACATATTGCGCGTGCGGCTGTATCTGCGGTCTTGCCTGCGGCTGTGGCGGCTGTTGTTGCGACGGCCATATTCCTGGCTGTTGCGGATGCTGCGTGTATGCCTGTTGTGGTCTCTGCGGTGCGGGCTGAGCCTGTCCCGGCATCGGTTGTGACGGTCTCCGCGTGTATGTCTGCTGCGGTGCCGGCTGTTGCGGACGTTGCGGTTGCGGATTTCTCTGTTCCGGTGCCTGCGTGTATGCCGGCTGCTGGGAGTGTGGCTGTTGCTGCTGTACCGAAGGTTCCGGCTGTGCTTCCTGTTCCATCAGGTCGAAGAGGCTTCCCCGGTTCATTTCCGTGTCGGCCGCCTTTATCTTCTCCTCGATTTCCTTCAACTGGGCGGCATTCGCGTGTGCTTTCGCCTGTGTAAGCACACTGACGGCTTCCCGGTGGTTTCTGGCCGCTGTCAGTTCTTCCGCCTTCTTCATCAGTTTCTCATACTTCTCCCGTTTCTCGCGTTCTTCCTTCGTCTCCTTGGATTTCGCTTCCTTGGCAGCCTTGCTGCTGGCGGCGGCCTTGTCCGCCTGTGCCTCGAACTGTGCCATGTTGGAGATCAGCCCGCACGTTTTCTGTATAGGTCTTGTGACTGCCTGCAGGAATCCCGTATCAAGTTCCTGCGGTGTGCCCGTGACAGTCAGCGGCACGATGTGGTTCTGGGCCTCGTCCTTGAGTCCGTTCGATTTGGGCAATGTGGAAACGGTCAGTTGTCCGTTTGTCTTGCGGATGACGATCGTGAGGTCCACGCTTTCCGTCATCATCTGGTGGATTGCTGTAAAAAACATAATTTTAGATATTAAATGATTAGACGATGTGTTTCAATATTCGCTGAAGAATTCTGCCAGCAGCCTGTTCCTGTCCGGATGTCTGCAAATTTCCAGAACGGGGTTCAGCAGCTTTGAGATGTGAACGGGACCTGTGGTTCCCCTTGGTGGCAGCTTGATTGCCGGTTGCGGGACGTGTACTTTCGGTCTTCTTGTCACGGGCATCCCTATCGGAGCTGGTGACTGTCTTGTGATGATCGCTTGTTGCATATTCTTTAATTTTTAACTGTGAATACCCGGGCTTTGGCAGCCCGTTGAACTACAAGGGCCCAACGGCAAATGCTTCCGGAAAGGCAGGGTTTTCGGGAAAAATACCGGAGCGCAGCGAGGATGATTTTTTCCGAAACCGCTTGCGGCCTGACCTTGCCGTCCGACAAGAAGCGTTTGCCAACTTTGCCCTGTAGTTCTCGGTTTGCCAATGTCTGTGTTTTTAGTCCTTTTTCCTTTTCTTCCCGTGTCATTTCCGGTTGTGACGGATACAAAAAGAGCCGCCCGCTCCCGGACAGCTCCCTTATGCTGCAATGATAAATTCCGTGCATGTTCCATATCGTCAGATTTCAGAAGACCAGAAAACTCAGTATGCACAGAATGATGGCCAGTGCCACGAGAAAACAGGCTATACGGTAGAGGAACCTGAAGAGTCCCCTGAAACAGATGATGGCCACGGCGGTCCATACAGGCGATATACCGTGGGAATAGAGCCAGCTGAATATGATGGCTGCTGTTACGGCCAGCGCGAGTGTCCTTGCCCATCTGCTGTCCGCTATCTTTCTGATACGTTCTTTTGTTTTCATAATCTTCATGTGTTTGGCGGGAATGCCATTCCCGGTTTCAGGGGCTTTCTTGCAGTCCGCCTCCACAGGCAAGGTTTTCGGGAAAAATACCGGAGCCTCGGGCGAGGATGATTTTTCCCAGAAACCGTAAGGCCAGACCTTGCCGGTGGAAACGGGCGGGCTGCGACCTTTGCCCCTCGAATCGGGATGGCTTCATCATTTCCTTTTCCTGCCGTTCCCGTTTTTGGGGAACGAGAGTGTCAGGGTGAACCCGGCGTCGAAAGTGACCGAAGCGTCGAAAGCCACGCCCTTCTTTCCCTTGAATCCCTTGATGAGCCGTGTGGAGCCGGAGGAGAAAAGCTGTTCCAGATGCTGGTCCGTCAGTTCCTTGTTCAGGAATCTGCGGTACACGGTCAGTCCGCACCCTTTATTGTCGCAGCGGGCACTCTTCTCCCTGACGATGATGTGTCCGGTCTTGCATTTGGGACAGGTGAACGTGCGGACGGGAGCCGCCGGCAGGGAGAGTTTCAGAATCTCCCCGGTGGCCTTGCGGGTATAGTCCCTGATGGACGCCATGAACGTTTCCGGGTCGAGCGTATGCCGTTCTATCTGCGCCAGGGCGTTTTCCCAGCTTCCGGTCAGGGACACGTCCGCCACCAGCATGTCCTTCACCGCCTCGTAGATATGGAGTCCCTTTTCCGTGGGGACAATGCTCTTGCCGGAGCGGGCGATATAGTCACGTTTGAACAGTGTGGTGATGATGGCGGCTCTTGTGGCGGGCGTGCCGATGCCCAGCTCCTTCACGGCCTCGCGTGCCTGTTCGTCGGCTATCTCCCTGCCGCAGGTCTCCATTGCTGCCAGCAGCGTGGCTTCGGTATAGAGCGGTCTGGGCACGGTCTTCTTCTGGGCCAGTCCGAATCCTGAAACAGGGACCGTGTCCCCTTCGGCAAATATGGCCGTACCCTCGTCGGTTTCCGGTTCGTCGTCCTGCCTGTCCTCTTTCCTGCGGAAGATGCCGCGCCATCCCGGACTGACGACAAGGGAGCTTTTCGAGCGGAAATCCATGTTGTCCAGACGGCACTCCATAAGAATCTGTTCCTTCTCGCAGCAGGGCGAGAACGCCTCCAGCATACGTCCGGCTATCAGCGTATAGACGGCCTCCTCCGCTTCGGAAAGCCCTTCGGGTGCGATGCCGGTCGTGATGAGGGCATGGTGGTCCGTCACTTTGCTGTCGTCCACGCTACGGGTGTTGAGATGCGCAAAGTCAAGGATTCCGGCACTTGTGGCGAATCCGGGCATGGCCAAGATTCTTTCCAGCAGACCGGGTATGCAGGCCATCACGTCGTGCGGGATATACCGGCTTCCCGTTCTCGGGTAGGAAATGAGCTTCTTCTCGTAGAGCGACTGGGCGTTGTCCAGCGTCTTTGCTGCGGGCAGGTCGAGGTGCACGTTGCAGTCCTTCTGAAGTGCCGTCAGGTCGTAGAGCAGTGGCGGCTGTTGCAGGGTTTTCCTGCGCTCCACCTTCGTGACCGTCGCCGAAGAATCGGGAGAGAGACTGCGGTAGGCGGTTTCTGCCTTCTGCCTGTCGTCAAAGGTCGCGGGATGGAAGAAGCGGCGGTGTGACGTGCCGCCATTGAGGGTAACATGCAGCTGCCAGTATGGTGTGGATACGAAACTGCGGTTCTCCCTGTAGCGGCTGCATATCATGGCGAGCGTCGGAGTCTGCACCCGTCCGATCGAGTTGTTGGACGAGCCGGAGACGATGGCCAGGGCACGGCTGGCGTTCATGCCCACCAGCCAGTCCGCCTTCGCGCGGCTGTCGGCGGCGGCATACAGGCTGTCGTATTCCGAGCCGTCCTTCAGTTCCTCCAGCCCTTTCCGTATGGCCTCGTCAGTAAGCGAGGAAATCCACAGGCGTCTGAACGGTTTCGTGCAGCCCAGAAAGTCGTATATCCAGCGGAAGATAAGTTCCCCTTCACGACCGGCATCGGTAGCCACGATGATGCTGTCACAGCGGTTGAACACGCTTTCTATGACTTTCAGCTGTTTCGAGGCGGCGATGTCCGTAACCATTCCCCTGTCCGTGCGCATCTGTCGGGAGACCAGGCGGAACGGGTCCGGCAGCATCGGCAGATCCTCCGCTGCCGTTTTTGTATAACCGTAAGTGTCCGGCGTGGCCAGTGACACGAGGTGTCCCAGTGCCCAGGTCACCATATATCCGTTACCGGAACAGTAGCCGTCATTTCTTGTATCAGCCCCGACTACACGGGCTATGTCCAAGCCTACACTCGGCTTTTCTGCGATGATTGCTATCATATTGTAAGATAAAAATTAAGCCGTTTCCCGTTTTCCATGCGGAAGACAGGAAACGGCGGTAAGACATCGGTTTACTTGATAATTGCTCTCAGATTATTTGCCCAACGGTGTCACTCCCTGGATTTCCAGCAGCGGGGCCTCGCCCTTGCGGACCAGCTGGAGCGTGGCGTCCATCACCACGTCCACGCCGAGGAGCACGAGGCTCAGGGACATCACTTTCGTTTTCTCTCCCCTGAGGAGGGTGTCCATCTCGCCGGAGAGTTCCAGCTCGTCCTTCATGATACCGATACCGGAGAGTTCGTCCCAGTTCACTTCATCAGCCTTGAAAGGCATGTCGTTTCCGTTTTCCTTTTTCATATTTCTTTCTTTTTTTATTTAACATTCATTTTCCGTTACCTATAGTCAGGCAATGCTCGCACCTTTTGACTTGCGGTTGCCCTGTTCCTGTCGCTGGCTGTTGGCCACCACGTTTCGCTGTGACGCGTCACGCTTACGGTCGGGATTCTCGTTGTAGAAGTCCAGACGCCCCTGGTTGAAGTTCGCCTTGACGTACTGCGAGATGGTCTTCCCGTCATATCCCTTTATGCCTTCCACCAGCACGGCCTTTCCGCTCTGCAGGTCCGCACGCTGCTGTCTGGTCAGTTCCACGTCCCATACCTTGGTTGGAATCTTGAAATCCTCGCGCTGCTCGAAACCGTCCGGCGTACGGGAGTAGCTCAGGCGTCCCGTTTCCAAATCGGCCTTGATGAAGGAGGAGAATTCCTCTCCCTTGCGGTTCACCATGTCATTGAGGAAAATCACCTTGCCGTCACGGAGTTGCTGCTGTTCCTCCGCCGTAATCTTCACCCCGTTGATTTCATTGGGGATATAGATTTCGCGTGCGCCTTCCGGAGAGTCCGGGTTGTAGCGGGTGTATGACGGACGGCCTGTCGCCTCGTCCAGCTTCACGTAGGAGGAGAACACCTCGCCGTCCTTGCGCTGCATTCCTTCCACGAAGATGGCTTTTCCGGCGTTCAGGTCCTCAATCTGTTTCTGTGTCAGTTCCACACCCCCGAGCGTCTGGCGGTTGAAGAGCTTGTCGTTCTCGAAAATAAACTCGACACCCCTGCGTTCGGCATTCACCTGAATGAAGGCGTTGAACTCGTTACCGGACTTAGCGATCATGCCCTCGACATAGACCTTCTTGCCTTCACGCAGGTCATTCTGCTCCTGCTCTGTCAGTTCCACGCCCTTGATTTCCCTCGGGATGAAGGCATTCTCCGCTTTCATGGCGACCACCTCGTTGGTCAGCTTGTCGATGCTGATGAAGGAAGGGATATATTCCCCGTTGCGTCCTTTCAGTTCCACGACACGTCCCATGTTGCCCGTTTCGAGCAGGTTCTTCTTGTCCTCGTCGGAGAAAATGTGTCCGAAATACGGTCGGTCAAGGTCGGGTTTCTGCCGGATACCGTGGATGCCGAGCACCACTTCGCCTGCCATGGACTGCTGGAATGACAGACGTGCGTCCGTTCTCAGTACGGCCGAGCCGAAGTTCATGCTGATGGGTACTACCTGGTTGGTCTTGTATCCCTTGAGCATCTGTTCGAGCAGTCCGCGTTCCTGGAGGTATTCACGGGAGATTCCAAAATTCTTGAGCTGTTCCCAGTTGATCATGGACTCGTTGTAACGGTACTGTGGGGACTGGGTCTGCGGCTGGCTGTCAGCTGCGGCAGCCTGCTGCCGGGTTTCATTTTTCTTTGCCATTTCTTCTTGATTTTTTTGGTTGATACTTTGGTTTTCCTTGTTGCGCGGAACAATCTCGTACTGCTTGAGAAATTCCTCCACGGCTTTTGTCTTCTTTCCTGCGGCGATGTCCTCGATGGCCTGCTGCACGGCAGGGTCGTCCAGCCTGTCTTCCTTGACGGAGAGGATTCCGAAGCGTGTCGGGTCTTTCAACTGGCTCCAGAAGTTCTTGATGAAGTTCTCGAAGGCGTCGGCATAGCGGTCAATCTTCAGGAAGGAATTGCGGTGCTGCTTGTCGGCGGCTACCGTGTTGAATTTTCCGTCCTGTCCGATTTGCGACACCGCTTCCAGAATCAGTTCCATCTTGTCGAGGATGAACACGATGTCACTCATCTGCTCGTTTTCGGTGACCTGCGGTTTCGGGGGTTCTTCCCGTGCATTTTTCTTTGCCATAATTTTTGATTTTTAGTGTTGATAACTCATGTTGTCACCGCAAATATATAGGAGAAAATTTGATAAATAATTGATTTGCAATATGTTAGGATATATATTACATCTTGTGTCATCACATTACACCGCAGGCTGGAGAAAACACAGCGGAAATGCGTGGGAAAACGGCGGGAAAAGGAGGAAAAAGCAAGGAACGAAAAAGGAAAGGGAAAAAGGCCGGACAGACACGGACATGACGGTACACTCTGCCGCACGGAAGAAAAGAAAAAACTGTAATTATGCAGAGTTGGGAGCGAGCTGCTTTTGTCCCCCTTGATGTGTCCTTTTGTGACAGGACGCGGAATTCTGTTTACAGGAATAACAGGATGGCGTAATCCATTGGGACGGCATACGGGAGCATGGTTCTCCCGTCGGATTCTTTTTTATTTTGACCTGTATCTATGCGTCGTAGGTCGCTTCGCTTGCTAAGTCCCGGTACTTTCCCCAACTCGGACGGCAATACCGGAGCGTTTTTTCGGGCGGAAAATTACCGCAGGGAATTTTGTGTCCCGAAAACCGGAGGCTTGAACGTGGAGGTATTCGCCCTCCGAGTTACCTTCTCTGAAGGGACTTATCAAGTGAAGCGGGGCTTATGGCGGAATAATTTTCATTACTGTTTCGTTCATTTATATTCTTGCGTTCATTTATAATGAACATATATGAAATAATGAACAAATCTCTTTGAAATCCAAATTATGTTCATTACATTTGCAGTGTTCATTAAAAATGAACATCACTGAAAAATGAACTGATTATGGTGTTAACAGAACTTGAAACATTGAATATGGCTTTGGAGGCTTTACGGGAAAAACTTGTATTGCCCAAGGAAACCGTCATTCTAAAAGAGGACAACACATACAAGAATTTTGATGCGATTGTTCAAATTATGGATGTGGAGTTTCTATGTGAAGTCAAAAATACGGTGACAACTGCTACCATTGGGAATATTACAAACCGACTAAAGATATTGGGAACAATGGAAAAGCAACCGGTACTGCTGATTGCAAAATATATTACGCCAACCGTTATGGACAATCTGGCAAGCAACGGTATCAACACTCTTGATTGTGCCGGTAATTGTCATATCAGATATGCAAAAGGAAATAAGATAATATTTCATCTGGTGAATAAAGGAGAAAAAAACACTTTAATGGCTGAAAAGCCTTATCCGGCATTTCAGGAAGCAGGATTGAAAGTCATATTCTATTTATTGCAGGAATTTACCAATGTGAACAAACCGTACAGGGAAATACAGAAAGCGACAGGCGTATCTTTAGGGGCAATTAAAAATGTATTTGATGTTTTGGTGGAGAGGAATTTTATTCTTATGACCGGCAGCAAGCGGACATTAAAAAACATCAATGCCCTTTTAAATTTATGGACAGAAAATTACAATCAGGTATTGAAGCCTAAATTATTGCTCAGCAGGATGACATTCCGTACCAATGAGCAACGCATAAAATGGTTGGCTATGGATTTGCCTGATGGAATGTATTGGGGTGGAGAAAGCGGAGCGAATATGGTGGATTCTTATCTGGAACCCGGTGCTTTTGATATATATACACAAATCCCTGCCGCACATTTACTGAAAAAAGGTTTTGTAAGATTTGATGAGACAGGGGAGATAAGAATATACAAAAAATTCTGGAATTGGGAAACGGAAAACCATCTTGTTCCTCCGATTCTCACATACGCAGATCTGATAGGTAGCGGCAATAGCCGTTGTATTGAAATGGCTGAAAGACTTTTGAACAATGTACTTAAAGATTACAAGTGAGAAAATAGCCAATCCACTATTGGTGGAGTTGCTGAAAAAATTGACTGACAGTTTCAACCGTATGGGGCGTGAGTTTTATGTAATCGGCGCGACAGCCCGGGATATAATTATCCGTCAGCTTATCGACACCACATCCGGAAGAAGAACAAAGGATTTGGACATTGCTATTGCAATACCCGATTGGAGTGTCTTTGATGAGATCAAGGAGGTTCTGGTTGCAGACGGTTTTAAGAAGTCCACCGATATGCGTCAACGCTTTTATTATGGTGAATATGAACTGGATATTGTCCCGTATGGTGTCGCCAAGGACGATGACAATATCTATTGGCCGCCTGAAGAAGAGATTGCGATGTCAGTAAAAGGCTTTGACGAGGTGCTGTCGGAATCCATAACTGTCAATATAGATGGCGAGTTTGATATCCGAATAGCATCCCTTCATGGCCTGTTTCTGCTGAAATTCAATGCATGGTTGGACAGAAACATCGAAACGAGTAAAGATGCTGAAGACATGTCGTTTATTCTGTCCAATTATTTCATGGCCAATCTTGACCGTAATGTTTATACGGAAGTTTATGATTGGGAAAATTTTGATGAATATATTGTCGGAGGATATTGGCTTGCCCGTGATCTGCTCCTGCTTTTAACTAAGGAACAGATAGTCTATTACAAGGACTGCATCGAAAAGGAACTTGAGAAGGATGATGAGAGCAGGTTGTTCAATCAGATTATAGAAAATTGCTATGGCTTGACCTATGAAACTGTAAAGGAGGCTTGGCAAACCATTGCAGATGTTTTCCAAAAAGCAATAGAAGATGAAAACGATTGATTTCAAAACCATCAGTTTCCCCGGGAAAGACAAAAGTAACGAGGATTACATCCTATGTCATAAACTTTCCCACAATTCCATTATAGCCATTCTTGCTGACGGAATGGGTGGTCTGTCATTTGGAGCAGAGGCTGCAAAAATCGTATCCGAGTCCATAATGACAACAGCCCTTGATAAGATTCAACACAATTTACCGGCGGACGTCTTACGTATGGCATTCAATGCTGCCGATTCTGCCATATACGGAAAATGCAGAGATTTGAAATGTAAGATGGGAGCCGCCGTAACCGTTGCCCTGGTAATTGATGATTCTTTGTATTATGCGTGGCAAGGCAATGTCAGGCTTTACAAAGTACATGCAAATGAGGTAATGTTACTGACAACAGACCATGTTGTGGCCGATGCTGATGGCACGTTCCTTACACGATGTGTCAATGGCAAGGGGTTTCGGGAAAATATTCCTGTCATATATGAAGAACTGAAAAATACCGATAAAATCTTTATCTGTTCTGATGGTTATTACCGGCATGTCCATTTGACTGAATTGTCAAGAAATGTTACTGTCAATTTTAAAGAAGGCGCTTCTGATGACTATTCTTTGATAGAAATTTATTTCACATAATAATGAGATTTATGAAAGGTTTGTCTGGAATAAAGAACGATTATTTTGAATATAACCTGTTGTATTCAACTTTCGGGAAAATATAATTGAGTTAAGAATAAATAATTAGCAACCCTCTTTTGTTGAGATAGCTAAATCATTGAACTAAAATCTAATACACAGTGTGATTCCGATGATGAAGATGGGTATAATCCGTATGCGAATTGGCATATAATATTTCCTGTCCCATAAGACGGATAACGAGTACTATTAAAGATAAGTCAATCGAATGATTCTGAATAATTTTCAATCATTATAAAGATAGTCTGTCTTTCATGGGAGATTATATGGAATGTTTCATATCTTTGTAGATAGCCATTGATTTACAATATCTTTGGCGATAATCCGAAAATAATAGTACTAACCGTCAGACAAAAGAATAATCATGGATAAGAAAGAATTAGAAAATCTATTGATGCGATTCTCCCATTTGGGAGTCACCCATTCGAAAAACGGAGCGTTGATGATTGGAAAGGCTCCGCATATTGCCGAATTTGCCTGGCTTAATGTCATGTACCCCTGTATTACAGAAGCAGAAGTATGCGATTTGGAGAAGAAACTGGGATGCGCTATTCCTGAAGTTTACAGGAATTTTCTGATGAATGTATCCAATGGCTTTGATATAATGAATTGCACATTGGCATTACATGGCTGTAGAACATCATACAACAGAAGCGATTTGGATTCATGGTATCCATTCAGTCTTGAAGATATTCAGAAAAATGAGCGGCCTAAGAATGCCACACAGGAGATGTTCTTTTTTGCTTCTTATAATTATGACTGTTCAAAGCTTTATCTTAATACATCGGATAATAAGATATACTACTGTGACCGTTACGACACGACTCCATTGAAATCATGGGATTCGCTATCAGACATGATTACTTCTGAGATAGAGAGGATATTTGGTCTGTTTGATGCAGATGGGCGAATATCCAATAGAATGGCTCCTACAACCCCGGTTGTAAGATAAATGAATTTTTATTAGCTCAAAAATTATGATTACTACTTTCGATAAAATAGTAAATGATTTAGCTCAACTTGATTTTTTCTCTGGGTATAAATTCAGAAAAAGAGACTATTCTCTTTTCTTCAAAACAGAAAGTGGGAAGCAGTTTATTGAGTTAGACCATTGGAGAGACAGAGACACAACATCGTCACTCGTCATATATCCTATCTATGGTGTGAGGTTTGATATTCTCCATAAATGGTTTGAAAAATTCAGCGTGAAGACCTTACAAGATCAAAGAGACAGGGCAAGCATCAGCTTTTCAGGTAGTATGTTGGGGCTGCAGGATGAATTGAATTTTGATACAAATGGAGACGGATATTCGAATGAATTCGAAAACTTTCAAATCATTCTAAAATGTGCAGAATATGTTTTCTCCGAATATTCGTCGCTTGATAAACTGTACAATAAGACCATCTTGCCTGTATTGGATGGAGAGACCGAACTTCCTGATGTAGGAGCTGATTGGATATTCATAGACATGGCTTTGTGCAAATTGGTTGCTCCCGCTAATTTTGACAAGTTGAAACAGATTATACTGTCTCATGTAGAAAAAATGTACGCACACCAAGAGCCCAATATACTGGATTATTATGACCGTTTTGAAGATATTTTTCATTATTTAGAGCATAAAGGAATATGAAAAGAATGAACCAAGGTAAAATTGCTTTTATTTTCATCATATTGATAGCAATAGCCTGTCTGTTATTTTCTTGCTCAGATTTGAGTAGGGAAAAAATCGTAGATAAATCGGAACTAACTGGCAGAGATTATCGTCTTTTCCAGAATACGCCAGCTTGGGAACTGGCCAAAGCTGTGGAGGACGAAAATACAAAAAAGATTGACAAGATTGTTTCTGAAAATCCGGAGATAATCAATTATCAAGAATCCAAATACGGCAATACACTCTTAATGCTGACAATTATGAATCAGCAGCTTAAACCATTTAAGGCATTATTAAAAAGAGGGGCTGATGTCAATATACATAACACATTTGATGGCACATCTTCTCTTATTAAGGCTTGCTCTTCTAAATTCTACAACATTACTTTTGTCAAAATGCTGATCGAATATGGCGCTGATGTAAATGATGTTGAAATAGGAGAAAGGCGCAAAGAAAACGGCACACGGCTTACTCCATTAATAGCGGCTTCCAGAACTGGCAGATTAGATTTGGTCAGATTTTTAGTGTCTAAAGGAGCTGATGTAAATTACCAGAACGAATTCGGTCAATCAGCGTTGAGTAAATCTGTAATGGTGGATGAATATAAAGTAGCTTATTACCTGTTGCAAAATGGAGCTGACTATAATCGTCCCATTTACTACCGATTTGATAATTCTGTACCAATCGAAAAGAGAGATCCAAAAGATAAGGGGAAGCCAATGTATTTGTGGGATGTACTGAAAGAGGATTTATCAGAATTTGGCACAAGTGAGTATAAATATAAAATGCTAATCATCGATTTCTTAAAAAGTAAAGATAAGGTTAAATGAAAAAAATGATAATTATATTATTGTCCCTTATTATTGGATATGCTCTATATTGGGGCATATCCAACAATGATTATAAAATGGATAAAAAACGAATTATCGTAGGCGAATATAAATTAGATATATATCGCACGGAACTTGGCGCTTATAAGGATTCAATAGATAAGTACAAACATTTAATACTGACTTTCAATCGAGATATGACCTTTTCTTTGAATTTCCCAGTGCCTTTTATGGCAGCTTCTCATGGTATATGGGAAGTTGGAGGCATGGATGAGTGGTGTAAATTGATTTATTCTAATAATATTGTTGACCAATTCGGGATTCTTTATTATGATAACGGAGATTTTATACTATATATCAATTCTGCGACCCCACATTACTCTCAAAGAAATATATCTGAGGTCTATAAAATTTTCTTTGTAAAAATAAAATAATGTCCATCGTTTGCAAATATTTGTGGGCTGCGCCGGAAAATATTCAGCACAACAGGAGGGCCGTCAGAGAAATTCATGTTACCTTTGGAATAGAGCGTAACGGAAAGAATATCATAAACTTCCATTAAAATTAGAAAGCGTATGTCACGAAAAATATTAGTTATAGGATTAAAGGTTATAGGTACCTTAGTTCTAATATATTCTGCATTTATGATAGTGTTTATATCAATTTTTGATTTGCTCTCAATGTCGGTAAATATAAGTTTTACTGGGTTTCTTATAGAAGAGATTATTCCTCATGCTTCTGCTGTAGTTGCGTTGATTTTTCTTATTAGATACATCTGGACTACGAATAAGAAGAAATCAGATACTCTTAAAAGAAATTGATTTTTGTGCCATAAACTGTATAAAATATCATTTAGTTTTCATGAAAAATTATATGAGAAATTTTGCTATCTATTTAGGGACTGTCGTAAAAAGAATAAAACTTTATAATGAATTGATTGCCAATGTAATATAAAATTTGTATCTTAGCTAAAGATAAAAAGAATACCTCCAATTGCCCTAGAAAAGCCAAATTTGGAGGTATCGCAAAAATTAATCTGCATGGCTAAGGTACAAAATTTCTCTGAAATATCACCCGATCTTCCTTTCACGGAGTTCGATTTTTATGAATTGTATAGGCGGACGTTCGAGACTAGCGAGCTGGGAAAAATCAGGAAGAGGCTGCCGCTTGGTGAGATGGCAGAGAACTTTGGACTGATAAGCAAGAGCATGAGAGCGAAGAAAGGGCGAAAAACATACTTCACCCCGGAGGGCAAGGTTGCGCTGATGTTCCTGAAGATGTACACAGGTCTGAGCAGCCCGAGGTTGATGGAGCATCTTAACGGCAACGTCCACTATCAGCTCTTCTGCGATTTGAGAATAGACCCGATGCATCCTCTGACGAACTACAAACTTCTGGACGACGTGTTTTCGGAGCTGGCCCGCGGGCTGAAGATCCAACAGCAGCAGGAGATACTGGCAAGAGCCTGGAAACCGTACATGAAGGACCTGGACACGATGTATACGGATGCGACCTGCTACGAGAGCGAGATGCGCTATCCTACGGATGCGAAGCTTCTGTGGGAAGGAATAGAGAAGTCATATGAGATAATGTGCACTCTGAGTGCCAAGCTGAATGTGCACCGTCCGAGGACGAAGTACGTAGACGTAGAGAAGGCCAACCTGTCGTACAGGAAGCGGCGCAGGCATACGAAAGTCCAGACCAGGAAACTGACCAGACGCCTGCTCAACCTTTTGGGGAAGATACTGAAGGAGACCCGCACACTGGAGAGGGAGAATGCAGGCGCGGAGAAATTGCTGACAGCCAGACAGAAGAGCGATATTGAAATCATCACAAGAGTGTACCGTCAGCAGAAGGCCCACTTCGAGAACAACAATCCTCGCGAGAGTGTCAAGGACAGGATAGTGAGCATCAGCAAGCCGTATGTGAGGCCAATCGTGAGAGGCAAGGAAGTGAAGAGCGTAGAGTTCGGTGCGAAGTGCAACAACATCCAGGTTGACGGACTCTCATTCATCGAGAAGCTGTCATTCAATGCCTTCAACGAGGGAACCAGGCTTACGCACTGCCTGAAGATGCACCGAAAGCTCTTCGGTGTGGAGGCGAAGAAGGTCGGAGGAGATGCAGGCTATGCCGGCAGCGCCAACAGGGGGTACTGCAAGGATAGAGGAATACAGACGTCATTCGTCAAGCGTGGCCGTCCGTCCTTGGAAAAGAAAGAGAACGACATCATCCGCAACGAGTTGGCGAGGGTGAGGGCAACGAGGATGGAAGGCTCGTTCGGAACGCAGAAGGAACACTATGGCCTGAAACGCATCAAGGCAAGGACGAAGTTGACCGAAATCCTGTACATCTTCTTTGGCATCCACACGGCGAATGCAGTACAGCTCGTCCGGCGGGAAGTCAACGAAATTGCTCAGGCTGCCTGATGTTCGAGGTGAGTGAGAAACGGCCCTTTCACTGGAGTATTGGCTCCAGTTGGGTCCAAAAATGAAAAAAGGGGCTCCGAAACGGAGCCGAAAATATAAAAAGATGAGTTCGATCGGAAAAATTACCGGGACAGTCTGCCGATTGACTCATAATGACGGAATTAAACGACTGTCCCTATTTATTATTGTGTTCATTAACATTATCTGCCTGTCGTCAACACGACAGACAGCACAATTTGGCAAATTGTGATACCGTATTTCTTGATTCCACAAGGATAGAATCTCCAGCTAATTGCAAAGGAACTTTACTTATTGATTCTGCTAAAGTGACTATTTTTGCAGCTGTACTGGGTGCGAATGCAATAAACATTTCAGTATATAAAGACAGAGAAGGCGTTATTGAACAGGAATCGTCTCCATGCCTGAAAGAAAAGCTATCAGAAGCAGAATCGAAGTTAATTATAAAAAGAATCAGTAATGTATTTATAGAGTCTAAAAGTGATATTATCGTTTCTAAAAAATATTTTCCAGAAGTAGTAGTAGCAGACTATCCTTGGTTTACATTTGAAATTTATATAAAGGGAGAGAAAATTGTTAAAGATTATATTGTGGGAACCCGACAAGATCATTATGAAATAACATATTCGCAATCATTTTTAGATTTGTATAATCATTTATTTGAAAAAGCAGAAAGTCTGTATGAGAAAAGTAAATATATGTCACAAATTTTCTAATATAAGAATTTGATATGGACACAAAACGATTAAATTTATTTCAATATCTTTCTACTGCATGGTGGGTATTACAAGGCATTTTTCTGATGTGTATAGCATCTTTTACAGAATTGATATATGTTGAGCTATTAGTCATTCTTTTTTCAATTTTGAGGAACTGCAAAAAGAAAGTTATAAGGATATTGGCTCATATAGGTCTGATAATATATATGGTAATCGCATCTATAACTATTTTTATGGTCATAACAGTTGCAAGCCCCACCCAAGTTGGACTTGCTTACTTATTGATAATCGGTGTATTCAATATAATATTCTCAATATATGATATAGGAAAACTATTGTTTTATATCTATACTTAAAAATATTGTATTGAGTATCTATATCCTTTTATTCAACCATTTGTAAGCCAAATCGACAGTCTCATATTCACCGAAGCTGAAACATCCTGTTATGACAAAATCTTCCCCGCTTTTGTCAGTAAGCGACAGCAGACTGTCCAGTGTATCGCAGTAGAAGAAGATTTCATCGTCCATTTCAGTATCGGAATCCATGTCCAGTGCTATTCTTGTCTCCAGCGTCTCCAAGGTGTCATTCCAGCGTATGATGCATTCGAGAAAATGCGGTTCATGTCCCTTTTCAGTACGGTAATCCTGATATTTTTCACGGATTTCCTTCTTGATTTCCTCCGGCTTCTTCCAGGAACTGTCATCCACGATTTCAAGACTCAGACCCTCGACAAGCAGGCATGTGCCTTTGTCATATACCATCAGGGTACGTTTTCCCATGTGTTTTTTTCTTAAGTTTTCCCAATCGGGAATGTCCCACCGTTCGGTAGTCCATACTCCCCGGTAATTTTCAGGGACAGCGAGGTATTCGCTCAGTGTCATTCTTTTCATCTTTCTGTGTATTTATGGTGAAACAAAAAGAACCTTGCAGGTCTTGCAAGGCTCTCCAAATGCGGGATAGCGGTCAAACTCGTTGCAGGCGTCCCAATCCACGCTCATCGTGTATCCTTTCGGGAAATATGTGACGATAAATTTTTCAATCATGGCCCGTTCCTCTTCGTTCAGGCTGCCGTCCTCTTCCGTTCCGTATTCCAGGGCATATATGGCCCATTCGGGAATGTTGTCCCATTCCGTCTTTTTCATGTGCGCTGCCATAGCATACCGTTTATGCGGCGGAAAGTCTGCCGATTATCTCCTGAAGTTCCTGTTCCCATTTCCCGTCGCCATTGCCGAAGGATGGATAGGTAAGCTGGTACCAGTTGTGGTAGTCGAAGAGTTTCATCCTCAGCGGATAGTAGTCGAATATTTTCCGGCCGTCCCTAAAGATGCGGATATGATTTATACCTACGTTCATGGCCTGTAGTCCGTGTCCGTTTAGAATCTCATGGAATCTTTCCATCGGGGTGAAGTTGCTTCTGCTCATATCTTTCATTTTTTTGAGTTAGACATCTGCGGCTTGTCAAGCCGGTATTTTATTTCTTGCCTGCCTTTCTGTCCCGTGCCGGATTGCGCAAGGCTTTGCGAAAAAATACCGGAGCACTCGTGCGAGGATGATTTTTTCAGCAAACCACGGAGGGGCCCGGCCTTGCACAATCCAGCGGGCACGGGACGACCTTTGCAGGCGGAAATAAAACAGCGGTCTCCCTTTTTCTTTATTTTCAGTCATTGTTTTCTTCTCCCTCCTGCTGCGGGATGAGGTGTCTCAGCTCCGGATCATTTTTTATTCTTTCCATTTCTTCTTCTATTATCTGCAAGACATCCGCCTTTATCTGCGAGTAGTTGCGGTCAATCTGTTGCTGCATGATATCGTTTCCGTCCGCGTCCCTGAACTCGTTGATGACAGGAATTTTCTTGTAGGCTTTCATCTCTTCCGATACCTTTGCGCTGTCCACGATGATGCGGGCATGGAAAATCTTCTGGTCTATCTCTTCCCCGAAATTGTCTGCCACGCTGCCAACGAATGTACCCTGCGAAAGATTGGCTATCTTGGAAGTGGGTATCAGGGAATCAAGCTGCGTGTTGATGGAAGTCGAAGTGTCCTGACGGTTGATGGATATGGACTGCCGCTGCTGGAGAATCTTGCCGAACCGTTCCGACAGTGATTTTGCCGTTTCTCCGACCACCTGTCCGCTGAAGATATTGCCCACCGTGTTCTGGATAACCTTCGCCTCCTTGTCGCCGTAGTCACGTGCAAGCTGCGAGAAGTCCTGGAAGCCGAGACAGACGGCCACCTTGTTGCTTCGGGCGGTCGCAATCAGGTTGTCGATACCACGGAAATAGATGGTCGGAAGCTCGTCGATGATGATGGAACTTTTCAGTTGTCCTTTCTTGTTCACCAATTTGACGATGCGCGAATTGTACAGGCCGAGAGCCGCCGAATAGATATTCTGCCTGTCCGGATTATTGCCCACGCAGAGGATTTTTGGGTGTTCGGGATTGTTCAGGTCAAGGGTGAAATCGTCCCCTGTCATCACCCAATAAAGCTGTGGCGAAATCATGCGCGAAAGCGGGATTTTCGCACTTGCTATCTGGCCCTGGAGCTGGTCTTGAGCTCCACCTTGCCATGCGTCCATAAAGGGGGAAAGATAGTTTTCGAGGGACGGATAAGATGTAAGAATCGTGAAGATATCGGCATACGGCTTGTTAAGAAATTCGATTGCATGAGGGAACGTGCAATACTTTCCGTCCTTGTAAATCCGCAAATACCAGATGATTGCGGCAAGCAGGATAATCGGTGACTCCACGAAAAAATCACCCTGTTTCTGTATCCAGGTCTTGTTCAAATTGAGCATTATGGTATAGGCACTTTCGTAGGCATCGCTGATATCTGCCATGAATCTTGGATTGATTGGATTGCATCGGTGGCTGCGTCTGGGGTCGTCGAAATTGATGACATAGAATTCCGGCTTGACTTTGTAATGTTGTCTGTGCTTGAGCAGATGGTTGTAGGCTATCTCCGAAAGGTCCGGAAACTTGTAGTCATAGATATACATGGCAAAGGATTTCTCAATCTGCTGTTTGATGTAGTTGTTCACCACGGCATAGCTCTTTCCGGAGCCGGGTGTTCCCAGTACGATAGAGGCTCTGAACGGGTTCACGATGTTGATCCAGCCGTCCCATTCCTTGCCCTGATAGACAAATTTCGTGGGCAGGTTGACGGAATACTCGTTTTCCATAAGCCTTGTTTCCTGCATGAAACTTTCGTTGGCGGTGTTGAATACGTCTTCCATGAGGTTGTGTTTCAGCATACGGCTGATCCATATTCCCGACATAAGCAGGAGAATGTAGCCCGTGGTAAGCGTCAGCGTATATACGGTAGCATTCAATGTCGTACTGAACGGTAGGTCAAGCATCCACCAGTTCATGAAGAACAGGACGATGCCGCCGAGGAAGGCGGCGTATATTTTCCGCCACGTCATCTTCTGGTTCTTGACACCTTTCGTACCCAGACACGAAAGTCCCAGGAATATGAAGGCGAACACTTTCGTCACGAGCAGGTTGCTGAACAGTCCTGCCGTCCTCTGGAAGTTCAGCAGAATCCTGTCCACGACTCCGATGTTGATGCCCATATCCACGAATGCGCTGTAGCAGAACCAGTAGACATGGATCACAATAAACACGATGGAAATGGCACGCATGAACTCCATGACCTTGGCCAGTCCTCTTAAATCATCTTCTTGTTGCATAACTGTAAAAATTTTGATGGTTGGTAATTGACAATCAGGATATGCCGCGTGAACGGCGTTTCTTCTTTTTCTTGCGTTGCAGTCTGCGGGCGAGTGCCTCCTCCTGCGGGTCCGGTCCGTTGATGTCGGGACTGAATATTCCGAAAGCCTGCTCGATGGCGCTTTCCATGTTGTCGGAAAGGCTCTCCCGTGTGGAGGCATATTGTCCGGTGGATTCCGGCTCCGGAAATTCCTGCGGCCTGTTAAAAAGCTGTTCGAAGGCGTTGGCGGAAAACTCCTTGCCCAGACGGGAACCGTTATATACCTCACGGTTTCTGTGGTCTATGAAGGTCACGCCGTAGATACGGCCTTCCTCGTTTTCCCTGAACACCACGTCAATGCCCTTTTCCCCGAGCAGCCGGATGAAATCTTCCCGGTTTCCTCGGCAGCCGTGCATGGCCAGCGTGACGGCATCATGGATTTTCGGCTGCCACTTCCGGTTTCTGAAATCTCGGACATTGACGGCAATCCTTTTTTCTATCCCTTCGTAGCCGAAGCGCTTGCCGATGAGCGAAGACTTGATGGGCGTGCATACCGGCCTGCCCGCATTGTCCGTCAGGGTATATACGATACCGTTGTAGGGTGAGCCTTCAAATTCTCCCCGAACCTGTTTGGCCTCGATGTTGAAGCATGAGAGCATGGCACTGAACTCCCCGAATGTCTGGAAGCGGTAGGCGGTGAACACACTTTTGAGGATATTGCCGACCTGACGTTTCACATCCCCGTCCCGGTAGTCCGCCTTCTTGAGATACGGTTCCAGCAGTTCGTTCCGCTTGTCAGCCACAGGCCTGAGTCCGAATCTGTTTTCCAGTTCCCGGCAGGCTTTCATCGAACGGTTCCATTCGTATGCGTCACTGATTTTCTCGCCGTTCTCCTTCACGCAGGTGGAGACAATATGGACATGCCTGCGGTCGATGTCCTCGTGCAGATAGACGATGTAGGGCTGGTCGCCGTAGCCCATCTTCTGCATGTACTCGCGTGCCAGTTCCGCGAACTGCCCGTCCGTGAGGCGGTCGTCCACCGATGGGTTCAGAGAGATATGCAGTACCGGCTTCTCCGTGTTCCTGTTGGCGGCGAGGTAGCTCTCGAAAGCCCATAGCGTCTGCTGCATGACATTGTGGGGATTTCCGGTGAGGTCGGTAATCATGCGGTTGCCCGCGATGATACGGGCGGTTGCCTCATCCACTTTACGCTGGTTGTAGATGACCGCCCCGTAGAGTGATACACCCCTGTTGATCTTAGCCACCATTCTGCTGTTCCTCCTTCTTTCTTTTTATAAGGTATTCCTCCTCGAACTCCCGGGTAAGCATGATGATCCGCTTGCTCAGCACCACCAGGTCGATGGTGGCCTTTTCCAGATTGCGGAGCAGGGCGAACGCCCGTTTCTCGCCGAAATTGGACTTGACTGCCTTCACAGTCTGGTTGTAGTTGTTGCCGATGGCCTGGAACTGGTGATAGAAATTTGTAAGTCTGATGTAGTAGTCCATCGCAGCCTTGTCGATTCTGACGACCTTCATTTCACGTCCGAAAATCATCGCCTTGATGAATCTTGCCCGTTGTTTCATCCCGGATTTTTCAAACAGCAGCTCGAAATTTCCGTTCTCTTCCGAAGTCAGTTTGATACCGTAGCGGAATACTGCCGGGTCGGTCTTCGGTTTTCTGCCCGTGCTTCTTCTTGTTCTTCTTTTACTGTTTTCTTCCATACGCATTGAGATTTTCTGTTTCTGATTTTACGTCATGGATTTCCGACTTTGGAGGAAATCCCTCCCGAGCCTTCAGGCGAGTGGCAAGTTTGTTTTGGGATGCCCGAATCATTTCGGGCTGCCCAAAACACAACTTGCTATGTTCGCTTGAACATGAATTTGCCTGAAGTCAAATTGAGTTTTGACCTTCAGCCTCATTCTTCAGCTTCGGGATAGCTCCATCCGGCATCCATTCCGTTGTCGGTGGCAAAGTTACGTCGGTATATCTATCTGTAAAACAACATATTATATGTAACAAGATGTCATTTGATGACACGGGTCGTCACCTCACCCGAAACATAGTGCCGGTATGAAAATTTTCCTTTTTATTTGCGGCATGAACGACAGAATATGTGCGGTAAAGAGTGTCTGAAGGACCTGCTGACTGACTGTTTGAATGAGAGAATATATGACTGGAATGATGCACGAATGGAGTACTGCACACAGGCAGTAAGGAATGCCTGACAAACTGACTTGTGATGTGCAGTAGTGACCGTCGGACTGAATGGATTAGATACCGTATTACGGCATATATCCAGTCATTCTTTACTTACTGGAATACCGAATCCAATTAATGTTTAACTATAAAAAGAAAGAAAAATGAAAAAAGACACAGTTTTAGTTGCCGTTTGCAACCAGAAAGGCGGAGTGGGAAAATCGACCATGACGATTATGCTTGCCGGGTATTATCATTACCTGAAAGGACTGAATGTAGCTGTCATCGACTGTGATTATCCGCAGTACAGCCTGGTACGTATGAAGGAAAGGGACATGCGCACAGTTGAAAACAGTGATTATTTCAAACAACTGCTGAAATCCCAGTACGAACGTATCCGGAAGAAAGCCTATACGATTGTCGGCTCAAAAGCGGAAAATGCCCGTGATGCCGCTGATAAACTTATGAATAATGGGAATTACGATTTGATTATCGTGGACTTGCCCGGCACAGTGAATTCTTCCGGCGTAATCAACACCATCGTGAACATGGACTATGTGATAACCCCGATTATTCCTGACCGTATTGTAATGCAAAGCAGTCTTTCGTTCTCAACTATCGTATGGGACTATGCCAAGACAAGCAAGGAAACTCCTTTGCGAGAATTCCTCTTTTTCTGGACCCGTAAAGATGCCCGCGCTTCCACGGAAGTTTTCGACGCTTACAATATCATCATGCAAAAATTGGAATTTACGGTATTGGATACCATCATCCCGGAAACCAACCGCTACAACAAGGAACTATCCTTGACAACCCGAAACTTCTTTCGTAGTACCTTGTTTCCTCCTCCAGCCAAATCGTTGAAGGGTAGCGGGCTGACAGAATTGGCGGAAGAACTATTGGTCAAATTCAAAAAATAAATACTATGGCAAAAAAACAAGTAACCGTGAACGAAGAGATGATCAGAGGCATTATGGCCGGGGATATACCCAATTATGGGAAAGACATATCCGTGGATGATATAATAACCACTGATGAATCCGATGGGAATGAGTGCGAAGCGGACAATCCGGGACCTGTAACTGTTGAGAAAAGTACAGGCAAACCCAAAAAACGAAAGGACGTCACGGATTCGTACCGCAAAGAGTTCCTTTCTGGAGGAAATGTTCTGCAAAGGCAGCAGGCTTATATCGGTATCGACAATTATCGGCTTATACAGAAGTTTTTATCGGTTGTAGCCCCCAAAATCAGTATGTCGAAATTCATTGACAATGTACTGACCGCTCATTTCGAGCAATATAAGGAGGAAATAGACGGTCTCTATTACAATCAAATCAATAATGAACCTTTATATAAAAAATAATTATGGGAGACTTTTTTGACACTATGACTATTGTAGTCGTTATTATCATGGTATTTCTTGTATTAGTGATAGCCATTCATGCTTCTGCAAGGCTTGTACAAATGACTTTCGGCAGAAAGTCCGGTTTGAAACAAAAGGATACAGCCAAATCAAATGAGGCTGTGAAAAATGCAGAACCGGTAAACCTTCCTGAACAAAAAAAAGAATCGCCCGGCATTGATGAGCGATGTGCCATTTACAAAGAAAAATACCTTACTTGTAAACCGTTGGCAAAGCGGGCACAGGTCTGTATCGAGCAGGAGAATGCCTGTATAATCAAATACATGCTTATGGTCATAGACCCCAAAGCTACCATGTCCGGCTACATCAATAATATTGTGGACGAGCATCTGAAAAAATATTCACCTGAGATTATGAAATTGTACAAAGACAAAGAAAGCTGATTATGGAAATTAAAATTTATTTCGCAGTCAAAGTCCTATGCGCGGTCTTCATACTTTACAGATTGTGGATATTCATCTTCAGTCAGCAAGTGTATGACGCTTGGGAGAAAGTGTACCGTATGATGCGCATAGCCCGTATCAAGTTATGGAAATACCGTAAAGAATATCGGATATACAAGGAAAAGAAAGCTGAAAAAGCCAGGGAAAAGGCAAGACGCAAGAAAAATGTGTCGGAAACAAAAGTGGTACGGGAGAAGCCCGTAACTGTAGAACGGACTTCACAGGTTGACGATAACGACGTGATCGGCAAGACCAGGATCGTCTATCTGGAAGATCCCGATGTGGCAAGAAAAAAGCCTACACATTCCGAACCATTGGTCAAGGAACCTATAGAGGAAGATGAAGAAATCAATCCTGAGGATGTGGTACAGGAAAACAAAGGGCTGACCAAGGAGGAAAAGGAAGAACTTATGGCTCCGGTGGGTGCGGAGCCTGATCCTGATTTCAACACGGCAATGACATTCGAGGAAATGAATAATGTTGTGGAAGTGCTGACTTCCGCTACCCGGGATGAACAGAAGGCTTTTCGTGCGAGCATGACAATTTATCACAAGTTATCCGGTACAGAAGTATTGAATCTTCTTGAAAACGAAATCGGATGCCAGCATAAAATCGGGCATCTGCTCAACGAATATCTGGATGAAGCCGGAAACCCGCTTTTAAGACGCAGGGGTACTCCGAAGAAAAAAGAAGTTTTCGATATAGGTAAATTCGTTTAATAGTTTCTTTTGTTGCCATATTTTTGGGGGCATGTCGATGTGATATCGGCGTGCCTTCTTCATTTTCAGAAAACGACGTCGGATAAAATACAAATAGTCATATCGTTATCATAATGGCAAGATTCGTACCTTTGCAAAAAATGAATGATTATGGCAGTAACAAAAGCAATATTGGAAAAATGGATGGCTGCCCAGAAGCGTCACCGTCTGTCGGACAGGCATGTGCAGATGGCACGTGAACTTGGTCTGAATCCTGACAAACTCGGGAAGATTGATAACCACAGACAGGAGCCGTGGAAAGCTCCGCTTCCACAGTTCATAGAGAATATCTACTTCAAGAGGTTCAAGCGCGATCAGCCTGAAACTGTCAGGCCGCTGAAACAGATTCTGAAGGAAATGGAATTCAAAAAGAAGCTGCAAAAAGAGAAAAAGGAGGAACGGAGGAAACAGCGTGTCTTCTCTTCCGATTCAGCAGCAGAGTAAACAGCGTTCACATGACATGAAGCGAAGTCTGAAAGCCGCCCGGTTTTCAGACTTCGCTTTTTTGATTCTGACAAGTTGCAGCGTTTTTATTTTTTCATGGAGAGTGCCCGTTTTTATATTCTCCCTTATTTCAAGCGGCTGCCAAAAATTCTTTTTCATATCGTTTGGAAATCCCTTTCCGATGTAACGTAATGACACCCGATGTCACGCATCGTCAGTGTTGTAAATCAATGAATTAAGCGTTATATATTCGTGGTCGAAATCATTTTTTGTCTCACCAATTAAAAGTTTCGACACATGAAAAAAAGATTCTTTTTTGCAGCCATGATGCTGCTTGCAACGACAGGGGCTTTCGCCCAGGGTAATGGTATCGGCGGTATCACTGAAGCCACCAACATGGTCACTTCCTATTTCGATCCGGGAACCAAACTGATTTATGCCATCGGAGCCGTGGTCGGCCTTATCGGAGGCGTGAAGGTCTATTCCAAGTTTTCCTCGGGAGATCCCGATACCTCCAAGACGGCAGCCAGCTGGTTCGGCGCCTGCATCTTTTTAATCGTAGCCGCCACAATCTTACGTTCATTCTTCCTCTGATTATGGCGGAGTATCCTATCAACAAGGGAATCGGCCGCAGCCCTGAGTTCAAGGGGCTGAAAAGCCAGTACCTGTTCATCTTCGCCGGCGGACTGCTCGCCCTGTTCGTCCTGTTTGTCGTCATGTACATGGCAGGCATCGACCAGTGGGTATGTATCGGTTTCGGTGTCATCTGCGCTTCGGTGCTTGTCTGGGTGACTTTCCGCCTGAACGCGAAATACGGTGAATGGGGACTGATGAAATTGCAGGCGCTGCGCCGCCATCCCCGCTACATCATCAGCCGGAAGGGTTTCCTCCGGTTGATTTGTCCAACCCCGAAAAAACGAAATGTATGAGAAATGTAATGAAAGCCGCCACACTGGAAAGCCGGTTTCCGCTGATGGCCGTCGAGCACGGGTGTATCATCAGCAAGGATGCCGACATTACCGTGGCCTACAGGGTGGAGCTGCCGGAAGTGTTCACGCTGACACGCGCCGAGTACGAGGCCCTCCATTCCACATGGGCGAAGGCTGTCCGGGTTCTGCCGAATTACAGCATTGTCCACAAGCAGGACATCTTCATCGAGGAGAGCTACAGACCTGATATCTGCCGGGATGACCTGAGTTTCCTCAGCCGCAGTTTTGAAAGACATTTCAATGAGCGGCCGTACCTGAACCATACCTGCTATCTGTTCCTGACCAAGACCACGAAGGAACACAGCCGCACGACCAGCAGTTTTAATGCCCTCACGCGCGGGTTCATCATCCCCAAGGAGATGCAGGACAAGGATACCGTCGCACGCTTTCTGGAATGCTGCGGGCAGTTCGAGCGTATCGTGAACGACAGCGGCCTGGTTCGCATGGTCAGGCTGACGGACGAAGAGATTACCGGTACGGAAACCTCCGCGGGCATTATCGAAAAGTATTTTTCGCTTTCGCAGGAAAATACGACTAGCCTGCAGGACATCACTCTCGGAGCCGGGGAAATGAAGGTCGGCGACAATGTTCTCTGCCTGCATACCCTTTCTGAAACAGAGGATTTGCCGTCATCCGTGGGTACGGACAGCCGTTATGAACGGCT
>ULUB01039371.1_pt1 | contig 39383 bp, 28 predicted proteins | sample 1958111 | NCBI WGS metagenome assembly ULUB01 (sample SAMEA4835749, study PRJEB28245) | human gut metagenome | biome: gut microbiome; material: fecal sample | place: Denmark | collected 2008
ACGACACCAACGATAGCTCCGACAACGACACCAGCTGTTAAGATTTCCCAATCTCCGATATCGCCGGAGGGAGAGTATTTTGTACCAGTCGGCAAAGAGGTAGAATTGCAGATTACAGTAGAAAATGCAGACAAAGCCAACCTTGAATACCAGTGGTATTGTGATGGTAAAAAGGTCGATGGAAATAGCGATAAATACACGGTTAAATTAAAGAAAAAAGGAACTGTAATTTACACTTGTGATATCTATAATAAAGTGACAAAAGAGACGAAAAAAGAGGCCGGTTCATGGAAAGTAACAGGCTATAATGAGAAAGTTTCAATCACTATTAAAAAGACGAAAAAGATAAAAGATATCCTTGGAAAGAATGTATCTTTAAGTGAAATTAAGGTACCAAAGAGTGCGAAGAAAGCATTAACGGTAAATGTAAAAAAAGGAACAATTAAGATGAAAAAATACTGTAAAAATGCAAAAGTTACATTGGTTACAAAAGATGGACAGAGCATAAGTATTACAGTAACGACAGCATATCCAAAACCGGTTTTGAAGAAAAAACCTGGTGCATTGAAAACTTATATTGAGGGTAAATATCGAACATTTACATTTAAAGTGTTTAATGTAAAAGGTGCCGATAAAGTTGTATTTGAATATTCAAAGAAAGCGAAAAAAGGCTATAAGGTATCTCCAAATAAAAAATTCTTGATAAAGCAGGGAAGTAGTTGTTTTGTAAGAATTTATGCTAAATATGGCAAACAAAAATCTCCATACTCAAAAGTAGTTAAAATTAAAGGTTAGGAGGAAAACCGATGAAATTATGTTTAGGATGTATGGAACAGATGGAAGATTCTGTTACTACATGTCCACATTGTGGATTTAACGAAGCGACATTTACACAAGAATCCTATTATCTTACTCCGGGTACGATCGTTGGAGGAAAATATATCCTCGGAAAAGTAGTAAAATACGGAGGATATACGGTTACTTATATCGGTATGGATGCGGAGAAAAATCAGAAAGTGATGATTAAAGAGTATCTTCCGAGTGAATTTTCGACACGTTCCGCAGGAGAAAAAGAAGTGACGATTTATTCGGGAGACGCGTTGGAATTATTTAATCAGGGACTGACAACCTTTTTAAATGAGGCAAACCGCATCCAGCATTTGGAAAATCCAAAAGGTATTGAGAAAGTGTATGATTGTGTGGCGGAAAATGATACCGGTTATGTGATTTCAGAGTATGTCGAAGGACAGACTTTGAAAGAAATGATGGAGAGCAAAGGGAAATTTAGCTGGCAGGAAGCAAAAGACTTTGTCTCCCAGATTTTGGAGGGATTAAGTCTGGTTCATCCGATGGATATTATTCATTGTGACATTTCTCCGGATACCATTATGCTTACCAAGGAAGGAGAAGTGAAACTTCTTGACTTTGGTTCCACCCGTTATGTTACGACGGCAAACTCATCCAGTCTTGCAATTATTTTGAAACAGGGTTTTGCGCCGGAAGAGCAGTATCGCAGTCAGGGAGTACGTGGACCGTGGACAGATGTTTATGCCTTAGGGGCAGTAATGTATTACATGGTTACGGGAACAGTTCCGCTTGAGTCTGTAGACCGTGCACTTTTAGATGAATTAAAGGAGCCATCCAAATTAGGAATTTCGATTCCTCAAAATGTGGAAAATGCGATGATGAATGCGTTAAACATTTATCAGAAAGATCGTACACCATCCGCAGAAGCGTTCTTACGTGAATTGAATAGTGCAGAAGTAAAACGTATTCAGGTAAAACAAAAACGCCGTGAGACAGGAAAATTCCCAGTGTGGGCAAAAGTGCTGGTGGCCGGTCTTTTGTGTGTCGTAGTGGCAGGCGGTGTCGTTGTTTTCCGTACACAGTCCCAAAAGCAGCAACAGCAGAGCGAGATGGGACAAGGTGGTAAAAGTCAGGCTTTGATGCAGAATATCATCGGAAAGACACCGGAAGAAGCAGAAGAAATATTTGAAAAAGAAGATGCATATAAAGGATTGAATCTTTCTCTTCAAAAGAGTGATGAGCAAGACTTTATCTTTACACAGGATTATGTAGGAAAGATTGCATCCCAAAGTGTGGAAGAACGTAAAGAATTGTCGAAAGGAACCAAAGTTGAATACGTACTTGGAGATAATACACGTATTCATTATTCAGATATTAATGAATATAAAGATGCCAGAGCTCTTCTCGATGCAATGAAGATTTCGGACAAAGGAGAAGGTATCGAAGAAGCAGCAGAGGCAAAGGGAAAACCTTACGGAAGTCTGGCAAAGATCCGGATGAAGGATGGCAGTGTACTTACGGATATGAAGGACACAAATAAGCAGGCTCAGGTAATAGAGATAGCAAACATAGATAAAGTCTTTTATTATGCATGTGATTTCTTCTATACGAAAGAGATCGGAAATCAGGTGGGTCGACAGATTTCCAAAGTTACGATGAACATGTACAAAAAGGATAAAAACGGAAAACGAAAACTTACCAAAAAGGCGCAGAGTGTAGACGGAGCAAGCTTTGTAGATGATAGTTATTACACATTTGAAACTGGTGGTAATTATGTACCGGGAGTGGTTACCCGTCAGACACAGAATAGTGGTAAGTTTGATGCTTCCAGTTACAGTGATGTTTTGTTTAAGGTAATCCATGAAAACGGAAACTTATCTTCGATGATTGGTAAAACAGGAAATGAGGTTTCCGCAAAGATTCGTGAAATCATGGGTAATAAAAATATCACGATTCAATGTGAAGATAAGACCGCAACCGTTACCGGAGTTACGATCAAGCAAAACGGAAATGTAGTGAAAGTATTTAGCTCCAATGACGCGAACTTGGAATTTACAATTCAGGTGGAGAAAAAAGTAGTGACACCAGCACCGACATCAGTGCCAACACCGAAGGCAACATTGAAATCGTCCAGTGGTTCTGACACGACATCGAGTGTTAGTACTCAGACAGGTAAAACTAAGATTGATTAACACCCACCCCCAAGGAGGAAAACATTATGCGATTATGTTATCATTGCATGCATCAAATAGAAGATGAAAAAGTACATACTTGCCCGGCGTGTGGAAAACCACTGAAAGTACGGCAGGAGAACGCATCGGAAATGCTTCCTCCGGGGACCGTATTAAAGGGCAAATTCCTGATTGGTTATTCGATTGGTTTTGGTGGTTTTGGTATCACTTACATCGGATGGGATCAGGTATTGCAGCGAAAAGTAGCGATTAAAGAATTTTATCCAAGACAGATCACGGAGAGAAATCAGGACGGCGTGACGGTGACCGTAACGGATGAGGGGATGAAGAACCGATTCCGGGCGGGATTGCAGTCATTCTTGCAGGAGGCGCGAAGTCTCGCGTCTTTGCAGGATACTGTCAAAGGTGTGGTTTCTATTTACAGTTATTTTGAGGCAAATGGAACCGGTTACATTGTCATGGAATATCTCGAAGGAATGGATGTAAAAAATATCTTGAAAAAGAGCGGTGGTACACGGGAGTACGAGTGGTGCCGCCAGGTAATTTTGACCGTGTTACATACACTCCGTGATGTACATCGTCAGGGAATCCTGCATCGTGATATCGCCCCGGACAACGTATTTATCACAAACGAAGGTGTAATTAAATTGATCGATTTCGGAGCAGCGAAACACACTTCCGATTTGATCAATACGCGGTCGGATATCGTTTTGAAAGTCGGCTATGCACCGATTGAGCAGTATTCAAAGACTGCCAAGCAGGGGCCATATACCGATCTGTATGCAGTTGCAGCTTTGTTTTATCGTATGCTGACAGGCAAGAAACCGGCTCCGGCAAATGAACGTGTCAATGAAGATACCCTCGTACCGCCATCTACCCTCGGTGTGTCGATTCCGGAGCAGGCAGAGATGGCGATTATGGTCTGCTTAAACATTTATCCGGAGCATCGACTGCAAAATGCAAGCGATTTCATGGAGGCACTTGATGGTATCGGATTTGAACCAAAATACGAACCGGACTGGATTCTTCCGTATCAGCTCATGATTGAAAAGAAAGAAAGCAAGTTGACAAAACTGTCGGCTCCGGTCAAAGGATTGATTCTATTTGGCGTACTTTTGATCATTGCAGGTGGCGTATTTGCTGCCAGCAGAGTATTGACAAGTAAAGACAGTGTCGAGGTGGGGCAGACATCCACCAGCCTGATTATGCCGGACTGTGTAGGAAAATCGAGCGAAGAGGCGATTGCAAGGCTTCAGGAAGCAGGCATTCCATTCAACGAAAAACTTACCTATGAGTATAATCCGGATACGGAAAAAGGAAAAGTTACATCGCAGAGTATACGTTCCGGTACCGCTGTTCAAGCAGAGGATGTCGTGAACTTAACGGTAAGTGGGGGCGACAGCACATTCACGATGCCGGATTTATCGACAATGTCACGAGATGATGTGAAAAATTTTTTCGAAAGCAAAGGAGTTCCGGTTACCCTGGAAGATACTTTTTCAGAAGAAGTTCCGAAGGATCAGATGGTCTTGCAGTCGATGGCAGCAGGCGAAGATTATACGATTGGCGATGCATCGATGCCGGCAATCACGGCAGCTTATTCACTTGGCAAAAAAAGTGATTACGATGTAAAGATGCCGAACCTCAAAAATTTGTCGGTAAAAGAGGCAAAGAAGAACCTGCAGGATGCCGGACTTACGTTAGAAGTCAGCGTGGAAAAAGATTCGGACTATAACAAAGTGAAAAAAGGAAAAGTCTGCGATCAATCGATTCCGGCCGGCGAAAAGGTGAACACGATTGAAAATAAAGGCGATGAAGTAGTGCTTTACACCAGCATCGGTCCAAAGCCAACGCCGAAACCGACACCAAAGCCAGTGGTGACATCGAGAGCATCATCAAATGCTAGTTCTGCAGGAAAGTCCCAAAGTGGTGATAGTCAGTTTTCAGCGATAAATGGTTCTGGTAGCAAAAGAAGTAGTTCGGCGAGTTTTGATACAATAAATTAGAGAAAGTGGTGAATAACATGGCGAAAAAGTTTATAGATCCCAATAAACTTTGTATGGGTTGCATGACGGAATTGGCAGACCCGTCGAAGCCGTGTCCGCATTGTGGATTTTGGCTGCCAAAATATCAAAAGCCGGCAAACAGTCTTCCGCCGATGGAGATATTAAATGGAAAATATTTGGTCGGAAAAGTGATCGGTGTAGGTGGTTTTGGAATCACCTATATCGGATGGAATTTATTCCTCTGTACCAAAGTTTGTATCAAAGAATATTTTCCGAAAGGAGTCGCATTCCGGCCGGAAAATCATACGGGCTCGCATTCCTATGGATATACACAGTATAGTGTGGATGTATATACAGAACACAAAGACAAGTCAATGACAGCTTACATGGGCGGTTTGAAAACATACATAAAGGAAGCGGAAAATCTGGCTAAGTTTTACACGATGCCGGGAATTGTGTCGGTAAGAGATTTCTTTTACGGAAATCGGACGGCCTACATTGTGATGGAATATCTGCAGGGAATTACATTGAAGCAGTATGCGCGAAATTCAGGCGGAAAATTGAAACCGGAGCTGCTGTTTTCGGTGTTGCGGGATGTGTTTAGTGCGATGAATACGGTTCACAAAAGCGGAATCATTCATAGAGATATCAGCCCGGACAATATTATGATTGATAACCGGTACAAGGCAAAAGTCATTGATTTTGGAGCGGCGCGCGATTATCACACGAGTGAAGATAAATCTGTTTTGCTGAAACATGGATATGCGCCGGTCGAGCAGTACGACCGCAATGGCGAACTGGGACCGTGGACAGACATTTACAGTTTGGCGGCGACCATTTATTATCTGCTCAGTGGGATTAAGATTCAGCGGTCGATCGAGCGGCAGACAAACGATCAGGTACAATTGCTTCAGGTGATCGGGGTGCCTGTCACCGAAGAGCAGGATCTGGCGATAAAGAAAGCATTGAACATTGACAAAAAAGATCGTTTCCAGACTATGGCAGAATTTTATCAGGCATTGTATGGCGAGGCGTTGCCGGGAGAGCAGAAAAAACCGGAAGCACAGAAAATGCAGGCAACACAAAAAACGCCGGAAGGGCAGCCAAATGCAGGTGTGCCGGGAGCATTTGGTCACAAGCAAAAACCGGTGGGAAATGCGATCGACGTAGCACAAAAATACATAGCAGAACACGGAGAGCATACAGATGGTAACAGCGGAATTAACGGATAATCCCTGGATTAAAGGGGGAAAGATCGGCCGTCGTTATACCCTTTCGCAGATGGTTCTGGCAAAACCGGAACAAGTGATCTGGAAGGCGACGGATGAAAAATTAAATATAGAATGTTTTATTCTGTACGCCGTTTCGGCTTCGCGGAGCGAACTCCGGGAGATTGCATGGAACATGATATGTCATGAATCTGAGCCGGGATGTCCCATCGTTCATGGGATGTACCGGGCAGCAGGAAGAGATGTTGTCATTTTTTCCCGTGGAGATTCAAAAGATATGGGAAGCGGCATAGAGAAATGGCTTACACCACTCAAACAGAAGCCGGAGGCCATCGAAAAGATCGCAAGTTCTCTGCGGCCGGAACTCGAAAAACGGATTTTGCCGGCAGGTTCGATATTGACCCGCCGTTATGAAATCGTCGCCCCGCTGGGAATCGGTGGTTTTGGAGTGACCTATCTGTGCATCGACCGTATTTTACTGCGGAATGTAGCGATAAAAGAGTATTTTCCGGAAAGTTATGCGGTGCGGGAAGGCAAATTTGTTTCGGTTGCTTCCACTCAGGCATTGGAGGCTTTCCGAGGGGGATATCGAATGTTCTGGCAAGAGATTTTGCTGACGGTTCGCATGAATGCACAGAAAAATCTGCCGACGGTGTACGATGTTTTTGAAGAAAACGACACTGCGTACATGGTAATGCGGTACGAAGAGGGAGAAAGTGTCGGCCGCGAATATCGTGCAAGGAGTTATATCGCCTATACGCCAAAGAGGATGTGTGAATTGATTCTGCCGATGTTAGACGGACTGCAATATCTTCATCAGTATCATGTATTACACTGTGATATCTCGCCGGCCAATATTATTCACAGAAAAGATGGCGAGATTGTACTGATTGATTTTGGTTCGGCAGTGGATCAGATGGATAAAAATGCACTGTATAATGTAGCAGTATTAAAGAAAGATTTTGCGGCTCCGGAGCAGTTTATCAATGCAAAAGCCGGATATAAGGTAAAAAAAATCGGTCCTTGGACAGACATTTATGCGGTGGGAGCGACGATGTTTTATCTTCTCACAGGCGAGAAAGCAGCAGATGCATTGACGTGCATGGAGAAAAAAGAAAAGCTGCAGCTACCGAAAGAATTCGATGGAAAGTTGAAAAAAGGATGGCTTAAACTGATCCGGCAATGTATGGAGATTGAGCCGGAAAAAAGGATTTCTTCGGTAGAAGACGTAAAGAAACAGATGCAGAAACTTTTAAAAAAGGAAAAGTAGGAGGTAGTAGAGATGAAAAAACGAGGATTACGATTGTGGCAGTTTATCATGTTGCTCATACCGCTGGTGGCATTACCGGTTATCATGTGTTTTCCATTTTATTCTTTGAATAAAAATGTAGCCAAAGACACGATGCAGGATGTGGTGCAGAGCATAAAGGAAGATTTGCAGGACAGTTCTTCCGAGTACAAAGACCAGTTATTGGACTCTTTTGACGAAAACCTGAGTACGGATAAGTTAGAGGAAGCACTGGATAATTCGTTAAATGGCATGGACTACGACGAGCTGCTGCAACAGAGTGAAAAAGTATGGGGAGTCAATCTTTCTTCCGTCTCCGGCTGGAATCTGCTAAATCTGAAAGTGGATTTTTCCGTGGATAAGCTGCTGGATCTGTTGAATGAAGATGGAAATTCGGATTCATTGACCCAGTTTATCGTCAATTCCGTCGCGTCATCAATTGAAGATAAAATGAATGATGCGGTTAATTCGGCACTTTTTCCGGTGCGGCTTATCACATTGATCATGTTTTTGGTGTGCATCGTGATGATCGTATTGCTTGTACTCAGTTACATTCTGAAGTGGAATAAATTTATCGTGACACCGGGAATTGCATTTTACGGCGGCATAGAGATTTATTTTGCCACGCTGGCGATGTGGAGTGTCCCGGGAAGTATCGGAACATCGGTAAGCAAGGGATTTAATGGGGCATTGGAAGATTTTTCTGATCTGATTTCAAGCTTTACCGGAGAATCGAATTTGTTCAATCCGGATGATTATACGAAGTATGGTGATATCGTCGGTAAATTTGTCGGAAAGGTTGTAATGTATTATTACAAAAATATGGTTTCTGTCGGCTTTTGGCTGTTATTTATCGTCGGTATTCTTACGGTTGTGACGGCTGCTGTGGCGATGATATTTTGCAATGGCGCAAAGCAGAAGAGATCGATAAATGTCTGGGATGGCCCGATGCACGTTCCGGGAATTACAGGCATCAAAGGAATGTATGCAGGCGCAGACATTGCCCTTGAAAATACAGCGATTTCGGTCGGCCGGAGTCCTCAGTTGTGCCAGATCGTGGTAGAGGATCCGCAGGTAAATGACAGAGAGTTTACGGTATATTACAATGTTGTAAATCAGGAATATATCGTCGACTGGAATGTGCGAAATGGCTGGTTTGAAAAAATTCTTCCGCCGGGCTCGCCATCGGATTATGAAATCAATGAACTGCAGCCGGGGATGACATATCAGTTAAAGCCGGGAAGCCGAATTATGATCGCAGGCGGCAGGGAAGGATTTTTATTAAAGTAACAAGGGAGGCAGAGGGATGATTCACATTGGAATTTGTGATGATGAAAAAGGCATGCAGAAGCAGATTTACGATATCGTACAGCATGAACTTTTCAAATATGACGATGCGGAATATACATATTATTCTTCCGGAAAGGAAGTAATTGAGGCGATCGAAGCGGATGATTTTTACTGCGATCTGCTTCTTTTGGACATCAATATGCCGAAGACGGATGGATTAAGTACAGCCAAATACATTCGGGAGTGTCAGGTGGATGTGGATATTATCTTTGTAACCGTATCGCAGGAACATGTCTTTGACGGCTATACATTTCAGGCATTTTCCTATCTGCTCAAACCGATTGACCGCGGGCGTTTGTCGGATGAGATCAATCGCTATATGCTGCAGAAAACGAAACATGCGGAATGTCTGCACATTACGATAAATGGTAGAAAAGAGCAGGTTTTTTTGGACCGCGTGGTCTATTTTTCCGGCGAGGGAAGAAAGGTTTTGATTCATCAGCGGGGCAAAGAAGAAGTCGCCTTTTACGGAAAAATAAGCGATGTGGCAGAAGTGCTGAAAGAGTGCCATTTTATACGCTGCCATCAAAGCTATTTATTGAATCAGCGGTTCATAAAAAATTATTCCAAGACAGAGATAGAGTTGTCAAATGGAGAATGTATCCCGGTCAGCCGTAAGTATGTCAGTACGATAGAAGAATTGAAGAAGAAAGGGGAGTCGGTATGAGTGATTTTACTTATGAAAATGATGTGAGCACGATGTCCGTGACAAGAAGTCTGGCGATGTCATCTGCGCCGGCGGGCGGTCTTGTCTGTATCGGTGGAGCGCAGATCGGAACGATGATCACATTGCTTTCGGACAAAACGGTTTATGTAGGAAGAGACGCGACAAGATGCCAGCATGTCATTACGGATGCAAAGGTAAGCCGGGTTCATTGCAGCTTTACCTATGTCGGAACGATCAATCAGTACCGTGTCGTGGATCAGTCGAAAAACGGAACATTTTTGGAAAGCGGGGAGCGCCTGGTAACAGGTCAGGAGTATTATCTGAAACCGATGACCAAATTGTATATAGCAAATGAAAACAATGTTTATCAATTAAGATGAAAAAACATATCATGCAAGGAGGAGATGCAAATGAGATTTTGTACATCATGTGGAACACAATTACAGGACGGCGCACAAGTGTGCCAGAATTGTGGACAAAGAGTAGTTGGAGTAAATCCGAAACCGATGGGTGGAGGCCAGCCTGGGATGAATGGTCAGCCTGTAATGGGAGCTCAACCGGGAATGTATGCGAGAACACGGTCGAGAATTGACAATATTTTTTCGTCGTTGGTTTACGATAAGACGACGGGAAGTATAATGGAGTTTTCGCTGTGGTGTAGTGTTTGTCTGGGGGTGCTGCTGTTATTTTTGGCAACCATTTTGACCGGGGATAAGGAAGTTTTATCGAGATATACGGATGGCTTTCGCTTGCTGTGGCTCTTTACGATGCTGTTTTCCATCGGACTTGGAGTGACTATGGTATTTCGTAAACTCAAACCGATTATGTTGTTTGGTGCGGAGATTGTGCTGCAGCTGATTATGTTAATTCCATATTACTGTACTGTAGTTGGAAGAATGGATCATTTTTCAGCTGATGTTCCGGGATTGGTAATAGCAATATTTATATTAGAGATATTGACTATATTAGGAGTGGTAACTTGTAGCAGCATTCATTTTTTCTCAAATATAAATCTCGGAAAAATTATTGCAATTTTAAGTATTGTATATAGTGGATTGCTATTATTGCTTATGATGTTTATGTACCTTCTGCCCTATGTAGAAGTGGGAGATCGAAAATATCATTTATATGATAACAGATCAGGATTGAGTGGCTGGGCCGGTAGCTGTTTCTGGCTGGGAAGCATCGCATTCCTGCTTATCAGCGCAGCAATTACCGTATACACAGTGATGTTCTTTGGGGGAGTTATTGACAATCGTAAAAATAAAATTTATGTTTTGTCCGGCGGTATATCAGGACCAAATTCTCAGAGAATGCCGGCGATTCAGTGCGTCCAGGGAAGTTATCCGGGACAGGTATTTAATCTGCAGAACGTAGAATTTTCTATGGGTTCCCAGCAGGGAGTAAATCTTGTGATTCCGGATACGCACGTCAGCCGAACACATTGCACGGTGCGCTTTAACTTTAGCAATGGAATGTATGAAGTAAGAGATCTGTCGACAAATGGAGTGTATCTGCTGAACGGAGTTCGTTTGCAAAAAGGGGTGTATACGCCACTTCAGCGTGGTACGATCTTCTGCCTGGGAAGTGTAAATCAGCAGTTCAGATTGCTGTAGAAAAGAGGAATTATGCGTTATTGTAAAAATTGTGGTGCCGCCGTGGACGATGCATATTCTTTCTGTGCAAACTGCGGAGCACCGATGACAAACAATAAAATAACGGCTTCAAATGCTAGAAATTTAAGCCGGTCCGGGATGGAAACTCCGCCAAAACGGTCCAAAGGCGCGGTAATTGCGGCCTGTGTTTCCAGTGGAGTAGTGGTCATTATTATGATCGCATTGGTAATATTTGTATTTTCTTCGGACAACCGCAGCAGGCGGCACTCTTCGAAGGACGACGATAAGGCGCAGGAGACAGAGGCTCCGGAGGTTAATGTGCCGGGAGAATTGAAATTTACGGCGCAATCCTATGAGATCGAAGTCAATCAGGAAACGGACATGTCAAAATATCTGACCTGTCAGGGGATTGATCCGGCCAATGTAGTGTGGTCGGCAAATTCCGATCAGGTTATCGTAGGGAGCAATGGCCGAGTTGTTATCAATGATTACAGCGTCAATAGTGTGCTCACGGCGACAGACAAAGACGATCCTTCGATTACGACGAATTGTGCTGTCGCGACGCGGTCTTCTCAGGATGATCTGGTATACCGTGTACAGGGATTAAATGGCGCTCACAAAGAAGATGTGACTTCGGATCAGGGCGTTGTCTCGGTCGCTTCGACGGCGGCAGATGATTATAATATCGATCTGACCCCGCAAAATAAGCAGCCGGCCAAACGGAGCAAAAAATACAAATGGGATAGGAAATTATTTTACACACTGGAAGATGTTTCACAGGAAAGTGACAAGGATGGAAAAATTAATTCCTATCGGATTGAAAAGAAGCAGTTTAAAAATGCAAAAACCGGCAATCAGATGGAGTACGAGATTTACCATAATCCGGAAACAGATGTGATAAATAAGATCGTAAGCATCGAACATATGGATAAGATTCTGGAAATCACGGAGTATTATTTTACGGATAAAGGTGCTGTCAATTTTGTATTTGTGCACAAGGATGTCAATTATGTTCCGGACTATGCACAGATCAGCAAAAAGGGCGAGCGATATCTTTTTCATAAAGATACCCTGGTAAACTGGCGTGTGGTAGATGACAGCGGCGAGCACAATTATTGCTACGGAAATACCGAGAAGAAGGCACTTAGTGGACATGCGGGCATCAAAGAATATGCCAAATGCAGCAAAGAACGCCAGAATCGATTTGATGAAAAAGAGATACAGGTACTCAATGCCGCTTACAACACATTGAATAAAGTGACAAGTTCCGAAGGTGTCAGTTCCATCCGCGGTTATGTAAATGACCAGAATGGCGATGCGATGGATCAAGCATCGGTAAAATTGCAGTCGACAGATTCCGGCTCGGAAGTGTTTCAGGGAAACACGAACGAGGAAGGATATTATGAAATTTATGTTCCGGCGCGCAAAATGAGTTATGAAATTTCATTTGAAAAAGAGTCCTATATGCCGGAAACATTGTACCATATCGATTCGGACACAGACCAGATCGGAATCTATCAGGAGACGATTTCGATGGCACAGCAGAATGAAAATGAATACGATTGTTATTTATCTTTTTACGATGCGTTGAACCGTGATTCGGATGGCTATGGTATGGAACAATTGGAAAATGTAGATGTTAAGATCCGCAAAGGAGCTAATAATACTGATGGGGAAACAGTATACGAGATGGAGCATATCGATTATTCGTGTACGGTAAATCTGCAGCCGGGAATGTATACGATTGAGATGACCCGCAACCAATACATGATTACGTATTCTTCGATTTTTGTGTCGCCTGTGAGTGAGAATAATATTGATATTTATGCGACACCGAAATTGGGAAAAGATGAGCTCCGAGTCGTACTTACCTGGGGAGATACCCCGCGGGATCTGGATTCACATCTCTTTGTGCCGGCATCCTCCGAAGAAGATTATCATATTTGCTACTATAAGATGTCAAACAGTGATTATTCGACGGCTCTTGACGTTGATGATACCGATGGATACGGACCGGAAACGACTTCTATCTACAAGTTAAAACGCGGTCAGTATAAATTCTACGTGGCAGATTTTACCAATTGTTGCCAAAATCAGGAAGAGAGTTACGAGATGTCAAATTCCAATGCGACCGTGCGTGTGTATGGGAAAAAGGGATTGCTGCAGACATTCTTTGTACCGACCAATCGCCCGGGAGTGATCTGGGAAGTATTTGAAATTCGCGATGGCAATGTCATCCCGACTCAGCGTTATTATGATGCGATTGGAAACAAGACCTGGTGGTCCAGTGCAAAATAAGATGGGCGATACCTATACAAGGAGGGAAAGAAATGAAAAAACAAATCATAGTGGCAGTTCTTGTGTGCGGTGCATGTTTTGCACTGTGTAGCTGCGGAAAGAACAAAGCTACGACGTTTACAACAGACGATATCGACACATTTGTTAATTCCGTAAATGGAAATAGCAGTTCGACGGATTCTTCCGATTCGGATAATTACGACGATGACAGTGATCTCTATGATTCGGATGGTTATGGGGATTATAATTCGGAGGATTCCTCGGCATGGGGGTTCTAAAAATAACAAAAAACAGGTTCTTTTTTACATATTTCAAAAACACCTGATTTTCTTGTTACAATAATGAAGAAAGAGGTGGAAAAAATGCAAAAAGGAACAGGGTTTTACAAGTTTGTGTCTGTTTGCTATTTCATATTAGCAGCTATATTTTCGGTGTGTTTTGCCGCCGCCGCATTAGCCTGGATTTTACTTATCATAGCATCTGGAATGCTGGAAGGCGGCATGACATTTGTGATAAATGGTGGATGTATTATGGTTCTTTCGATTCTGATGGGAATCCTAATGCTTCATATTCACGCCGGCTGCATTTTGTGGGATTTGGAAAAAAGAGATAAAGTGGTCTACACCTTCCATCAGATAACGGCGGTATTGCTTACCTTTACCAAGTTATGTATCGGAATCGTGGGACAATATCTCTTATCCAAATATCTTTTTCTTTGGATATTGTATGACTTGTTTATGTTGGCGACATCGATTCTCGGCATCGTGGCATTTAGCAAGATCAAGAAAATTATAAATTTTGTAAAAACAGAAAGCGAAATGCTGCAGACGACCCGCGAAAAGGACGTAAAAGATAATGTTCTTGTCCGGCAGATCGAACAGGCATTGGATCAGAAAAATGAGATGCCGTTACCGCAGGGAAAAAGAATCGGACTTCTGGCAATTGAGGGTGATTATCGAGGAAATTTTTTCCCGATGTTTCCTTGTGAAAAGTTGGTTCTCGGCACGAGTTTACAAGCAAGTAACATTCTATTTCATGATCCGAAGATAAGCAGACAGCATTGCATGGTGGAATACATACCGGAACAAAAAATGTATTATATTACAGATTGTTCTACCAACGGAACATTTCTCAATGACGGCAGACGGATCCCGGAAAATACTCCGTATCCCTGCGCTCCATTGACAAGATTTTACTTTGGAACGAACCGTCAGATGTTTGAATTGGTATGATAATAAATTAAAAAAATGGAGGATAAAGTTATGGAACAAAAAAAGACAATGAACTTATGGCAAATGATCGCACTTGTCGTATTGCTGGCAGGGGTTACGATTAGTATGTTTTTCCCTGTGTTAAATCCGACAGGGCAAAAGATGGTAAGCAGCTTTGAAACTTTCTCACAAAATCATGAAGAAGATGAGAAGATAGGCGGAGCTTGTAAAGCTTACTTGAAGAAGATAGAGGATGATAGTAAGAGGGAAGATCAGGAAGTTGATTGCGATAAGTTTTTGGATGACTTAGAGGGAAAAGATGATAGTCTGACAGATGATGAAAATAAGCAGAGAAAAGATGCTTTGCTTTTTCCGGCAAATGGAATTGAGTTTCTGAATAAGAGTTTTATCTTGGATAGTGGAAGGGATAAGATTAAAAACTATCAGGATAAAAAAGATGATGAACTGGAAAAGCATGAAAAGGCATATTTATCCATATATAATACCTATAATACATCTCGCGCAGTACTGGGATTTGTATATTTTGTTCCATTGGTTCTTATTGTTTTGGTAATCTTATCCTTTTGCTTAAAATGGAATAAAATGATTGCAGCTATTGTGAGTGGAATTGTTTCTTTAATAGGTGCAGCAGTAGCAGCCGGTTTATATTTTATGGCACCGAAATTAGTGTCTGTGGAAGAGGATTCTGTCAACACTATTGTACATAACTTTATTACTCAGAAAGATGTTTTTGATCTGGGATCCAATTATAAAGATTTTTCATCAGAACTTTTATCCACATTATGGAATGCGATGCGTGGAAATGGACTCTTAATTACAGCAGTAATTTTTCTCCTTGTTTTGGTAATGGCAATTATTACTATGGCAGTAGGAAATAGTCAGCAGGAAGTACAGTTTGAAGAGCAGAGACAGGAGTATAAGCAAAATATAAATGGTTATAAGGATCAGGGAAACCTTGGAGGATTTAACAATATTTCAGGTGCTGATATCCAGGGTGGCAACAATGGATTTGGAGGTTTCCAGGGTGCTGGAGGCTTCAATGGCACAATTTCAAATGAAAATAATGGATTTGGTTCAAGTCCGTTTGTAGTCGAAAAACAAAAAAAGAAAGAGCCAATTGTTCCGCAGCCTCCGGTTAAGAAACTGGGTCGTGTACGATGCATTGAAGGTAATTCCAATGTACCGGGGTATAAGTTCCCGGAGGAAAACAAGATTATTGTAGGGGCGAATCCGACGAGATGTCAGATAGTAATCAATGGTGCGCCACATGTAAGTAATATTCACTGCAGTATCCGCTACAATGCACAGAGAAATACCTACATTGTAAAAGATCATTCGTCTAACGGAACCTTTGTCAATGGGGCAAGACTTCCGAAAGATCAGGCGATGGAATATCCGGCAGGAACGATTTTGTCATTGGCGGATGGCAGTAATAAACTTCGTCTGGGAGATTGATTTAAACAAAATAACAATTTTAGAGGAGGCAGAAAATATGCAGAAAAAGATAATGACTTTATGGCAAATGATTATACTGGTGGTACTGCTGGCAGCAGTTACCATTAGTATGTTCTTCCCGGTATTAAATCCGACAGGGAAAAAGTTAGTTAAGTATGGGGAAGCATTCGTGGAAAAGTATCAAGATGATGAGAAGTTTGGCAAGGGATGTAAAGAGGGCTTAAAGAAAATTGATGATGAGAAAGAACGCCAAAAAATAATTGAGAGTTTTGACGATGAAATTAAGGATATTAAGGACATTAGTTTTCCGATAAGTGGAATACAGTTTATAACTGGAAGTTTTTGGTCAGGTGAGGTAACAGTTGAAATCGGTGATTTACAAGAGAAAAATGAAGATGATTTATCTGACGATGAAAAAGAGGCATTAGATTTATATGAAAAATATAATACAAAATATAATGCTTTGAGAGTTGTGATGATAATTGTTTACTTTACTCCACTGATATTTATCGCATTATATATACTGACGTTCTGTCTGCGATGGAATAAAAATATAATGGCCATTATCGGCTTATGTTTTTCAGTAATAGGCTTGGGAATAACAGGAATTTTCTATTTCTTTACACCATATTTCATAAAGAACGAAGTAGTAGATATAATGGGAAGCAATTACGAACATGTTGCGTTAGATGTGGCAAAAATGATATGGAAAGTTTTACGCGGAGGCGGTCTTCTTACCACATTTATATTGTTCTTTCTTATCCTTGTGATGACTATTATTACTATGGCAGTAGGTACTTCTTATCCAGTACCGGCACCGGAACCATATCCGGTACCAGACCCAATGCCGATGCCGATACCGGTACCAGATCCGGAACCGACACCATTTTTAGAACCGACACCAGCTCCGATACCGCAGCCAGCTCCGGTACCACAACCGGTACCACAGCCTCCGGTTAAGAAACTGGGTCGTGTACGATGCATTGAAGGAAATGCCAATGTACCGGGTTATAAGTTCCCGGAGGAAAATAAGATTATCGTAGGAGCGAATCCGACAAGATGTCAGATAGTAATCAATGGTGCGCCACATGTAAGTAATATTCACTGCAGTATCCGCTACAATGCACAGAAAAATACTTACATTGTAAAAGATCATTCGTCCAACGGAACCTTTGTTAATGGGGCAAGACTTCCGAAAGATCAGGCGATGGAGTATCCGGCAGGAACGATTTTGTCACTGGCGGATGGCAGCAATAAACTTCGTCTGGGAGATTGATAATACAATTTAATAATTCAAAAATAACATAATACAAGTTAGTTTTGACATTTTTTCCTCAAGCAGATCCTTCTTTGGTATGCTGGATACAGAAACAAAGTAGAAAGTTTATCAAAGGAGGATTCTATTATGAAAGCGAAAATTCAAAAAATAATGATGGTACTTGTAGTTATGTTTTTTTCCGTTTTAGGAATGCAGGTAAGCGCAAATGCCACAAGCATTGTGGATCTGCAGAATAAATTTCCAAACGGAGCATATTGGAATCATGTTGTCCGAAGTGGACACAGATATTCCGGCTATAACGATGTTGGTGGATGCAACAATCCGGACGGCTATACCTGGACGCCATGTAATACACATAACGGAAATGTAGGTGTCGGAGGGTATGATTGCAATTCCTTTAGCGGCGGTATGCAGTGTAATGGATTTGCAAAAAAACTGGGATATGATCTTTATGGCTCAACCTACACATCGTGGGGACGCGGTTCTATCGGAAATGCAAAATGCGGCGATGTCATTCATTATTATGGAGCAGGAGCAGATGCTTCCTATGGACATTGGGCGATGATCATTGGAAGAAACGGAACGACGATCACACTTGGAGAAGCCAATGCCGGTGGAAGATGCAAGATCAGCTGGGGACGTTCTATCAATACAACGAGCATGTCAAGTTATACGATTTATTCGGCACCTTGGACCGCAACTTACAATTCTGATACAGAGAAGCCAAGTATTGGCGATGTTCGTATTACAGACGTAAATAAAGATGGATATACGATTACTTGTACGGTTTCAGATAATGTCGGAGTGACAGCAGTAAAGTTTCCTTCCTGGTGTAATGATATACACACCGGTGACAACGCCGTATGGCTGGAGGGTTCTGTGAGTGGAAATACGGCATCCTGCAGAGTAAATATCAGTTCATTGAAGTCAGGTGCCCGTCAGGGAAATTATATGACGCACATTTACGCATACGACGCAGCCGGAAATTGGGGAAGTAAAGCAATCTCAGATAGTTGTGTTTACATCGATCGTACCGCACCGGTGATCAAAGATGTAGAGGTGACAGAGGTTGATAATACCGGTTATACCGTAACTTGTACTGCGACAGATGATAAAGGGATCAATCGTGTGCAGTTCCCGACATGGACAGAGAAAGACGGACAAGATGATCTGTGCCAAAACTGGCAGACAAATGCAGCAGTGAGTGGAACAAAAGATGGAGATACCTATACATTCCGAGTAAAAGATTCCGATCATAAGTACGAAAGAGGGATATATCACACACATATTTATGCATATGACAATGCAGGAAATGTCACGATGATAATTGCGGATGATGTGGAAGTAAAAAATGATTTAACAGGAGATAAGGCAATTATTTATAACGGACATACTTACGTAAGATATGAAGATATTATGACATGGGATGAAGCAAATGCTTTTTGTAAAAAACATCTGGGTTATCTTCTTGCTATTAATACCGAGGAAGAGCAAAAGATAATGGAAGAATTTATCGCAGATGGAAAACGTTATTCGTATCATATAGGCATAAATGACACAGAAAAAGAAGGAAGTTTTGTCTGGTCAAGTGGTGAAAAAGTAACATATACCAATTGGGAGCCAAATGAGCCAAATGATTACGGAGACGGAGAGGATTATGGTCAGATACGGAGAAAAAGCGGACAATGGAATGATAACAGTATCGCGGATCTTTCTTGCGGATTTGTCATGGAACTTCCGTTTGATGTAGAAAAGGTAAATAGTACCTTGCTTGGTGGTTTGAATCAGGTATTGGCAAAATGGCTGCATAAAGACGATTCTTTCGCAGAAGAAAGCAAACAGCCGGAAGAGACGCAAGCCAAAACACCGGAGACATCCGCGGCTCCGTCTCAGACACCTTCATCGAAAGAAACGATTGATAAAATAGCAGATTCACCGGAGGAAGATGACGTAATTTCAGATGATATCGAGGATGACGATTTTGTATTTGCAAGAAAGATTACGATAAAAAATCATTCCGGATATTACAAGATAAAAAGGCTGAGATTGAAAGCGACAGTAGATAAAAAGGCATCCATCAAAAAGATAACGTGGTCGAGCAGTAATAAAAAATATGTGTCGGTAAATTTCAAAGGGAAGTTGACGATCAAAAAGGCAGGCATCGGAAAGACAGTAAGTATTACGGCAAAGGCGATGGATGGAAGCAGAGTGCAGAAAGTGCTCAAAGTAAAAGTGATTAAAAAAGCAGGAAAAAGATTTTTAATAAAATTAAGAAAATAGAAGGGAGCGAAAATTATGAATTTGACAAGATGTGCACAAGGACAGATTTATGACAGTGAAAAATAATGGATACGCATAATGACTTTTGGACAAATCCGGATCCGGATGTACAGATTGAAGTAAAAACCTCCAGTGGCGCAGACATAAATTCCGGCACAGGAGTTTGCACTTGGAATGTATCACTTGAAGCGGAAAAGGATTGTGAGCTGGAACTTTGCTACACAATTACTCATCCGTCAAAGCAAAATTATGAATGCATATGAATGATCTTAGATGAGATCATCATACATATAAATAAAAATCAGGAGGAAAAAAATATGAAACTAGCAAAAAAATTTGTAGCACACTTATTGATGATAGCGATGCTGCTATCATTAGGAGCAGGAGTGCAATTCAGAGACACAACAGTAAAGGCAGCAGGAGATTACCGGAGTTTAGCGCAGAATTTACCGCTGAATGGAACTTGGACAACAGACCAGTGGATTACAGAGAATAATACAGAACATTGGTACAAGTTTACAGTAGCAGATGGTGGAAAATTGACATTGAAATTTATGGGATATCTTCATTCTGCAAATGTTTTGTTAGCAACAGAGGATTTATCCAAAGAAATTATGAGCGGATATTATTGGGTAGATGGAACAGAGACATCTCCAGGGACAGATACAGATGTTAAGGTGCTCAGTGCAGGAACATACTATCTGAAAATATCGCATCGCTCATCAACAGGAAAATATAGATTGTGTGCTACATATGAATCCTATGGGTTAACCAATCAAGGAGCAGATTCTTATGATTCACCTAAAATATTGTCACTTAATCAAATGGTAACAGGCGCAATGACAGCGACAGATGAGGAGGATTGGTATCGATTGAATGTTGGGGCAGCGGGAAATTATGTAATTGATATTTCGGCGTATATGAATAACATATACTTTACACTTTATAATCAGGATCTGTCTGATGAAATTGGAACAGCAAGTTATCCGAGTGGAACAGAAACTACTCCGGGTAAGGTAAAGAAAATTTATACGTTAAGTGCAGGGACCTATTACATTAAAATGGCGAAGAGTTCTGAAGGGAAGTACCTTCTTTCCTGGTCCGCGCTCACCCAGCAAAATTGTTCGCATGACTATGATTCTACTTATGTAGACGCAACATATTTGTCACAGGGATACCGTTTACATACTTGCAAAAACTGTGGTCATCAGTACAAAGATGAATTTTCAAGTAAAAAGGTATTGAATCAAGTGTCTTATCCATATGCATCAGCTGGCAAAAGAAAGATGACAGTTTCTTTCTGGAGCGTATCGGATGCAGATGGTTACCAGATTCGATATTCTACAAATAAGAAATTCAAAAAAGCTGTTAAACTTGTAAAAACAAAGTCTACGAGAAAAACAATTAAAAAACTGAAACGTAGAAAAAAATATTATGTTCAGATTCGAGCATATAAAAAAGTACAGGGTAAGACTGTTTACGGAAAATGGTATGCAAAGAAAAGTGCAAAAATTAAATAATTAACTTCAAACAAATGTAAGCTCAGGTTGTTCTGGTTTCAGAGCAACCTGAAATTGCACATATTTGGGAAGGAGAATTCACATGAAAAGATATATACCTAAAATAATAGTAACTATATTATTGGTTGCATTATGTTTGCCGCTTAACATTGTGATGAGCAATGCTGCCTCCAAAGATACAAAAAATGTTCGCTCAGCATACGCGTCCGTGCTTAAAAAGAAAAAATATTTGAATAATCAAGGAGATAGTTCCAAGCCATCTTTTGCTTAGGCAGATTTGAATAGAGACGGCGTCTCCGAATTGATTATAAGTTCAACAGATGACTTCCTTTCCAAGAAAGATTATTTTATGTATAAAAATGGGAAGGCAGTAAAGATAAAAACACCAAAATCTGATTCTTATCCTGTCTTTGGTACGTTGTATGAGATGCCATCCCGCGGAACATATGTTTTTTACAGAGGCGGTCCGGGATTTGATGGTGAGAATGGAACTTTGGTAATGCCATATATGTATTATGAGTACAAATTAAGCAAGGGAAAAATTAAATTGGTAAATGAGTTTGAGAAACGAGAAATTACCGACCGTAAAAATAGAAAAACAAATAAAATTACAAAAAATGGAAAGAAATGTTCGGAAAGAGAATTTAATAATGTGCAGAATTCCTTAGAAAATGAAATTGTTTTTGTGGCAAATACAAAAAGTAATCGCCAGATGAAAGGCGTTAATACGGTTATTAAAAAGAAAAAGTCGACCACAAAAGTGCCGGCTAAAACGTTAAAGGAAATTTCACGTTAGATGAAAAGAAAATATGACTATTATGGTCAGCAGGGATTGTATAAAGTCCGCTATGCGAAATGGAAAAATGATCATTTTGTGTGGTATTGTGATGGCAAGAAATCAAATGATGATAAAGTCTATAAGATTAAGAAAGTAAATGCAAAAAAATATATTTTCTATTTTAAAAAACATGGGAAATACCGCTATGAAGCAGTGGTTAAAAATGGGAAGATTACGGAACTGACAAATTATTTGGCGTGGAAAGGAAATGATATTTCAACGTCGTCTTCTCTTGGATTGTTGGAAAATTAAATAGGATGAAAAAAGTTTAAATTGGTAGTTGACATATCTCGATTAATAGTGTATTATCATACACAAGCAAGTAAATAATTTGAGAGTCTAATATCTATCATTCTATTTTTCTTGCTTATCGAAACTTTTTACCCACATATTTTTAGAAAGCAAGAGAAGAAAGGGATGGTATTTATTGGCAAAAGATTTAACAGAAAAAAATCTTGTGGAAGCCCCGGAAGTGTTTGCTGATATCAGTAATGTCAATCTGTATGACGGCGAGCAGGTGATCCAGCCGGAAGATCTGGAATTGCTGCCACAGGAAATGCACTACAAGGATAGCGAAGGGAAGCCTGTGAAAGTAATGGCAGATGTGCGGATGCGCTGGCGCAAAAATGGAACGATCATTGCGCTCATACAGATGGAGAACCAGTCGGAGATCAATAACATTATGCCGGTGCGGGATCTGGGTTACATTTTCAACAACTACAACGAACAGATCAAAGAGCATAAGAGGGAGAACGAACGCAATAGCAGACATTTTTACGGTAGAGAACTGGCAGATGGTGACCGTCTGCAGCCGGTTATTACATTTGTTATCTACTATGGCAAGGAAGAATGGACACGGCCGCTCAGCATCCTGGATATGCTGGATTTGGAGGAAGAAGAGAAAAAGAAGTTGCAGCCATTTCTCTTAAATCATAAGATTCATCTAATATCCTTGAGCAATCTGGATGAAAACGAGATAGAAAAGTACAAGTCGGATTTCTGGCATGTGATCAAGTTTTTAACGCTGCGTGGTCATGGCAAAACCCGTAAGTATCTGGAAGAAGAAAGCAGCAGGAGAACGGTGAAACATCCGGAAGAAGTAAGTGATGTGCTATATGCACTTAGCAAGGATAAACGTTTTCTGGAAACAGATTTAACCCCAAAAGGAAAGGAGGAATCGCAGATGGGACCGATTTCAGACGTGTTAGATGAGATAGAGGCGATAGGGTTTGAGAAAGGTGTTGAACAAGGCATTGAGCGTGGCGTTGAGCAGGGATGTCAACGCGTTAATCATTTACATGCAGCACTGATCAAGGACAATCGTACGGCAGAACTTTTTCAATCAACACAGGATCCTGAACTTCAGGAAAAGTTGATGGAAGAGTACGGGATTAAATAGTATTGTAAACTGTTGGTGAAATTATGTGGGAAAAGTTTTTAATAGGGTGAGAATTATGGTATAGAGCAGGCATTAACCTGCTCTATTTTCATCTACCCTCTTTATCATTCCACAGGCAATTTTTTCGCCTGAATTTCCGGATGGCCGGGTATGAAAATCGTCTGGATCAGAATGTACGATGACAGTGTGGCCAATGACATCGGATACTGTAAATTGTGGTGTAATTGTGGCGAACCATGCCCTGCCGTTATTTACGAAAAGAGGTGGCAGATCACCGGCGTGCATGGGGTGCGGGCAATTATACGCTGGCCGCAGGAAGCAACTTGCTGAATCATACATAGGAAAACCTCACATAGTGTAATGAAAATGTTCTTTTATACTAATATGTAAGAAAGTGAAAAATGTTCAATTAATGGTTGACAACGTAAACCAACAGCGTTATAATGGGTTTACAAAGTAAACCGAAAAGGAGGATGAAAATGATCACAAGTAAGGAATGGTACATCATGCAGGTGTTATGGGAAAATGGTGCTTGTAGTTTGATGGAAATTGTGGCTCAGATGGAAAGAAAGACAAAATGGAGCAAAAGTACCTGCGCGACGATGCTTCGCCGAATGACAGAAAAAGGGGTGATTGGGTATGAGATGAAGGGGAAAACGAAGTATTTTTATCCTATCGTTCAGAAGGATGAGGTGATTATGCCGGAGACAAAAAGTTTTTTGGGGCGTATCTATGATGGTAGTATTGGAGCGATGATGAGCACACTTGTGAAGCAGGGGGATTTGAGCGAGAAAGATATTGATGAATTAGAAGAAATATTAAAAAATGCACGTGAGAATGCAGAAAAGAAGGGGTGATCGTATGCGGGAAATAATGATTTCATCGACGGTTATGATTTTGCTGGTTATGCTGTTTCGTGTTATTTTTCGAGGGAAAGTCAGACATTGCTTGATATATGCCATGTGGCTTTTTGTGGCATTGCGTCTGCTTGTACCGGTAAATATTGGAACCTTTTCTTTTGGTGTGTCGGGAATGATGAATCAGGTTCAAAATCATACAGAAAATACAAAGGAAATAGAAACTGACAAAATGCAGGAAGGCTCGTCAAATACAGTTGTTCTGCATAAAAATATAACTACAAATAGCAAGATGACAGTACCGGAAGAAAAGGAGACTCCGGCGCAGATTTCTGCGCAAGAAAAAATGCAGGAAGCGTGGAAGGCGTATAAAGATAAAATTTGGCTTGCTGGTACATGTAGTATTCTTTTAGTGGTTTTGGAAGCAAATATTTTTTATGTACATAAACTGAAAAAGAATAGAAAATCTTTTGATAAATTTCGAGAGGGAAAACTGCCGGTATATGTAACGGAAAATGTGCAGGTGCCATGCTTGTACGGGGTGTTTAAAACAGCAATTTACCTTCCGGCGCAGAGACTGGATCAGCTTACGGAAGAACAGGTGAAATGGATCATTTGCCATGAAGAGTGTCATTACCGGCAGAGAGATCATATCTGGTCATTGCTGCGAATCCTGTTGACGGCGGTGTATTGGTTCCATCCGCTCGTGTGGGCGGCGGCTTATTTGTCAAAAAAAGATGCGGAAATTTCCTGTGACGAAAAAGTGTTAGCAAACTCGAATCTGACGCAGAAAATAGCTTATGGGAAGACGTTGATCTGCGTCGCATCCCGAGACCGGAAGTTGTCTGTTTTTTATCCGACGACTGCGGTAGTGGGGACAAAAAAGGAATTGAAAAATAGAATGCGAAAAATTGTGGAAGAAAATAAATACAAAAGAAAAGCAAAAGTGGTATTGGCTGTTATTATGGTGACGAGTGTAGTATTTACCTTTAGTGGATGTGGAAATGTGACACAAAAAGATGCACAAAATTCATCGGCCACATCGGATAAAATAGAAAAATTGCAAACAACAAAAAACGACAATTCGAAAGCGGCGGAGCAGGAAAAAGATACGATAAAAGATGATACAAAATGGAATGAAAAATTTACAGATTTTTTGAAAGAAAATCAAAAGAAATACAAATTATTTTCTGTAGTGGCGGTCGGTGAAAAGAGAGAGCCGGTGCTCCTTGTGTCGAAAAAACAATACGCAAGCGATGTGTTAGACGGACTTTCCGGCAAGATACGAACGGACGTTACCGAAACCAGTGAACCGATGAAGATTAAGACGGGAGCGGATGTATATGTTTTGCAGGGCGATGAAGTGAAGAAAATAGATTCTATTTCGTGTTCGAGCAGCGGCGAGTGGATTCATGTGAATGAGGGAAAAGTGTATGTGGATACACATCATAGTTTGACCGGGTTCGAATGGAATGATGGAAAGTGGACTTCGAACGAGATCGCACAAAAAATGGACAAGGACTACGAGAATTATGATACCGAATTTGCGAAGCAGTTCTTCTGGAATTTTGAGGTTGCGGACAGTGTAATATTTTGGAATAATACGAGCAAAAATAGAAAGAAAATAGAAACTGATTCGTATGGATCCGATTCGGTATTTCGTGTGCGGCTGGTAGATGGCGGTGTTAATTTTGAAAATCAGGCTGGCAGAGGTATTGTCCGTGACCTGAAAAAGACGGAGCAAACGGTCTTTGTATGTGATACCAGTGCGATTTATAAAAAAGAAAATAAATCGGTTATTTGGTTCAATTGTGTCAATGATAAGAAGGAACAAAGGATTTGGAGTGCGTCGCCAAGTGTATGGGATCAGACCAAATGGGAGCAGTATTATATAGTCGAGGGAAAAAAGAAAGAATCGACGATGCTGCGTCTGCGTCCGGCGACATTTTTCGGAAAAGGCAAAGCCGGGTATGAATGGCAGCAATTTTATCTGACAAAAGATGGAAAAGAACATGTGACGGACGAAGACAGCATAATCTATGATCCGGATGCGGTGACGCAGGAAGATGTGGATAAAATGGGAGCATTCATTGATCATTTGTGGAAGAATCGTCTGGAGAAAGCGGAGTGCCTGATCAGTACGTATGAATATTTGGATATGTATAGTGGTTACGGCGATATTATGCATGAGAAATTATTGGCGGAAAAAGAAAAAATGGAGTAACTATTCAGGCCCCCTCTCTCTCATTCGCATTTCGAACACTTCGTGTTCTTTCCCGCCTTTGACAAGGCTAAAAATGCTCATATGTGGAGAGGGGAGCCCTATTAGGATCCTAATGTATGAAAATCAAAGTCTCTTACGTGCAAGCACGACGATTCGTTGATTTTCATACATTAGATCCTGAATAGTTACAAAAAAATAAATTTTTTCTTGCCAACGAAAAAAAAGTGTGCTAGAATGGCAGACAAAGGCAAAGAAGGAAACGATTGCTTATGCAGTGACCTTACGACAGGAAGAGGCGTCACCGACTGAGAGCGCACTCACGGAAGCGGTAAGCAGGAGAACATTCCGGAGCAGGTAGGCTGAACTAGAGTAGGCTTGCACGGGTCGCACCGTTATCTGTCAGAAAAGAGGAAAATTCCATGAATTTTCAACGCGGGTGGTACCGCGGGTAAGAAATGAGAACATTGATACCCGTCCCGGCGAAGCTTCAGGCTTTGCTGAGGCGGGTTTTTAGTATAGAAAAATATACTTCTAAAAACAAGTTTCAGAGCCGGAGCAGAACAAAAATTTGTTTCGTAGAGCCACCAAAAAAGACACCGTATGCAGGCGAGCTGTCTTTTGAATTTGGAACATTGGCATCTACAGAAGGAGGTACTCATGAAATTTGTAACAGGAAGCACAGAAAAACAAGTAATGGAGATCTCGGATGTCCTGGCGCAGTTAGACAGTCTGGCAGGAAAAGAGATTCGGATGAACGGAGCAATTCACACCATACGTGATATGGGAGATGTTGCTTTCGTCGTGTTGAGAAAACGGGAAGGGCTGGTGCAGACCGTCTTTGAGACCGGTGCGGTCAAGGAGAAGGAGCTGAAAGACCTGAAAGAGGCAGCGACCGTCGAAGTCAGCGGAGTCGTTGCATTGGAGGATCGTGCGCCGAACGGATTTGAGATTCGGTTGACAGAAGTTACCATTTTGTCCGAACCGAAAGAGCCGATGCCGATTCCAATCAGCAAATGGAAATTAAACACATCACTCGAGACAAAATTAAATCTTCGTCCGATTTCACTTCGAAATGTCAGAGAGCGGGCAAAATTCAAGATTCAGGAAGGAATCGTTAGAGGATTCCGCGATTACTTATTTTCACAAGGATTTACAGAAATTCATACCCCGAAGATTGGTGCCAAAGGTGCCGAGGGCGGAGCCAATATTTTCAAATTGGAATATTTCCACAGACCTGCCGTACTTGAGCAGAGTCCACAGTTTTATAAACAGATGATGGTCGGTGTGTTTGACCGTGTATTTGAGGCGGCGCCGGTATTTCGTGCAGAAAAACACAATACCAAACGGCATTTGAACGAATACACATCGCTCGATTTTGAGATGGGTTATATCGACAGTTTCCAGGATATCATGGAGATGGAAACCGGATTTTTACAATATACAATGAAACTTTTGGAAAAAGAATACGCAAAAGAGCTGAAAATGCTCGGCGTCACACTTCCAAAGACAGACGAGATCCCACAGGTTCATTTTGATGAAGCAAAGCGTCTCGTGTCGGAGAAATACAATCGCAAGATTCGCAATCCTTACGATCTGGAGCCGGAAGAAGAGATGTTAATAGGAAAATATTTCAAAGAAGAATATGGGGCAGACTTCGTATTTGTCACCCATTATCCTTCGAAGAAACGTCCATTTTATGCGATGGATGATCCGGAAGATCCGAAATTTACATTGAGCTTTGACCTGCTCTTTGACGGATTGGAAGTGACGACCGGCGGACAGCGTATTCACGATCTGGATATGCTCGAAGAAAAGATTGCGGCGAGAGGAATGACCGAAGAGGGAATGGAACATTATCTTCAGGTATTCCGCCACGGTATGCCGCCACACGGAGGTCTGGGAATCGGGCTGGAGCGTATCACGATGAAACTTTTGGGCGAGGACAACGTGCGCGAGACAACATTGTTCCCACGTGATCTGAACCGACTGGAACCGTAAGGAAGAATGGAGGAAAATTATGGCAAATATTATTTCAGATGAAACGATCGAGTATGTAGGTATCCTTGCCAAATTGGAACTTTCGGAGGAAGAGAAAGAACAGGCAAAAAAAGATATGGGTAGTATGCTCGACTATATTGATAAGTTGAATGAACTGGACACGTCGGGTGTGGAGCCAATGTCCCACGTATTTCCGGTGGACAATGTGTTCCGAGAAGATGTAGTGACCAACGGTGATGACCGGGATGAAATGCTTGCGAATGCGCCGCAGAAAAAAGACGGTACTTACATGGTGCCTAAGACATTCGCATAAGGAGGGCAATTATGGATTTGATGAAATATACTGCCGTCGCTCTTGGAAAGAAGATCAAAGCCGGAGAAGTGACGGTAAAAGAAGCAGCGCAGGCTGCCTTAGACCAGATAAAGAAATCAGAGGAAACATTAAACAGTTATGTGACAGTATTGGAAGAAAATGACATTTTTGCCCGCGCGGAAGAAGTGCAGAAGCAGATCGATGCCGGCGAATTGACAGGACCGCTTGCCGGAGTTCCGGTTGCCATCAAAGACAACATGTGTACCAAAGGCGTACTGACAACCTGCAGTTCGAAAATTCTTGCCAATTTCAAGCCGACTTATACTGCAGAGGCGGTAGCAAACCTCGAAAAGGCGGGGGCTGTTATCATCGGAAAGACCAATATGGATGAATTTGCGATGGGAAGTACGACGGAGACATCCGCATACGGAATTACGAGAAACCCACACAATACAAACCACGTACCGGGCGGTTCTTCGGGCGGTTCCTGTGTAGCGGTAGCCGCAGGAGAATGTTCGTATGCACTTGGTTCCGATACCGGTGGATCGATCCGCCAGCCAAGTTCTTTTTGCGGCGTGACCGGCTTGAAACCGACGTACGGAACGGTTTCCCGTTATGGTTTGATCGCGTATGGATCTTCCCTTGACCAGATCGGACCGGTAGCAAAAGATGTGACGGACTGTGCAGCCATTTTGGAAGCTATTTCCTCCTATGATAAGAAAGACAGCACCTCGATCCGACGCGACGACCTTGATTTTACATCGGCACTTGTCGATGATGTCAAAGGCATGAAGATCGGTATTCCGAGAGACTATTTTGGCGAAGGACTTGATCCCCAGGTCAAAGCAGCCGTATTGAAGGCTGCGGATGTGCTGAAAGAAAAAGGTGCGGTCGTGGAAGAATTTGATCTGAGCCTTGTAGAATATGCGATTCCGGCGTATTATGTCATTGCGTCAGCGGAAGCAAGTTCGAACTTGTCACGTTTTGACGGTGTCAAATACGGATATCGTACGAAAGAGTACGAAGGGCTTCATAATATGTATAAAAAGACGCGTTCCGAAGGATTTGGTCCGGAAGTAAAACGTCGAATCATGCTTGGTTCCTTTGTTTTGAGCAGTGGATATTACGATGCGTATTATTTGAAAGCGCTGCGTACGAAAGCATTGATCAAAAAGGCATTTGATGATGCCTTTGCCAAATACGATGTGATCCTTGCACCGGCAGCTCCGACGACAGCACCGGAGATTGGAAAGAGCCTCAGCGATCCGATCAAAATGTATCTTGGCGATATATATACAATTTCTGTCAATCTTGCCGGCCTTCCCGGAATCTGCCTTCCTTGCGGAAAGGACGACAAAGGGCTTCCGATCGGCGTACAGATGATCGGAGATTGTTTCAAAGAAAAGACAATTATCCGCGCGGCTTACAGTTACGAGCAGGCGCGTGGTGACATAGAAGCACAAGGAGGAATGTAAGATGGCAAAACAATACGAAACCGTCATTGGTCTTGAAGTCCATGTGGAACTTGCGACAAAGACGAAGATTTTTTGCGGATGCAGCACCGCATTTGGTGGCGCTCCGAATACACATACCTGCCCGGTTTGTACCGGTATGCCGGGTTCTCTCCCAGTGCTGAACAAACAAGTGGTGGAATATGCGATGGCAGTCGGACTTGCGACAAATTGTTCGATCACGCAGTATTGCAAATTTGACCGTAAAAACTATTTTTATCCGGATAACCCGCAGAACTACCAGATTTCACAGCTTTATCTGCCAATCTGCCGTAATGGACACGTCGATATCGAGACGCCGGCAGGGAAAAAACAGGTGCGTATCCATGAGATTCATATGGAAGAAGATGCCGGAAAATTGGTGCATGATGACTGGGAAGACTGCTCTCTCGTGGACTACAACCGTTCCGGTGTGCCGTTGATCGAGATCGTATCGGAGCCGGATATGCGGAGTGCGGAAGAAGTTATCGCGTATCTTGAAAAACTGCGCATGACAATCCAATATCTCGGCGCTTCGGATTGTAAATTAAATGAAGGTTCGATGCGTGCCGATGTCAACCTTTCGGTTCGCGAAGTCGGCGCCAGTGAATTTGGTACACGTACTGAGATGAAAAACCTGAACTCGTTTAAAGCGATTTCCCGTGCAATTGAGGGCGAACGTGCACGTCAGATCGAACTTATTGAGGAGGGCAAAAAAGTCATCCAGGAGACACGCCGTTGGGATGATAACAAGGAGTATTCGTATGCAATGCGTTCCAAAGAGGATGCACAGGATTACCGATATTTTCCGGACCCTGACCTTGTGCCGATCTGTATCAGCGACGAGTGGATCGAAGCGGTGAAAGAACGCCAGCCGGAACTTCAGGACGCGAAAGCAGAGCGTTACAAAAAAGAATTTGATATTCCGGAGTACGACATCGGTATTATTACCGGTTCCAAAAAACTCGCAGATATCTTTGAAGAGACGACCGCAATCTGCCACAACCCGAAAAAGGTATCCAACTGGCTTATGGTGGAGACCATGCGTCTCTTAAAAGAAAAGGAAATGGAGCCGGAAGACATTACATTTACGCCGGAAAATCTGGCAGCGTTGATCCGGCTGACAGACGAAAATGCGATTAACTCGACCGTCGCAAAAGAAGTCTTTGAAAAAATGTTCTCCGAGGACATTGATGTCAATCAATATGTCGAAGAAAACGGCTTAAAGACTGTCAACGACGAGGGTGCTCTCCGTTCTGTAGTCGAGCAGGTGATCGCGGACAATCCGCAGTCGGTAGCCGATTATCAGGCAGGAAAGACAAAAGCCATCGGATTCTTAGTCGGACAGACGATGAAGGCGATGAAAGGAAAAGCAGATCCGGGAATGGTAAATAAACTGTTGAAGGAACTGTTGTAGATAGAAGTTCGAAAATAATTTTAGCCGCAGCGCGGACTGGTTTGGAATGAGATCGGTTCGAACTGCGGCTTTTTGCAAAACATGTTATTTCATTTCTAATTGTTTAGATCTGTGGACGTATTCTGCATATTATTTTGATTGTTTTCTTGGTGGAAATCCATAAAAGCACTTCGTCCATGATCAGATTCTATTATGTGAGAAGACTACGTTATCCCGGATACGGGATAACCAGAAAATCCATCAATCTGAGAGGTCACTGAGGCACCAGCATTACCGAAGCATAAAACATTCCATCCTTCCATTCAAAACGGGCGTCCCCATTATAGCGTTCCGCAGTTATCCGCACAGATTCCGTCCCAACGCCAAAGCCCCCATGCTTGGAGGAAACAAGCCGCCTTGCATCGAATACCGGCGGCTGGTCGCTGGTGTTGTCCATTGTCAGATAAAGTGGCTGTTTTCCTTGTTGGCGGATGCGCAGACGGATGATGCGCGGCGTTCTGGAGGCGGCACAGGCGTCAATGGCATTTTCCAGCAGGTTTCCCAAAAGCGCACAGAACTCCGGCTCTGGAATGACCGTCTGCTCCTCCATCTGGACCATAGCCTTCAGGTCGGTCTGCTGGAGAAGGGCCTGTTCTGCATAATGGTGCAGGACGGCATCCACAGCATAATTTTTGCAGAATGGACGGACCGTATCTGGAGGCAGGCTCTCCCCATAGGCTTTCACATACTCTGCCACTCTGGACAGGTCGCCACTCTCCACACAGCCCTGCAATGCCTTGAAATGCTGGCGCAGGTCATGACGGGCGCGGCGGGTGTCGGAAATGTTCTTTTGCAGAATGCGGTACTGGGCGGACTGTATTTGCAGTAGCCTGTTTTCCTGTGCCAGACGCATATTTCTGGCAAGTCCCCGCGCCATCCAGTAAAACAGGGCATAATAAAGCAGCATCAGCCCCAAAAGTGCAAGAATTAAAATCGGATAGAAGTGCATCACACGGTTGGTATAAAGCGTGGAATATTTCCTAGGGCGGAGGGTGGTATTCAGACACCAGAACACCAACGGCAATATCCAGAATATATACCAGGTTTCCGGCATTTCCACTTCATCCAACAGCCAACAGGCGGCGTGTGTGGCAGGGTAGCATAAAATTCCCAGCAGCAGCCAGCACAGCAGGACATAAAGAATGGTACTGTTTAGGGAAAGCGCAACTACACCACTCCGCCGAAACAGAAGGGCATCTATCAGAATTGCCAGATTATACATGCTGGAAAACACACTGCAAACCGCCAGAAATACGTTGACGGTTTTCCACCGAGATAGCGGAACTGCTTTGCAATAGAACAGCAGAAGCAATACCTGCGTCAAAAGCATACAGAGCTTTGTGCTATAACGAAGCCGCCAGCAGAGCCAGCCCATCCCTACACACCACAAAATCAGAGTAGGAATGCCCCACAGCAAGAGGAGCTTTCCCTTGCCGTTCAGATGGTTTTTCATCGGCAGAAAGCACAGAATGATAGCGGGGAGAGAGACGGAAAGCTCCAGCATCGGGTGGAGTATATCATAGAGTTCCATTTTTGAAGCCTCCTCTCATGCGGGCATAGGCAAAGGAAAGATATTTTTCCCGCACCTCCTTATATTTTAATCGGCTGACAGGAACAGATGTCCCATCTGACAGAAGAAAATGAGTTGCCGTTAAGCTTTCCACCTGCTCCAGATTAACCAGAATGCCACGCATACAGTCGCAGAAATAGGGATACGCCAACAGCAGAGCCGCAAAATCAGCCTGCCGCATGGAGATGAGGCGTTTTTTTCCGCCAAGCAGATGAACCACTACTTTGCGACTTTGGTATTCGGTATAGGTAATTTGATGAAGCAGGAGTGGTGGCTGTTCTGCTACACCCGGAATGATTACGCACTGGCTTTGTTCCAAAAGCTCCGCACTGCAGCGTGAAAGTGCCTGTGTTAGATTTTCATAGGAAAAGGGCTTTACCAGATAATATGCCGCCCCAACTTCATAGCTGTCCACAGCGAACTCTTCGGTGGTGGTTGTAAAGATTAGCTGACAATGCGTATCCTGCTCCCGAATTTTTCGGGCAACCTCCATACCGGTTATGCCGGTCATATAAATATCCAGAAAGATTATATCAAAGGCATTCGGAGCGAAATGGGCAAGCAGAGCTTCGCCGCTTTCCAATATAACAGGGGGAGGAACCAAAGGAATCCCCTGTTCTGATGCCCAGCGGCAGAACAGCTTCCGCAAAGCTTCGGAATCGGTGGAAAGGTCATCTACAATGGCAATCCGCATAATTTTCGCCTCCTAACTTAAGAAGTTTGTTTTTCTGGAACTATTATATCATATTTTTTTTGGTTTGACCTACATTTCGTGCAGATTTTTGACATCTCATGCAAGACCTATTGACAGAGTGGTGAAAAATGGTATCCTAAATTTAGTCGGTTCTGTAAAAGAATCGATTTTTTTCATGCTTTTTTAATCTGCTGTGGAAGGGAGGAGGCGTGTTGAAGATTGCACTTTACAATGAAAACCTTGGGGAACTGGAAATTTTGTTAGGACAGCTTGACCAATGTGCCAGAGAATATCTGCGTTTTGCGGAGATTACCCCCTATGTGAGACAGGAGGATTTTTGCAGTTTGGTGCGGGACGGGCCTGAGGTTGATTTATTTGTGGTGGCGCAGGATGGCAGCTTTAGTCTGGAGATTGTGGAACTGCTGTGGGAGAAAAGACCGCATGCGCATATTTTTTGGCTTTCGGATTTGGATTTTGCCCTGCGTGCCTATCGGTACAATGCGGACTGGTTTGGGAAAAAGCCTGTGGATATTCATAGCCTGAGGAAAGCCTTTGGACAGGTTGTGCACCGGACAGGATGCTTTTGACAGCCATCAGGCTGCCGGAAAAGGAAAAATGCACCCGGCAGGGTGCAGGATCAAATAGTAATAGTAAAAGAACCGGGAGGCAAACACCCTCCGGTTGTAAGGAGGAAGATTATGAGAATCAAACTAAGGAGGCCGTTGGCACTGCTTTTGTCGGCGGCGATGACGGTTACCCTATGGGGAACACCGGTTTATGCGGAGAGCGAACAGCCGGGAACCGGGTTGTGTGAGCACCACACCGCCCACACAGAGGACTGCGGGTATGCCCCTGCACAGCTGGGGGATAGCCACGGAGAAAATGCCGAAGAAATTGAAACTCTGCAGGCTGTTGCGGCAGAAACACCAAACAACAAGCCGGCAGGAGAAGGCACAAAACAATCCCCCTACCAAATTACCAACGCAGAGGAGTTGGCATGGTTCCGGGATACGGTGAATAGCGGAAAAACTAGGATTCACGCCAGACTGCTAAACGACATTGACCTGAAAGAAGTCATCTGGGTGCCAATTGGAACCACGGAAAATACCTACTATGCCACCTTTGACGGAAACGGCTATACCATAAGGAATTTTCGGCTGGGGGCCTACTGGAGCGATAACCCAATTTCTGAAAAGGGCCTTTTCGGCTGTGTTGGAACGGGCGGTATAGTAAAGGATCTGGCTGTGGAGATTGACTACCTCGGCGCTATGAGGACCATCGGCAAATTCAATATTACCAAATGTGGACTGATTGCGGCGTATAACAGAGGCATTATCCAACGCTGCAGCACCAGAGTCTTTTATACATTCTATGTCCAGGATGAGTTTGGTGTCATCGCCTACAAAAATAGTGGCACAATCGAAAACTGCCTGAGTGAGGTGAAGGCGCAACAGGAATTTGGTATTTCGGATGCTGGCTCTGCTGCGGGCATTGCCTATGAGAATTCAGGCAGAATCAAAAATTGTCTGTTTAAAGGTAAACTCAGGACAAATAAAGACTACGCCATTGCACAAAACAGCTCCGGCGGTACGATCAAAAACTGCTACAGCGGTGAACAATACAAGGACGAAGACAACTCTACTGTAATATTCAAAGGTATGGGGGCGATGTGCTCCGGCGAAGTGACCTGGCTGTTAAATGAGGAGGGGAAGAATGACATCTGGCGGCAAAAAAGATTACGCTATCCGGAAATTTTTCTGAATAAAAGCTACGGCAGGGTCAAGAAAAACGCTGACGGCACTTACTCCCTTGTAACCCCTCATATACACCGACTGGACGACGGCACGCAGACAGAATTCAAGGAGGTTCGCTCTTTGGATGAAATCACAGAAGACACATCAGATACAAAATACTACTGTCTGAGCAAAGATATAGCACTGAGCGCAGCATGGGAAGCTCCGAAGCGGGACATTATGCTCTGCCTGAACGGAAAGACTGTCACAGCCCCTGACGATGCTTCTGCAATTACTGTTGGCGATGGCAGCACCTTCACCCTGGTGGACTGCAAGAAAGGCAAAATCACCGGCGGTTCCTCCGGCATTGCGGTGACAGGCGGCACGTTCAACCTGCGCAGCGGCATAATCAGCGGCAATACCACCGGCGTACTGCTTGATAGTGGGACATGTACGCTGAACGGCGGTTCTATTACCCAAAACACCATAGGCGTGGACTATCGGGATGGCACTCTTACCCTCAGCGGCGGAGCAAAAGTAATTGAGAATAAGGGCGGCGAGGAGAATAAGACGAAAAATATTCTGCTTCACACAGGAAAAACGCTCTCCTTCGGGAAGCTGAATGCCGGTGCACACTTTGGCATTTCTGTAGAGAATTCGGATTCCTCCGAGGCATCCATCCCTGTTACTGACGCAACCGGCGGGAAATATTTCAACAACCTCTTCCCGGATGATGCGCTCACAAACGAGCTGTATCGGGAGGATAATGTGGTGTTGCTTCGCGCACAGGGGCATACGGCGCACTGTGTCTGTGGTGGTACACACACCGCCATTGGCGATCATATGGAAGAAAATACGTTGAATTTTCAGCTGTGGAATCCCTATGCGGCAGATCCTGCAAACCCTAAGATGCCGACCTCTATGCCTGAAGGTGTGGACGGCTACTACCTGACACAAGATGTCACGCTGAATAGCAGATGGGCACCAACGGATGTGGCACTCTGTTTGAATGGACATACGGTGACCTTCTCCGGCGATTATGCTGACGTGGAGATTTCTGAAAACGGAAAGTTGACGCTGACCGACTGCGGGACAACCGGCAAGCTTTGCCGAGAGGGTGATGAAGTACACAAGAAAGATGGCGTCCTCCTCTCAACAAATTGTACATTTGACATGTACGGCGGCACGATTACCGGCTTTCGGTCCGGTGTAGACTTCAATCAAACGGGTGGAACATTCCATCTGTACGGAGGGACGATTACCGAAAATGAGAATGCCCACGGTGCCGGCGTGTTTTGCTGGGGCACTTATAGCAATCCCTCAACATTTATTATGTACGGCGGAAAAATCACAAATAACCGTGCAACCTATTCCGACCCCTTTGTAGAAACGTTAGGCGGAGGCGTATTTCTGAGAGAGTACACTAAATTTGAAATGTACGGCGGCGAGATTACCGGCAACAGTGCCAAACGTGGCGGTGGTGTGTACTGTGGTGCCAAAAAAGCCTCCTACACCGCAGAGATGATTCTGCACGGCGGAACTATTACAGGCAACAATGCTGATTATGGTGGCGGTGTATACTTCAGTGAAAAAGCCCTTCAGGTCACTGGCAAAGACAAGGTGACAATTACCGACAACATTGGATATTGCAGCAAAAATGTGTCATTGGCTTATGGGAAAACCATTCAGGTAATGGGGAAACTGCGTGAAGGAACCCGCATCGGTGTGACATCCTATACGAACCCTACAGATGGAAATCCGATCACCATCGCCAAGGCAACTGATGGAAGCTGGATCAAGGAAGAAAACTTCATTGCTGACATTCCAAACTGTGGCATCGCTCTGGTGGATGACGGCAAAACCGTGCAGCTTCAGACACACAAGCATAGCTGGCAGTACATCGTCAGTCAGGACGGTACAACTATTACGGAACATTGTACGGCTGCAAACTGCGGACTGCCCGAAGACAACGGTGGCAGTGTGACCATTAAGGCTCCTGCGGGTAATTTGATCTATGACGGACAAGAAAAGGCCGCAGTTCTGGAAAACACCCTTATCTCCGGTGTGACTGTATCGGACATTACCTATACCAAGGATGGCACTGCTATTACCGGAACACCCACCGATGCGGGCACCTATACCGCCGCTGTTACCGTGGGCGGAGAGACAGCGAAAGTGCAGTACACCATTGCACAGTCCGGGACTGAGTTTAGCGGCGGAGTGACAGTGACTCTTGACGGTAAAGTCTATTTCTACGGCGATCCTATCACCGTCACTGTGACGCCTAAGGCAACCGGCGAGGCTCCTATTAGAAAGGTGCGAGCACTTAACACGCCTCAGGCGGGTCAGATGGCAATTTACGAAGGAGACAGACAGCTTACTGAGGCACAAACGGTTACATCCGGCAGAACTCTGAAATTTACCATCGACACCGCAAAAGCGAATCTTGGGAAGGGAGCTCACATGCTCACCGCAAAATTTGTAGAATCGCAAAATATGGCAGCACAGACAGGAACGGTGCGGGTATATATTAGCGAGGCATGGATTACATCAAGTGCGAATGTTGTTGTAGAGGGCGAATCGTTTACCTATACAGGCTCTCCGATTACCCCTGCTGTACGTGTAACATCAAATGGAACACCGCTTGTTAAGGACCGTGATTATACGCTTGCCTATACGAATAACACCAATGCGGGCACAGCAACTGTGGCCGTTACCTACCAAGGCAACTATGCCGGTACATCAACAAGAAAATTTGACATTAGCAAGGCAGCGGCCCCTGAAATCAGTTGGCCAACGGCAAGCGCAATTACTGACGGGGAAAAGGTGTCGGACAGCCGCTTGAGCGGAGGCAGTACCCAATACGGTACATTCACTTGGTCGGATGCTGTAAAGGATACGATTCCCACAGTGGGAACTTCCTCGTACAGAGTGGTGTTTACTCCCAACGCAGATATGGAAAAGAACTATGAAACGATTACCACAACGGAGCAGGATGTTTCCCTAACCGTCAATGCAAAAAGTTTGACCGGTGCCCAAGTGACGGTATCCGGCAGCTATACATATACCGGTCAGGCTCAGATTCCAGCCGCTGATGCGGTAACGGTTAAGTTAGACGGTGAAACGATTCCTGGCGACCAGTACACAATCAGTGCCAGCGATAATACGAACGCCGGACAGGCCACCGTGACCGTCACCGGCACAGGTGACTATACCGGCACAGCAAGCGGAACCTTTACAATCGACAAAGCAACGTCGACCCCAGACCTGCCTACCGGTCTGACCGCCACTTATGGCGACACGCTGAAGGATGTACCTCTGACAGACGGCTGGGCTTGGGATGATCTAAGTACTTCGGTTGGCAATGTGGGAGAGAACACCTTCCCTGCTACTTACAACAAAGATAGTAGCGGCAACTATAACCCGGTACAGCAAAACCTTACAGTGAAGGTAAGCCCTGCTTCTTATAAGATCACGCTTACCGGGCAAGCGGACGACCCAACGCAGATTACTCTGAATGAGGCTGTGGTAGAACCCGGCAATACCGGTACAACAGTTACTTACGGCTACAACATCACAAATGAAGCCCCCG
>ULUB01055000.1_pt1 | contig 38084 bp, 37 predicted proteins | sample 1958111 | NCBI WGS metagenome assembly ULUB01 (sample SAMEA4835749, study PRJEB28245) | human gut metagenome | biome: gut microbiome; material: fecal sample | place: Denmark | collected 2008
TGTTCAAGCGGTTTCAGGCTTTCTCAAGTACCCTCTGTTTTCGTGTCCTCTCGTTTGAGTGCTTGTCTATTATATCACGGAAAACGACATTTGTCAACGTTTTTTTCAAAGTAAATTTACATAAAACTTACTCGTCAAATCCTGTTTTTAAAGGCACTTTACACAATCAGCCGTAAAAAGCTGTCTATATATTCTATTTACTGCATTTTTCTGCTATTTAATGTATTTTATCAGCTTTTTACCGCCGTCTTTTTCGGATACTTTCCGGTAAGAATTCTCTCCCTTATGTATACCAGCGTATCCTCCTCGCCGTATCTTTTCAGCATTATCAGCATCTTTCCAAGAAGTTCCATAGTTTCCGGGTGCATCATATAGTGTTTTCTGTTCTTGTTGAAATATTCAAACGGCATACTGTCGTTATAATTCTCTTTATAATATGTCTTACAAGCCGCCACTCTGTCGCAGAACATCTCCACAACATACTTTACAGGCATCTTCGTTCCCTGCATCGCAGAACCCGGCTCCTGTCCGTAATCTATCCAGTATTCAAAGTGATGCCTGTTCCTTCCCTTATGGTGAAGCCACGCCTCGCTTTTTCCCGTCACACGTCTTTCGGTCGTATTCGGGCTTTTATCCCCCGTGTAAAATACCACACCGCTTATGAATTCCTTCGGCGAGTATTTTGACAGATCGTGCATAAGCCCCTGCTTATAAAGACCGACCTTGAAGCACAGCCTCATTACTTCCATCTTGTGATGATTGATAGTGCTTAAATGCCCCTTGAAGTTTTCCTTAATGTCCATGCTTATCCTTCTTTCGTTCTTTCGAGATACTTTCTCCAGTTATCAATATATCTTGTTTTAAAGCTGACGCTTGTTATTTCTTTGTATGGAATTTTGGTTTCTTCCTGCCACTTTCCGTCTGCGTCAAACTCTCTCATCGTCAGTTTATTCTTCCCCGCCTTTAAGATTATCCCTATATGGAATATCTCTTCATTTTCATTCTCGACTATCGCCCATTCACCGCACTCACGGAGCGAATTGAATATGCTCTGCCACGAGCTTATATCAATTCCGGGAGCTTTGATTTGCCCTGCAACCCCGTTCAGTCTGTTTATCTCTTCGCATATATCATTCTTGATTTCTGCTTTTTGCAGTTCGTCAATTTTACGGATTGTATACCCGTTAAGTTCAAAGTCGTTTTCTTCCTGCCCGAGTACAAATTTGTCGTTGAAATCATTGATATAGTAATACCAATAGCTTTTGTCATATTCGTAAAAGCACCTGCATATATGCTTGTTCCGAGCGCACTCTCTGAGCACCGATATTTTCTTACTGCGTTTCATATTTTCCTCACAAAAAAGCAACTGCCGCATATATAACACGGCAGTTTCATATTTACAAAAGCCGTCAGCCTTATTCTATCACAGCCGACCTTTAATTTCAAGTCCGAAAGTCATTATCGTTCTTCCGTCAATTGTTACACGCTCACCTTCTCCCCCTCTTTTTCATCGCATTCTTTATTCTCAGCCGCTTTTTCCGGCTTTTTATCCGGCTCATCACCGCCGTGCTTATCCTTTTTCTTCTTTTCTTCTATATGCGACTGGTCGCTGACAACAAGAATATCGCCCTGCTTTATTACAGTGCTTCCGTTAGGTACGACCATATCGCCGTTTCTCTTTATCATTATAATAAGAAGCGTAGTCGGCAGGTCAAGCTCCTTTATAGTCTTTCCCTTCCATAAATGCTTTGGCCCTATCTCATATTCCTTGAGCAATATATTTCCGCTGTCCCTGTATGACGGAATGCTGAGTATAACATCATCTCCGGCATTTATCACCGTATCGCCTTTCGGCACGATAGTGCTGTCGCCGTGTTTTATCATAAGCACAAGCGAATCGTCTGGGAAATCTATCTCGCTTATCTTGTGTCCGTTCCAGGTGTGAGTATCCGATACGAATATACGCATCATATTGAACTGCGGAGTTTCGTCCTGATAGTCGTTGAACGTCTTTAATACACTGCTTTCGTTATCAATGAGTTTAAGCCCCGTTGCGACCTTCGGCAGTAACGTTCCCTGAAACGCAACGGAGATAAGGCAGACGCACACTACTATATTGAACAGATTGCTGTCCGTGTACACATCGCTCACCGTAGCCATTATTGCGAAAACGATGGACGATGCACCTCTCAGACCCGACCACGCTATAAACAGCCTGTCAGCCCAAGTATACCCCTTTGAGCATATCGCAAACACCGCAACAGGACGTGATATAAAGGTCATCACCGCAAATATTGCAAGTGCCGGAAGTATTATGCCCGGTAGCTGTGAAGGATTCGACAGCAATCCCAGCAGGAAGAACAGCATTATCTGGCTCAGCCCCGTGATTCCGTCGAAGAAATGTACAAGTTGCGCCTTATTCTCTCCTATGTTGCTGTTACCGATGATGATACCCGCTATGTATACACTGAGGTATCCGTTGCCGCCGAGCAGTATAGGTGCGGAATATGCCGCAAATATCATCGCCATCATAAAAATTATGTCAAAGCTGTTTTTCGACAGCTTCACCTTTTTCATTACAAACACTGCGGCAAATCCCATCGCAAAGCCGAACGCAACACCGAGGACTATCTGCAGCACCGCAAGAAGACCAAGCTGTGAAATATCATCACCCGCCATTATCGCAAGTGCAATGACCGTCAGCATATAAGAAAACGGGTCGTTGGAACCGCTCTCGATTTCCAGCAGTGAAGCCAGACCGCCACGCAGGTTTAACTGCTTTGAACGAAGTATCGAGAACACCGATGCCGCATCGGTAGACGAAATAACCGCACCGATAAGAAAGCTCTCTTTTATATCAAATCCTATCAGGAAATGACAGCCTGCCGTAGTAATAAGCGCCGTAACTATCGTACCGAGCGAGGATAAAAGTCCCGCACGCAAAGCAACAGGTTTTGCCGCTTTCCAGTTGGCAGAAAAACCGCCGCAGAACATTATAAATATAAGACATACCGTACACACCTGCTCGCTGAGCTGATAGTTGTCAAACGGTATCTTCAGAATACCGTCCGAGCCGCATATCATACCAAGCGCCAGAAATATAAGCAGGCTCGGTACGCCTATCCTTGCCGACAGCTTATTGCCTACAATGCAGACAATGATGATTGCCGAAAAAAAGAGCATTACAAATTCCATCGTTCACCGTTCCTTCTGTTCAAATATTTTCTCTGTTTAACTGTTTTAAAAAAATAAGCTGCCAATGTGATTTGAAAGTCACCATTGACAGCCGATTTTTTTACTATTCTTAAAGGCGTCAGCCGCTGAATGCGACGTCTTTATTTGCCTGCAAGCTTAGCGATTATTTCAGCCGCCTCATCAATACCGCAGGTAGCCGTATTGATGCACAGATCGTAATTCAGCGATTCGCCCCAGTTACGTTCCGTATAATACTTGTAGTGTCTGCGCCTTGCCTTATCCTTCTGTCTGATAATCGAAAGCGCCTCGTCCTTGCTTATATTGTCATGCTCGCAGATACGTCCGCATCTGAAATCATCCGTAGAATGCACGAAAACATCAAATGTACTGTACTGCTCCCTCAGCACATAGTCCGCACAGCGGCCGACTATAACGCACGGACCTTTATCCGCAAGAGCCTTGATAACTCTGCACTCCGCCGAGAAAAGCTGGTCGGTAAGCGGCTGTGTGTACATACCGTTTATCGCAAGATTGTAAAGAAAACTGGTCGTTGTCGTCTGCTCCGCACGTTCTATGTATTTGGGATCAAATCCGCTTTCCTTTGCGGTAACATCAATTATCGTCCTGTCGTAATACGGGATCGAAAGTGCTTTTGCGACCTTTCTGCCGATCTCGCTTCCTCCGCTTCCGTACTGTCTTGAAATAGTGATTATTTTTCCCATAATCATTCCTCCGTTTGTGCTTTATTCTTATGCCTGCTGTACCTGTGCCGAGGATTCATCCTGTTTGTCATACATTTTCGATATGACATTCTTATAGATCCTGCGCATAAGGAGTATCGCAACAATAAGTCCTAACAAATCGCTTACAGGGAGCGACCACCATATGCAGTCAACCCCTCCGATAATGCCGAACAGCCACGCAAAAGGCAGTGTCGGCACAATAAGCCTTACTATAAATACTATCATGCTGTAAAAGCCGTTTCCGAGCGCCTGGAAGCCCGAGCTTAACACTATCGACACTCCGGCAAATACAAACGATACGCTGAATATTCTGAGCGCCGTTTCACCGAGCCTTATCATATCGTCCGTCGGAGCGAACATTCCCAGTAACTGCACCGGTATAAGCTGGAACAGCAGCAGTCCGACTGTCATTATCGCAACCGAGCAGATAACACCGAGCTTCAGCGTATCCGTTATACGCTTCGGCTTTCCTGCCCCGTAGTTATAGGCTATGATAGGAACTATTCCGTTATTCATACCGAACACAGGCATATACACGAAGCTCTGCAGCTTGAAGTATACGCCGAATACCGTAGCCGCCGCAGGCTCATACGCTTTCAGTATTATATTCATACCGAACGTCAGCACCGAAACCAGCGCACTCATTATAATAGAAGGTATTCCGACAGCATATATCGTCTTTATCGTACCAGGATTCAGTCTGAATTTTCTGAATACAAGCCTTAATTCTTTATTGTGGAAGTGGTGCAGTAAAAATCCTACCGCCGCCGCTATTATCTGACCTGCTACAGTGGCGATTGCCGCACCCGTAACGCCCATTGCGGGTATTCCGAGAAAATCAACGCCGAAAATAAACACAGGATCAAGCACTATGTTTATAACCGCACCGAGTATCTGCGACACCATCGAAAGCAGTGTCTTGCCTGTCGCCTGCAATATACGCTCGCCGTATATCTGGAAGAATAATCCGAGCGAGCCGCAGCATACGATTGACAGATATTCAACACCATATCCCGCTATGATTTCAGAATGTGTCTGTATCGAGAAAAACGCAGGTATCGCCGTAAGCCCTACTATTAAAAATACAACATAGTTCAAAGCGGTAAGAATAAGCGCATGCGTTGCCGCAAGACCTGCCTCATAAGGCTTCTTCTGTCCGAGATAGCGTGATACAAGCGCATTCATTCCGACGCCAAGCCCCGTCTGAAACGCTATCATAAGGCTCTGCATCGGAAACGCCATACCTACAGCGGTCAGTGCGTCCGGGTTTATCTGTGCCACAAATACGCTGTCAACAAGGTTATACATTGCCTGGATAAGCATTGATATAACTATAGGAAGCGACATTGTAACAAGCAGCTTATTTACAGGCATTACGCCCATCTTGTTTTCTTTTGTCTGTTCCAATTTTCTTTTCTTTCCTTTATTCTTCTCTGTATTTCTTTTAATTCAGTATACCATAAATCCACGCATTTTGCAAGCCGCATACACGAAAATCGTCCGTAAAATCTTATTGACCCCACCGCCTTATTGTGATACAATAGCAGTATATAAGCTTAGAAAGGAGTAGAATATGGACGATATAAAAGCAGTGCTGTTCGACCTTGACGGCACTCTGCTCGACTCGATGTACGTCTGGCAGTACGTTGACGAGGAATTTCTGCGCAGACGTGACATAACTCCGCCCGATGATTACGGCAGGCAATGCAGCCACCGCTCTTTTTACGAAACAGCATTGTACACAATAGATCTTTTCAGTCTTCCCGAAACGCCCGAACAGCTTATGCAGGAATGGACAGATCTCGCCATAGACGAATACCGCCACAACGTAAAACTAAAACCCTTCGCTCGTGAAACGGTTGAGCTTGCTCTGAAAAGCGGCTACAAGACCGCCGTCTGCACCTCACAGACACCCGAGCTTTACACCCCCGTGCTTCATCACACAGGACTGTGGGGAATGTTTGAAACGATAAGCTCCGCCGCCGTTTTCGGCAAAGGCAAACAGTACCCCGACATATATCTCGATACCGCAAAAACGCTCGGCGTACCGCCCGAAAACTGCATTATGCTCGATGACGTATCCGCTTCTCTCAAAGCCGCAAGGCAGGCAGGTATGATGACGATCGGCATAATCGAGCCTCTTAGCTCACAAAGCCCCGAAGAAATGGAGCTTTACAGCGATAAGCTTGTGAAAGAGCTTGATAAAGACATATTCACATTCTGACGGAGGCAAAAATGAACACAAACATAATCAGAAAGCACTTTTTCTTCAAAGGCAGAGTTCAGGGTGTCGGCTTTCGCTACCGGGCGCAGAATGCCGCCTCGCTCTACAGCGTAACAGGCTGGGTAAAAAATCTCTACGACGGCTCGGTCGAAATGGAGGCTCAAGGCACTGAGGAAGACATTGACAAAGTAGTACAGACCCTTCAGGACAGCCGCTACATCGTGATAAACGATATGTACGTTGCCGACCGTCAGCCCGACCCCCACGAAACCTTATTCCGCATAAAAGACGAATACTGACAAAACGATCCCTCCTGCGTGATAATGCAGGAGGGATCAGTTATATATTGTTGCCTGTTTTAAGAAATTCAGTTTTCGTCATCGTCCGGGTCGTCATCCACATATTCGGGTTCTTCCCCGTTTTCAGCGTTTTCCTCTTCCTCGGACGGTTCTTCGTCCTCCGCCGTTTCCTCGTGTTCGACAAGCTCCTCGTCGATTGTAAAGCCGCATACCATCTCGTCAAGCATATTTGCCTGTACCGAAAGCTCCTGTGCAGAAGCCGCACATTCCTCGCTTGTAGCGGAGTTTGTCTGTACTACCGAAGAGATCTGATCAACGCCGACATTGATCTGCTCTATAGCCTCAGCCTGCTCTGCACAAGCCATTGAGATTTCGCCTACCAGCTTTGTTGTGGCAGTTGTCGTATTGACGATTTCGGTCAGCGTCTGTGCCGTCTTGTTTGCGATCATCGTTCCGTTTTCAACGGCCTTCATCGAGTTCTTGATAAGCTCTGTCGTTGTGCTTGCCGCCTCAGCAACCTTGCCCGCAAGATTTCTTACCTCGTCCGCAACAACAGCAAATCCCTTTCCTGCGTCACCCGCTCTTGCCGCCTCTACCGCCGCATTAAGCGCAAGTATATTCGTCTGGAACGAAATATCGTCTATCGCTCTTATTATCTTTTCGATCTCGCCGGATGTTTCTCCGATTTCCTGCATAGCCCCAAGCAGACCGTTCATCTGTTCGTTGCCCGATTCAACAAGCTTTGTAGCCTGAGCCGAATTCTCAGCGGCGTTTTCCGCTCTCACTGCGTTACGGTTGACCTTTTCCGCAACCTCGGTAAGCGATGCCGAAAGCTCCTCGACCGATGCCGCCTGCTTTGCCGCACCGCCCGAAAGACTGCCTGCCGCAGATGCCACCTGCTCAGAGCCTGTAGCAACACGCTGACCTGCCTTGCTTATTTTGTCCATCGTCTTATTAAGCGAGATCATTATAGATTCGTATGACTGCCTGATAGGCGCAAAGTCACCGAGATAAACATCAGCCGGCTTATATGTAAGATCGCCGTTTCCGAGCGTTCTTAGCATAGCGTCAATGTCGGATATGATTTCATTTATATTCTTGCTGATAAGGTTCGTGCTTTCGCTCAGCTGAGATATTTCCTTGTCAATTTTCTTGCCGAAGTCAAGCTCCTGCTGGTGAAGATCGCCGTGCGATAACGTAACGATTCTGTCCGAACAATGCTTTACGGGCGAAATTATCTTTTTCACGATAGTTATTATAAGCAGCACCGACAGTGCAAAGCATACTACCGCTACAATAGTGCCGATAACAACAGAATTATAAATGCTCTGCGTATGCTCAGACGGTGTCGCAACCATTATACAGCTCCAGCCTTCCGCATTGCTTATAGGCGCATAGCTGACATATTTTGAAACGCCGTCAAGCGTAACCTCGCCGAATCCCGATTCACCCGCAATTGCCGATGAAACGCAATCAGCCATAGCCTGATATGAGCCGTCCTGCGAAGCAAGACTGATATAATTCATCTGCTGCGGTATCAGCTCCGAGTCCGGATGTGCGATTATATTTCCCTTTGCGTCAACCACCATCGCATAGCCGGTATCCCCGATTGAAATCTGACCGATAACATTCGAGAATACATTCACGTCAACGGTTATACGAAGCACCGCTCTCAGCAGCTTATTTATATCGTTTGAAATTATAGGCACGGTAACGTCCATAACGACCTTACCCGTCTTTTCGTAGAAATAAGGCTCACCGACAACCGCTTTATTGGTTTCTATTACCTCACGATATGCAGGATCGTCCGACCAGTTGAGAGAGTCATCGTTAAGTCCCTTACCGTCCCTGTCCGTCATATCGACCTTGACATACATAGAATTATCTCTTGCGACAGAAATACACTTCGAGCGTATCGCAGATACATCTGCAACATCAGAAAAATCGGCGTCGGCAGAAATCTGCGTTATTGCGTTTATAACAGATTCAAACTGATTTGAAATAGTATTCGATGCGGTATGCACTACCTCGTCCATCTCATTCACAAGCGCCTGCTTAAGATATGTATAGCTCAGCAGTATATTGATTGTGCAGACAAGCATAAGCGAACCGCCGACAGCAAGACACATCCACCTGAATATTCTGCCGGTAAGAGATTTCCCTTTCTTATGTGTATTTTCAACGTTCTCCGGAACTATTTCAGCACCGTCATATACATTCTTGTTCTTCTTCATTCCGCTACCTCACACAAAGGATAAACAATACGGTTTTTGACCGCCTTTTTATAGGCTTATCTTATCACATTGTGTAACTAAAGTCAAATTTAAATCACGTTTTCACATCATTTTCAACAAAACCGCCAAATAATTATCGGATTTTTTGTGGAAATGAATAAATACAAAGCAAATATATATACCGATTTTACGATATTGTCATTTCACCGTCCCACCACCCACAGCCCTCTCAAAAGCACCGCCACCCTTGCGCCCGGACCAACCCTCCCAAAACCGCACTATCCCTCGTGCTTCTTCCGTTGAATCGTAGTTATTGATTTTTTCAGCTATTTATGTTTTGTGAGGGCAAGCACGGCAAGGACAACTTAAGCGTGTGCATCCAACGCTTTGTACATATGCAATGACAAGTATATTGATTCGAATAGCGAACCCGAGAAGTGCTGTCCTATGAAAAGAACTATCGGTAGCTTACGATCGTATCTCACTTTTCGTTCCATTTCTGTGTCCTCACTTTCATTTTTTGTGTTTATTTTTCTGAAGATAGTCATCAAATTAAAGGGTCTTAGGGAAACGGAGCGTCCCTAACAAGCTGATGAACTGCGAACGAAGTGCGACGATTTATGTTAGCCGTTCGTTTTTACCTTATTTTCCCCCTCACCTTATATGCAAAAAATCAGCAAAACGCACCCTGTTTTTAGCAGAATTTACAGAATGTTCATAAGTATTTTTGTGAAATGTTGATATAGCAGTACAGACAAATTTTTCAAAACTCATCTTAAAAGTCTTGTAAGGCTTTCGATAATGTGGTATAATAAAAAATATATTGAAACTTGATTAAATAAAAATTTTGCGGAGGATAATATGGCTAATAAAAGCAAAGTACAATCTGTTGAACCGGATATAGCTGACTTGGTAAACGGCTGGCTGAAAAGCTATGGCCTTGACTATAAACTTGAACAAGCATCACTTAATTCGGAAATAGATAAGGCTCTTGATGAATATCATTCAAAGAGTGGTGGCAAAGGTGGTAACAGACCTGATACTAAACTGTTGTTGAAAGATAAGTATGGGACTTTTTATCCTGTTCTTATTGAATATAAAGGTTACAAAGATAAACTCGTAAAGTTGGATACTGACGGAATCGTAGATAACAAAAAAGATAAAAATGAACCAAACTATACGAATATTAAGTCGTATGCTGTAAATGGTGCGATACATTATGCGAATGCGATTTTACACTACACAAGCTATACAAGAATCATTGCAATAGGTGTAACCGGATACAAAGATGAGTTTGGAAAACTTCAGCACGAGATTGGTGTTTATTATGTTTCAGCTGACAAAAATAATCTTGGCTTTGGTCAAAGAGTTGGAGATTATACAGACCTTTCCTTTTTAAAGCCGTCACATTTTGATGAGTTTGTAGAAAAGCTTAATGAACTCAGTCTTACTCAGGCAGAGATTGATAAACTCAAAGAAAAGCGTGAAAAAGAAATCAATATCAGTCTTGTTAAACTTAACAATGACATCTACAAAGAAGAAACAGGATTGGGAGAAAACGATAGAATATATCTTGTTGCAGCTACTATCATTGCAACGCTTGGTGCAGAGGGCGTTAAACCTCTTGAAAAATCTGATTTGGGATCTTCTACCGAAAGCGGTGAAACTGACGGAGATAAAATCATCAGAAAAATTACATCTTTCTTGAAGAAAAAACAGTTACCACAACAAAAGCAAGATTTGATTATCAGAACACTTTCAAACACTTTAGTTGATGAAAACAGAAACAAACCGGAAAACGGAGAAAGCCAAATAAAAAGAGTATTCTCGAAAATTGTTGATGACTTGGGTATCTACTATAAGATAGGTATTACAACAGATTTTACAGGTATGCTCTTCAATGAAATGTATAACTGGCTTGGATTTACTCAGGATAAATTGAATGACGTTGTTCTTACACCTTCATACGTTGCAAGGTTACTTGTAAAGCTTGCAAGAGTTGACAAAGATTCTTATGTATGGGACTTTGCAACAGGTTCGGCAGGACTTCTTGTTGCTGCAATGAATGAAATGATTGATGATGCAAAGGAAAAAATATCATCACCTGAGGAATATCAGAAAAAAGTCACAAAAATTAAAACAACTCAGCTGTTGGGTCTTGAAATTCTGCCGCAAATCTATATGCTTGCAATCTTAAATATGATTTTAATGGGCGACGGAAGTTCCAACATTTTGAATCAGGACTCTTTGAAAAATTTTGACGGAAACTATGGCTTTATTTCAACGAAAAAAAATTTTCCTGCCACTGCATTTGTGCTTAATCCCCCATATTCCGCTGATGGAAATGGTATGATTTTTGTTGAAAAAGCTCTCTCAATGATGGAAAAAGGCTATGCGGCAATTATCATTCAAAATTCGGCAGGTTCGGGCAAAGCTGTCAAATATAACAAGGAAATACTGAAGCATAGTACGTTGCTTGCAAGCATTAAAATGCCGATTGACTTGTTTGTTGGCAAGTCAAGTGTTCAGACAAATATTTATGTTTTCAAGGTCGGCGAACCACATCACGCAAAGAATACAGTTAAGTTTATCGATTTCTCTAATGACGGCTACACAAGAACCAACAGAAAGAAAGCAAGTGTAAATTTAAGAGATACAGACCACGCCAAAGAACGCTATCAGGAAATTGCTGATATTGTCAGATTCGGCAAGTCAGAACTTATTATTTTCACTGAAAAGGAATATTATGAGGGTAAAATCGACCCGGAAAACGGTGCTGATTGGAATCAGTCTGCTCCAATTGACACAATCCCAACGCTTGAGGACTTCAAAAAGACCGTAAGTGATTATCTTGCTTGGGAAGTATCAACACTTTTAAAAGGTAAGAGCAGTGAGGACAACGAACGCTTGGGAAAATAAATGCCTCACTCAATGAGAAATTGGCAAGTGTTGAGTGGGGCGAAAAGAAAGTAACTGACTTATTTGATGTGTACAACACGCATAATATACTATCTTGTGATGTAACGGGAAATAGTGGTACAACCCCTTATTTAGGAGCAGGTGCCGGAAACAATTCCATAATTTCATATATATCATATAATAAGGTTTTAATAGAAGAAGCACCTTGTATATTTATCGGTGGAAAAACATTCGTTGTGACATATCAAGAAAATGATTTTTTCTCTAACGATAGTCATAATCTTGTGCTTTACGTGAAAGATGCAAGATTGCAAAATAAATCTTGTCAATTGCTATTGGTAAGTTGTATATATAAGTCGCTTAAAAATAAGTATAGCTGGGGAAACAGTATTAGTTATAAGAAAATACAAGATGATAAAATAGTTGTACCTATAAAAAATAATACAATCGACTTTGAATTTATGGAAAGCTTTATAGAGGAGCTGGAAGCGGAGCGTATAGAGGAGCTGGAAGCGTATCTTTCAGTCTCTGGACTGAAAGATACGCAACTGACAGCTGATGAGCTGTCAGCTTTGGATAAACTTAAAAGCAACAAAATCTTTTGGAAAGAATATACAATAGACCAACTTTTTGATATTGTAACCACAGCACACAGATTTGATGCCAATAAGATTAATATAATTGAAAACGGACGATACCCTTATATAGTAAGAACGAGTAATAATAATGGTCAAAGAGGATTTATAGATGAAAATCCGATTTATCTTAACAGTGGAAACACAATCTCATTTGGACAGGATACAGCAACTATATTTTATCAAGAAAAGCCGTATTTTACAGGTGATAAAATAAAAATACTTATCCCAAAATTGTTAAATTTCAGAAAAGAAAATGCACAATTCTTTATTTCAACAATGAACCTTACTTTTTCTAACTTTACATGGGGAAGTACAAGATTTAACGTTGATATATTAAAAAATCAAATTGTAAAAATTCCGATATCCTCTAAAGATAAAGAAATAGATTTTGTCTTTATGGAAACATTAATTAAAGCCATTCAGAAACTTGTCATTGCTGATGTTGTAAAGTTCAGCGATGAGAAAATAAAAGCTACAAAACAAGTTGTAGGATAATAAAAATCGCAAGTTATTCACTTAGTGTTGAGTGATTTAACTTGCGATTATTTTTTATGTCGAATATAGCTGTTTGGGGTGAAGTATACTTATTTGGTGCCCACTTACTTTAAGATAGGTGCAAATCTGATACGGATATTCGGCATCTTCGTGATAGTCGAATAAGTGTTCAGCATCCAGTCCTCACTGCCGTCATTTACATTCTCACCGCTTGCAGGAGGCGCAAATATCTTGAGCGTCATGTCAGCTTCGCTTTCAAGAGGCTTTTCAAAGAATGCCGACATGAAATCTATCGTCTTTGCGTGAGGTGCCTTGTAGAACCACTTGCCGTTGATTTCCATCATAAGATTAAGCTCTGCGTCCTCGTCCTCAAATGTGATCTCGCAGAACGTGGGGTTCTTTTCAAAGTGCAGAGGTATCTCGATACCCTCAGCGTCCTCAGAACCGCCCCAACGTAATTTTACAGGGAACTGTGCGTCGCCCTCGCTCTTCATTTCGGGATAGAAATACTCATCGTGAATAATTTCCTTGTAGGTCTGCATTACAGGCTGTTCAATACCGCAGTCAGCATTGTTCGGATCCTCAATTTCAAGTCCCAGTCTGCCTCTGTCACGGAACTGATAGAATGTAAAGCCGTTGAACCAGCCCTGATCCTTGTCGTTCTTGAGCATATTGCAGAATTCCTTTACCATTTCAGCCTGCTCGTAAGGTCCCGTTACATCGCCGTCAGCGTTGAACTCACTCATTACCATAGGCTTCTTTACTCCGCCGCAAAGCTCTCTGTAACGCTTTTCCGACAGCTTAGTAAGATTATATGTATCAGCTACCTTGCTTCTGCCGAAAGAGTTTCCGCCCTCGTCCGCTACGTCAAAAGGCCAACCCCAGTGAAGAGCCATGTACTTGTCAACAGACCATATATCCGTTGCTCTTACAGCGTCGGCAAACTCCTTCTCCATCTCGATTTCTCCGCCCTTTTCGGGATGCTCCACACCGCCGATACAGAGAATAGTCTGTACGTTGGGTGCAAACTTCTTTATTACCTCACGGGCGTGGATGTAGAAATTAGCCACCTGCTGATAGGTCGCACGCTTTGTAAACGAGAACCAGTTACCTGTAGCCTCGTGATTGATTCTCAGCTGCATACGGCCGAATGTCGAAAGCTCCTTGCCTATCTGTTCGAGATGCTCGTCCGTAACATTCGGATCTATCGTCATTGTAAGTATAACGTCCTGTCCGTGACGTCTTACATCACGCATACAGGTGAAAGGCTCGTCGTCGGTTGTTCCGCCGATACCGCCCTTATATGTAAAATAGTCGTCATAGGGATAATCCCACTGGAATGTGATCTCCTTGTCCTTGAAAGCGTTTCTCGCTCTTGCAGGCCATGTTTCGTCAAGCGGATAATAGCAATACATAAGGCTTACCGCTCTGTGAGGTCTGCCCAGCTTGTTCAGGATATAATCCTGGTTTACATACTCTCCTCTTTCACTTCCGTCGCCAAGGTCAACCGCACATTTAGCAGGACCCATGTGGATCTTCTTGATCTCGCTCATGTTAATAAACTCCTTACACAACTTTTTTCTGTTCAGAAATACCGGGCAACACTGCCCACAGGACAGATTACCGGAATAATTTTGTGAAAACCTGCGTTTTCACCGAATAAATTGAGTATATCATAAAATGAAAACGATTTCAAGGCTTTACAAAAAAATTTTTTTGGTATATAATAAAGCAGTATTGCAAAATTGAAAGGAACGGTAACCTATGTTAGAATATGATGAACTCAAAGTTGAGTTCGAGGGCTATGAGCCTGAGCTTAAAGAGCTTGCCGGCGCACTTGACCTTGATAATCTCAAAGCAGAAATAGTAAAGCTCGAAGAACAGAGCGCACAGCCGGATTTCTGGAACGATGTAGAAAATTCTCAGAAAATTTCTCAGAAAATAGGCGAAGATAAGAATATAGTACAGAGCTACGAAAAGCTCCGTGAAAGCTATGACGATGTAATGACAATGCTCGAGCTTGCTCAGGAAGAGGATGACGAATCTATGCTTCCCGAGATACAGGAGCTTGCAAAGCATTTCAGAACAGAGCTTGAATCGCAGAAGCTCGCTACCCTTCTCTCAGGCGAATTTGACCATAATAATGCGATTCTCACATTCCACGCAGGCGCAGGCGGTACTGAAGCTCAGGACTGGGTCGAGATGCTTTACCGTATGTACAACCACTGGGCAGAACAGCACGGTATGAAGGTAACCGTACTCGACTACCTTGACGGTGAAGAAGCAGGCATAAAGAGCGCCAGCATACTGGTTGAGGGCAGAAACGCTTACGGCTATCTGAAGAGCGAAAACGGCGTACACAGACTTGTCCGTGTATCTCCCTTTGACAGCTCCGGACGCCGCCACACCAGCTTTGCTTCCGTTGAAGTAATGCCTGAAATCAATGAAGATATTGACATTGAGATAAGCGAAGACGAGATTAAGATGGACGTTTACCGTGCAAGCGGTGCGGGCGGTCAGAAGGTCAACAAGACATCCTCCGCTGTTCGTATCACGCATATCCCCACAGGTATCGTGTGCGCCTGCCAGACAGAGCGTTCACAGCATCAGAACAGAGAATATGCTATGCGTATGCTGAAGTCAAAGTTGCTTGAAATCAAGGAAAGAGAACACCTCGACAAGATTTCCGACATCAAGGGCGAACAGCTTCAGATTGCTTGGGGCGCACAGATACGCTCCTATGTATTCATGCCCTACACAATGGTAAAGGATCACCGCACAGGCTACGAAATGGGCAACATCGGCGCAGTTATGGACGGCGACCTTGACGGCTTTATAAACGCTTATTTAAAGGCACTCAGCTTAGGACAGATATAATGAAAAAGAACGACATCGTTGAAATTGAGATAACGGCTCTTTCAAGCGAATGTTCCGGTATAGGCAAGAAGGACGGCATGGTTATTTTCGTGCCGTTTTCTGCTATAGGGGACAAGCTTGAAGTAAAGATACTGAAAGTAAACAAAACCTACTGCTACGGCAAGATAGAGAGGATCATCACCCCCTCTCCCGACAGGGTCACTCCCGACTGCCCCATTTACACAAGGTGCGGCGGCTGTTCTCTGCGGCATATCAGCTACGAGGCTCAGCTCAGAGCCAAAGAGCAGTTCGTAAAGGACGCTTTTACCAGAATAGGCGGTCTTTCGCCCGAATTTTTGCCGATAATCCGCAACACCAATATAAACGGCTACCGCAATAAGCTACAGATACCCATAGGCACCGATAAGGACGGAAATCTTATCGCAGGCTTCTATGCCTTCCACTCGCACAGAATAGTTCCTTGCGAAAAGTGCCTTTTACAGCCCGACATTTTTTCGAAAATCACCGCCGACTTTCTGAAAATTTCAACCGGGCTTAATCTGACCGCTTACGATGAATCTACACATAAAGGTATATTGCGTCATCTATATTTAAGGAAAGGCTATTACAGCGGAGAAATATGTCTTTGTATAGTAGTAGCAAAAAATGTTCCGGAAATTAAAATTCTGTCGGACAGACTTCTTGAAAAATATCCCGAGATAGTAAGTTCTGTAATCAATGTAAATAACAGGGATACTAACGTAATTTTAGGCGATGAAGAGATAGTATTGACATCAAAAAACTACATTTGTGACATCATGTGCAAAAACGCCGTAAACATAGCTCCGAAGGCGTTTTATCAGGTTAATACTCCCTGTGCGGAACAGCTTTATTCATCAGCCTGTGATTTTGCGGAGCCGAAGGGCAAAACGGTGCTTGATTTGTACTGCGGAGCAGGCACTATCGGGCTTTCCATGGCACGCACGGCAAAGAAGATAATCGGCGTCGAGATAGTCCCCGAGGCAATCGAAAACGCAAAGCAGAATGCCCTCGCAAACGGCATAACAAACTGCGAATTTCTCTGTGCCGATGCCGCCGAAGCCGCACGAATACTGCATTCACGCAGCCTCCGCCCCGACGTGATAATGGTAGACCCTCCCCGCAAGGGCTGCGGCAAGGACGCCTGCGAGCAGATAGCCGCCTTCTCCGCCCCCCGCATCGTCATGGTCTCCTGCAACGCCGCCACCGCCGCCCGTGACTGCGCCTGTTTCGCCGAACTCGGCTACTCCACCGACAAGTGCGTAGCAGTCGATATGTTCAGTGGTACGAACCATGTTGAGACGGTAGTACTGCTTTCCCACAAAAAGCCAGACGGACATATCAACGTAAAAGTTGAGTTTGGTGAGGGTGAGGGAAAAGTTCCGCTTGATAATATCGCTAAAAGAGCCGAAGAATATAAGTCCAAAGAACGAGTGACCTACAAAATGATAAAGGAGTACTAGAAGCTAAGCTTGGCAAAAATCAAAATGTTACGCTACCTGTCTTGTTGTCGATATGTGAATATTTGAAATGTGACTTTGCCGATATTATGGAAGCTGTGCCGGAAATTAAGGAGCAATAAAATGAGTGAACAAATTTTAATAGTAGACGATGAAAAGGAGATAGCCGATCTAATAGAGGTATATCTTAAAAATGATGGTTACACGGTACATAAATTCTATAATGGTATGGACGCTCTCAAATGTATCGAGTCACAAAATTTGGATTTGGCAATTTTAGATGTAATGCTTCCAGATATTGATGGATTTCGTATTTGTCAGAAAATCAGAGAACAGTATTATTATCCTATTATAATGCTGACGGCAAAAGTTGAGGATACTGATAAAATTATGGGACTTACCATTGGAGCTGATGATTACATTACAAAACCTTTCAATCCTTTGGAGGTTGTCGCAAGAGTAAAAACACAGCTTCGTCGTTATGTTCGTTATAATAATGCGGCTAATACCGAGGAAAAAGATGCTCCCATTTCAGAACATGATGTAAGAGGACTTATTATAAACAAGAATACTCACAAATGTACTTTGTATGGAAAAGAGGTTACTTTGACACCTATTGAGTTTTCTATCCTCTGGTACTTGTGTGAGAACAGAGGAAAAGTTATTTCGTCTGAGGAATTGTTTGAAAATATTTGGGGTGAGAAATTCCTTGATAACAATAATACTGTTATGGCTCATATCGGAAGATTGAGGGAAAAGCTTAATGAGCCTGCAAAAAAACCGAAATTTATAAAAACTGTGTGGGGAGTGGGATATACCATTGAAAAATAAAAGAAATAGCGAAAGAGATGATTATCGTCTTCTTAAAAACAAATTATTGATTAGAATTTTTGGAATGTTGTTTTTTGCGTTTGCTTTTTTAGCAGCCTTCTACTCTCTATTTTTAAAAGGGCACATAGCAGACACTTTTGTGGGTTTTTTGGATAATTTTGTCTACCATGATTATGACCGAGCTTATAATGTATATTCAATATATATTAGAGATTATATGAGTCTTTTCTTCGTAGTGCTTTCCTTACTGTTATTTGCAATTATTTTGCGCTTTTATCTAAATGAATTTTCCAAGTATTTCAAAGAAATTAACCGTAGTATAGATGCTCTGATAGAAGAAAATTCAGGAGATATTGTTTTGCCTTCTGAATTAACTGCAATCGAAAAGAAAATCAATCATATTAAGCATACTCTTGAACAACGAAAACTGGCAGCAGAGCTTTCAGAACAGCGGAAAAATGACCTTGTTGTTTATCTTGCCCACGATTTGAAAACCCCACTCACCTCAGTAATTGGGTATTTAACTTTACTGCGGGACGAAAACAAAATTTCCGAAGAATTAAGAGAAAAGTATTTGTCAATTTCTTTGGAAAAAGCAGAACATCTTGAGGATTTAATTAACGAATTTTTTGAAATCACGCGGTTTAATCTTTCTAATATCACTCTTGAGTACAGCAGGGTCAATTTGACCCGTATGCTTGAACAGCTTATATACGAATTCAAACCAATGCTTTTAGAGAAGAATTTAAAATGTGAGCTTGAAATAGCCCCAGACACTATGATAAAGTGCGATGTCAATAAGATGCAGCGCGTTTTTGATAATCTGCTGAGAAATGCAGTGAATTATAGCTTTGATGACAGCACGATTCATATTGCTGTAAAACAAAACGGTGAAAATTTGTGTATTCAGTTTACCAATTGCGGCAATACCATTCCAAAAGAAAAGCTTGTACGCATTTTTGAACAGTTTTATCGTCTTGATGTTGCACGAAGTTCCAGAAGCGGAGGTGCAGGATTGGGTCTTGCAGTTGCAAAAGAAATCGTTGAGCTTCATAACGGAACAATTACTGCAAAAAGTGAAAATGAGCAAATCAAATTTACAGTCACTCTTCCGCTCCTGTAGGAAAATCGTAAGAAATTCCGCAGGAAAACATAGGAAACTCTTGTGGGGAAACGAAAAAAAAGCACGCTTGCTTTTGGTACACTTACAGTACCAAAAGCAAGCGTGCTTTTTTAGCTTATCAGGGAGGAAAAACGATGTCAACTCATACCCAACAAACCAAGAAACGCCGTCCCTACTTATTTATCTGCATCCTGATTTTACTGATAGCATTAGCCGGCATCTTTGTTCAGCGTTTTGCAGGGACAGATATATACAACAAGGCATCATTGCCTTCCATTGATTTTGGTAATGAAAATGAAGCAGATGGAGAATGGTGCTTGATACTGGTGAATAAATGGCATCCCCTTGAAACTGACAGTGAAATCGATTTAACAGAACTATCAAACGGACAATGCGTGGACAGCAGAATATACCCTCAGCTTCAGAAAATGTTTGATGATATGAGGGATGATGGTGTATATCCTGTTGTTGCCTCCGGCTACAGAACAGAGCAGGAGCAACAGCAAATATACGATGAATCAATGGCGGAGTATATCGAAAAAGGATATTCTGAATCCGACGCAAAAACAGAAACAGAACGCTGGGTTGCTATTCCGGGAACAAGTGAACATCAACTTGGTCTTGGCGTTGATATAAATGCTGATGGCATAAATTCATATGGTTATGAGGTTTATAACTGGCTCGCTCAAAATGCCTATCGCTATGGGTTTATATATCGCTATCCAGAGAATAAAGTTGCAATCACAGGTATAGCCAACGAGCCATGGCATTACCGATATGTCGGTGTTAATGCGGCTACCGAAATATACAAACGAGGAATATGCCTTGAAGAATATCTGGGAGAAACAAACTAAGAGGGTGAATTTATGAAAAGAAAAAGACTGACACAGGTGTTTCCCTTTTTACTTCCTATCCGTAAATGGCAAAGGAAAAAACTGTTCTATTTAGAAATGCTGATAGACGGAAACAAATACGCCAAAAATAAATCTGAGGCACTATTGCCTAATACGGTATTTGAAACTTCATCACTTATGATGAATGAAAACAGTGGATTTGATATGAAATATCAAATTAACAAGGTACATAATCTTAAACTTGCCGCAAGAACAATCAATAAGGTGATTATTGAGCCAAATGAAACATTTTCTTTTTGGCAGCTTGTACGGTGGGCAGACCACCACGAGAAATATAAGGACGGATTAAACCTTGTTAAGCAAGTCTTTATTGAATTGCAACTAAAAGGAAGTAATTCTGTTTGAAAAAGAAAAATGATGAAATAACTATCCGTTCAAGTGCCGCAGACAGCCAAATGTTGCTGTCTGCGGTAGTTCTTTATTTACTGTCATATTTACACATAGATAAGCATCCGTTTACCTCTTTGAATCCGACTTTGCTGTACAGCTTATACGAAATGCTGTTTCTTTTGGTTTCTAAAGAAAACACGGCATTTTCAAACAGATTGAAAAATTCGTTCATCATAACAGTTCCATAGCCTTTATTTTGATATTCAGGTGCAATGGCAACCGTATCAATTTTGATATTCCTTGATAATATTCCGGGGATCTCACAGGCTGTCAGGAATCCGACTATAACATCTTTTTCAATCAACGTATACATAAAACAATTTTCTGTTTTTGTAAACCGTTCAAGATACTCCGCAACCGCTTTGCTGTACAAATCTCTGATCGGTCCTTTTTTGTCGAAAGCATCAAGATATATATGTGTACAATCGTAAATAGCGTTTTGCCTTGCCGTAACCGGTTCTGCCATCAAATCTCCCTTTCATAACATAATAAGATATATTTATTGTAAACAGGCAAAAATCTTATGTCAAGAATCATCTTTTGCATCATAGCCTTATTGACAAATCTCTGCCCCCGTACTATAATCTAAGTAAATAAACGGCAATTCTTAATCGTAAGCAAGCCGCAATACAGGAGGATGAAAAAAATGGCTAAAAGCAAGTACGCAGGCACACAGACCGAAAAGAATCTTCAGGAAGCGTTTGCCGGAGAATCTCAGGCAAGAAACAAGTATACATATTTTGCATCCGTAGCGAAAAAAGAGGGCTATGAGCAGATGTCCGCCCTTTTCCTGAAAACTGCGGATAACGAAAAGGAACACGCTAAGATGTGGTTCAAGGAGCTTGCAGGAATAGGCGATACAAAAGCAAACCTTGAGGCTGCCGCAGACGGTGAAAACTACGAATGGACAGATATGTACGAAAACTTTGCCAAGACAGCCGAGGAAGAGGGATTTCCTGAGCTTGCCGCTAAGTTCAGGGCGGTAGGCGAGATTGAAAAGCACCACGAGGAAAGATACCGTGCGCTGTTAAAGAACATAGAAACCGCACAGGTATTTGAAAAGAGCGAAGTCAAGGTATGGGAGTGCCGCAACTGCGGTCATATCGTAGTAGGCACAAAGGCTCCCGATGTATGTCCCGTATGTAATCATCCGCAGAGCTACTTTGAAGTACACGCTGAGAATTATTGACGGGAGTACAAAACACATTTAAACAGACAAGCTTCCGTTGACGGCATATAAAAACCGCCGGTGGAAGCTTTCTTTTCAACCGCTGTTTCTAAAAGGAGCATATTATGAAAAACTACAACCGGGCGGTACTCGGCACGGGCGTTATAGCCAATGAAACAGCCGCCACAATGCTAAAAACGGAAGAAATCTGTTTGCCGTAGGTAACAGGACGCACGGCAAGGCTGTGGCTTTTGCCGAAAAATACAATATCGGCAAGGTGTATGACAGCTATGACGAAATGTTCACCGACCCCGATGTCGATATAATCTACATCACCACTCCGCACAACACGCATTACGGCTTTATAAGGAGCATATTATGAAAAACTACAACTGGGCGGTACTCGGTACGGGCGTTATAGCCAATGAAACAGCCTGTGCTTTGCAGAAAAACGGAAGAAATCTGTTTGCCGTAGGCAACAGGACGCACGGCAAGGCTGTGGCTTTTGCCGAAAAATACAATATCGGCAAGGTGTATGACAGCTATGACGAAATGTTCACCGACCCCGATGTCGATATAATCTACATCACCACTCCGCACAACACGCATTACGGCTTTATAAGGAGCATATTATGAAAAACTACAACTGGGCGGTACTCGGTACGGGCGTTATAGCCAATGAAACAGCCTGTGCTTTGCAGAAAAACGGAAGAAATCTGTTTGCCGTAGGCAACAGGACGCACGGCAAGGCTGTGGCTTTTGCCGAAAAATACAATATCGGCAAGGTGTATGACAGCTATGATGAAATGTTCACCGACCCCGATGTCGATATAATCTACATCACCACTCCGCACAACACGCATTACGGCTTTATGAAGAAGGCAATTTTAAACAAAAAGCATATTCTTGTTGAAAAGTCGATAACATTGAATAGTGACGAACTCGGTGAGCTTATCGCACTCGCAGAAGAAAATAACGTTGTAATCGGTGAAGCGATGACGGTTTATCATATGCCGATATATAAAAAGCTGAATGAAATTCTGAAAAGCGGCACACTCGGCAGAGTGAATCTTATCACGATGAATTTCGGCAGTTTTAAGGAATACGATATGAAAAACCGTTTTTTCAACAGAAGCCTTGCAGGCGGTGCGATGCTTGATATAGGCGTATATGCCTTGTCTGTTATCCGTTGGTTTTTTGATTCAAAGCCGGACAATATGCTGTCACAGCTTAAAACCGCACCGACGGGAGTTGACGAACAGGCGAGCCTTTTGCTGTCGGACAAGGAGGGGCAGATGGCAACCGTTATGCTGTCACTCCATTCAAAACAGCCCAAGCGTGCTATGATTTCCTGCGAAAACGGCTATATCGAGATCATGGAATATCCGAGAGCGTGGGAAGCAAAAATAACCTATACAGACGGCAGGACTGAGCTTGTCAGCGCAGGCGAAAAATCCGATGCGCTTTACTATGAAATAACCGATATGGAAAAGGCGGTAAACGGCGACAAAAACGTAATGTGCCTTGACTACACCGCCGATGTTATGAAGATAATGACAAGGTTCCGGCAGGAACACGGCATAATTTACCCGGAGGAAGAATAAATGGACAAATGTGAAAAGCTACGGGATAATCTGTACGGTGTCGAATTGCTGACAGGTTCAATTACACCCGTAAAGGAACATATTGCGCAGATATTCTATATTGTAAACAACACCGATAACAGCGAATTTATCGGAAACGAGGCGTTGCAGATGATAACTCAGTTCGGTAAAACCGAGTACAATTTCTGCGGCAGACACAGCGAATTATGGCAGAGAATCTTTAACGATACCGCACTTAAAATTTATCCGACAGACAGCGAAAAGATCATTACCCGTAAGTATGAAAGCACGGAGAAATTTGCGGATGAACTGAGCTTGGTATTACAGGAGAGATACTTTGTTCCGACCGACTTTTATCTTATTTATGACGATGAGAAAATGTATAGGCAGGTTGTGGGAATGACGGAATGATAAACAGCATGAAATTATGCGGTAAATTTTGCCTTGACTATTTTTATTCAAGGTGATATAATCTGTAACGCAAAATTGCAATGTATTATTTGAAGGAGCGATTTTAATTAAGGTATTGATGCTCAACGGCAGTCCGAAGGCGAACGGCAATACCAATGCCGCACTGCTTGAAGTAGGCAGGACGCTTGAAAACGAGGGCATTTCATATGAGATATTTCAGATGGGCGGAAAGCCTGTCAGAGATTGCATAGGCTGCGGACAGTGCAGTGAAAAAGGCTGTGCTTTCACCGATGACGATGTAAACGAATTTATAGCAAAAGCTAAAGAAGCGGACGGATTTGTGTTCGGTACACCGGTATATTATGCTCACCCGAGCGGACGTATACTGTCATTCCTTGACAGAGCATTCTACGCAGGCGGTGCAGCTTTCAGATTCAAGCCCGGTGCATCGGTTGCGGTTGCAAGACGAGGAGGCAGTTCAGCATCGTTCGATTGCCTGAACAAGTATTTCGGCATAGCACAGATGCCTGTTGTCGGCTCTACCTACTGGAACATGGTATACGGCAGAGTACCCGGTGAAGCCGAGCAGGATCTTGAGGGTATGCAGACAATGCAGAACCTTGCAAAGAACATGGCGTGGATGATGAAGTGCTTTGAGCTTGGCAGAAAAAACGGCATTGCACTGCCCGATACAAGTGCGGTTGTAAGAACGGATTTTATAAGATAACTTAATATTCATAATGTAATAATAAAAGGGCTGAACTGCTTGATTGCAATTCAGCCCTTTTATTATTCTCTTACTCTCAGCTCTCTGAATGCGACAGCGGCCGCCGCACCGACGTTGAGCGAATCGACACCGTGATACATCGGTATCTTTACCGTGTAATCGCAGCCGTCTATAGTCTTCTGCGACAGTCCGTAACCCTCAGAGCCGAGTATTATAGCAAGCCGCTGCTCGCTCTGAAGCGTCTTGTCATCAATACTTACCGAGTTATCTGTGAGTGCCATTGCCGCTGTTTTAAAGCCCAGCGAATTAAGATATGCGGGGCCGTGTGATTGCCACCAATGCTCATCCTCGCCTATATATCCCCACGGGATAAGAAATACCGTTCCCATACTTACTCTTATGGCTCTCCTGCAAAGAGGGTCACAGCAGGACGGGGTTATCAGCACAGCGTCTATGCCGAGTGCCGCCGCAGAGCGAATTATTGCTCCTGTGTTGCTGACATCGGCTATATTTTCGAGTACGGCAATCCTTCGTGCGTTTCTGCAAAGCTCCTCTGCCCTTTTCGGCGCAGGACGCTCCATAGCGCACAGCATTCCCCGTGTCAGCTCATAGCCTGTAAGCCCGGACATTATCTTACTGTCGGCAGTATATACCGTAATATCACCGCACCGCTCTATTATGCCGTTTGCACGGTCATTGATATACTTTCTGTCTGTGAGCATTGAAATCGGCTTACAGCCTGCGTCAAGGGCTACTTCTATAACCGTCTGACTTTCGGCTATGAATATTCCGTGTTCATACTCGTACACCTTGCGAAGCCGTGCATCTGTCAGGTGAGTGTATATTTCAAGCTCGGGTATATTTATATCGGCAACATCTATTATTTCAGCCATATTGTTTATTATTTCCTTTCGGGCGGACTTTTTCGTATTGCAAATAATATCGAAAAGTGATAGAATATTATCACAGCGCATCCGCTTGTCGCACTGAATATTATAGCGTATCGGGCGGATGTTGTCAAATATGGCGGTACTAAAAATATATTACACGAGAAGGCGGCAAGCATGGATTACTTATACAAAATCACGGTAGAAATAGATAATGAAAAAGTGCTGAGCTTACAGCAACACGATTTGGATGCGGTATATAAGACAGTAAAAGAAGCGTTTGCAGGGTGTAATTTTAAAGAAGTGCCGACAGATAATAAGCGGCTTGCTTTTGTTATCGGGGACGGTAACGATTCTTTCAGCGAAGTCGGAATCGCGGCAAATGCGCTTCACGACAGCTGGCTCGGTAAGTATCTGAAAAAGATGGAATGGTACGATATGAGCGATGACAGTACTGAGGATATGCTCAGAGAAATACAAGAGTTCGACAACGAATACGGCAAATAAATTTAACGGAGAACATTATGAAAACAGGACTTGTGCTTGAAGGCGGCGCTATGCGTGGAATGTACACGGCAGGCGCACTTGACGTACTTCTTGAAAATGATATAAATTTTGACGGGATAATAGGAACATCGGCAGGTGCGGTGTTCGGAGTGAATTTCCTGTCAAGGCAGAACGGCAGGGTCATCCGCTACAACTGCCGCTTCAACGGCGACAGGAACTACATGGGGATAAAGCCGTTACTTAAAAGCGGTGACTTTTTCAACACGGAATATGCCTATTACAAAGTGCCGAACGAGCTTGACAAATTCGATGACGAAGCCTATCAGAAATCGGGCGTGCCGTTTTATGCAACGGTGACCGATGTAAAAACGGGAAAGCCGGAGTATCTGAAGGTTGAAAGCGTACTTCGGGATATGGAAATGCTCCGTGCTTCTGCTTCGATGCCGTTCATATCAAAGCCTGTTATAATCGGAGGCAGGGCGTATCTTGACGGAGGGATTTCCGACAGCATACCGTTTGAGCATTTTTCTGAAATGGGATACAAAAAACAGGTGGTAATCCTCACCCGTGATATGAACTACCGCAAAAAGCCGATGAACAAACTGCTGATACGCTCGTTCTACGGTAAATTTCCCGACTTGTGCAATGCGCTTGAAAACCGTCACAATGTCTACAACAAAAGCATAGACAAGCTATGCGAACTTGAACAAAGCGGCAAGGTGTTTATTATCCGTCCGTCTGAGCCGATAACGATAAGCAGAACGGAGAGAAATCCCGACAGGCTGAAAAGCGTTTATGAGCTTGGAAGGAAGGATATGGAGATGCGTCTTGAAAAGTTACACGAATATCTGTCACAATTTTAAAAAGGAGAGCAAATATGAACACAAATTCAACTATAACAATAAATACCGGGAAAACAACAATAAAAATAATACCGGATAGCGATAATGGTAAAGCAGCTATATTACAACAATCATCAGGCAAAACTACCAATTTTACCATAATCAACTGTAAAGACGGCGAACTTGGTAAACATATCACTTCTTTTCTCACTAAGAATAACATTGTAAACCAAAATGTGATAAAGATAATTTCCAATGCTTTGTTGCATAACAATAAATTATCCATATACACTAATAGCAATCATAGCATAAACGCTACATATTTTTGCAAAAATGGCGATGTTTACGATGATTACGATAATGAAGATGAATTTAACGAAAACTGTGAAAGTGACATAACAGGTCTCTATACATCTGACATATCCGGTGACTTTCACGGTGACATTGTCGGCACTATGAGCGGTGATATTAACGGCGACCTTAACGGTGACATTGTCGGCACTATGAGCGGCGATATTAACGGCGACCTTAACGGTGACATTGTCGGCACTATGAGCGGCGATATAAGCGGCGACTTTAACGGCGACATTATCGGCATTATGCATGGGATTATCAAAGGCAATACAAATGAAGCAATTATATGCGATGAAGACGATGAGGATAACTTTGCTATAAACAATAAGAATAACAGAACCGATATTTATACATCTGATATATCAGGTGATTTTTACGGTGACATCACCGGTACTATGAAATGCGATATTAAAGGCAACCTTTACGGTGATATAACAGGCGTTATGGAAGGAAATATTGAAGGTGACCTTAACGGCGATATACTAAATACTATGAACGGAGATATCGGTGGCAATCTTAACGGTGATATTTTCGGTATTATGAACGGAAACATTAGCGGTGATATTAATGGTGATATTCTTGGCACAATGAGAGGAATCATAAAAGGCAAGATTAATCGATCTGATGCAAACAACTAATAAATTACAGGAGTTAATATGGCAAACAAGAAATGTCCCGTTGCGAAAAAATGCAGCGGCTGTCAGCTGTCCAACATGACATACGAACAGCAGCTTGAATGGAAGCAGAAGGATACCGAAAAGCTGCTCGGCAGTTTCGGCAAGGTATCTGAAATTATAGGCGCAGACGACCCGTATAACTACAGAAACAAGGTGCAGGCGGTATTCCGCTCTGACAGAAACGGCAGGATAATCTCCGGCGTATATCAGTCGTCCAGAAACGGCATTGTCGGAATTGACAGCTGTATGCTTGACGATAAACGTGCGGACGAGATAATCGTCGGCATAAGAGAGCTGCTCAGATCGTTCAAATTACATCCTTATGACGAGGGTACGGAGCGTGGCTTTTTACGTCATGTGCTTGTCCGTGTCGGAAAGAAAACCGGAGAGATACTGGTTACTCTTGTCGGCGGAAACTCAATGTTCCCTAAAAAGCACGATTTTGTGAAAGCACTTGTAAAGCGGTTTCCGGATATTACGACCGTGACATTCTCGGTAAACCGCACTCCCGAAATGCTTCTTCTCGGAGAAAATAACGAGGTGCTTTACGGCAAGGGATACATTACGGATATTCTTTGCGGAAAAAGATTCAGAATATCTCCGCAATCGTTCTATCAGATAAATCACGCACAGACCGAAAAGCTGTACGACTACGCTATAAAGGCGGCGAAGCTCACGAAGAAGGACGTTCTGCTTGACGCATACAGCGGAATAGGCACGATAGGCATAATAGCGTCTGACTATGTAAAGCAGGTACAGGGCATTGAATACAACGCATCAGCCGTCCGTGACGCAGTAAAGAACTGTCACGAAAACGGACTTACCCGCAACATTGCTTTTAACCGGGGCGATGCAGGCGAATTTCTTGAAAAGAAGGCAAAACTCGGCACGCATTATGACGCAGTGATCCTCGACCCTGCAAGGACGGGGGCGGACAGAAAGTTTTTAAACTCGCTCGTAAAAATCGCACCGGAAAGAATAGTTTATATTTCCTGCAATCCGGCTACGCAGGCGAGGGATCTGAAAACGCTGACGAAAAAGTACACAGTGACCGATATTCAGCCGTTTGATATGTTCCCGCATACGAGGCATGTTGAGTGCGTGGTTCTGTTGACAAAAGCACATAATTGATAGTGTGAAAAAGGCTTGAAATAAGGTTCTTTTGAGATTTTTAGAATTGAAAATCAGACTGCGAAATATGCTCGGAAAAGAGCATAAAATCTTGATGTTTTTATAGTTGGATAGACAAATATTGAGATTGGGTCGATTATGCAGAAGTGTTTATTCATGATTTTTGAAAAATTAACGCAGTAATGTGGAGCAAACGGAAAATGGCCCTAAAAGAAAGCAAACCAAGTATGGGTCTAAAAAGCATAATTAACACAATTAGTTGATGAAAATTAGACGAATTTTGTATTCTATGTAATGTTGGATGCATTTCTTAAGACCTCTCCAAAGTATGTTGGTATTGCAACCGGGTTATTAGCATCACCAGTTGGATTAACAGCAGCTACTGCTACGATTATAGGAGGAATTATTGCTCAACAGCTTATAAAGAATGATGAAATAAAAAAATGCTCATGTAAATACATCAGAAATACGTAAGCTATTATTATCCAATATACAATCTACTAAAGAAAACATTACAAGAAAAAAAGAAGAGTATTAGACATCTTCAAGAAGAAATTGCAGAAGAACAGTTACGTATTACTGAAACAGAAAAACTTATAAAAGGGATTGATGAAAAGATTCGAGGTCAAGAGGAGGAATAGTATGGCGCAGAATTGGGATTATGCAGAATTATCAAAAGCAGCAAAAGCAGCTGGAGGACCAGAGAAGTATGTGGAAATGCTTGAATTAACAAGCAAAGATGCTGGGAAAATGGAGATGCTACCTTGGATTGGAGCTGCTGCTGTAGGGGCTTCGTTGGTGACTGCGGCTGCCATTAAGGTTGTTGACTACTTTAAAGCCAAAAAGAAGAAAAACGAAATGGAAATTGCTAAAGCAAAGGAAGAGATTATCAACGGTATTAAAGAATACGATGCTATGCATCCAGATGAAGAAGGAGGTACCAAAGATGAGTGAAAGATTTCCAGAAATCGATTGGTATTGTGATCGTTGTAATGCTTGTTTGAACGACCAGCCGGGTTTTGATGATCATCACTATGTTTGGAAGTGTACAGAGTGTGGCCACAAAAATAGTATTTCCTCTGATGATATTTATGAATCAGAAGAAGATTTTAGAAACTTTAATAAGTAATTGAGGGAGATAAATATACGACTAGAGAAGAATTAAAAGAACAAATTGATGAGTTTATGCAACAGTATGCTAATGAAGAAATTGATGGGGATACATATGCACAAAAAATGATGGAGTTAACCACATCTGCTCAGAACGATAACAACTTAGTTTGATTATTTATGTTAATGTGAAAGGAGGTGGAATAATGCAGCAGTGTCCATTTTGTGATAAAGTATACGATGAATCTGAATACAGCCGTTGTCCATATTGTTCGGGCAAATTAGAGAATGACGATGATGAAGTTCGTCCATGCCCTGAATGTGGTGGTTGCTTATATTTTGATGGAGAAGTTTGGGAATGCTCAAATTGTGACTATTCAGAAGAAGATTAAAAAAATAACTCCTCATTACCGGATATATTCCAGTGGTGAGGAGCCTTTGTTATTTATGATTATCTTTCTACATCGACCTTAAGTCCGGATTTCAATTCAACCGTGCAATGGTCACTCAATGGATCGCCACCTCAAATCCCCGTATTCATTTTATACTAACACTTTTCCTTTTCCAAAAAGCACTCCTGCTCAACCGTGACCTTTGAATTGATAATTGCTGAAATTACTTCATAAAAAACAGAATAATCAGGATCTTCAGTCAGCTTTTGAAGTGTCATTATGTATTTATCATCTCTTTTCAGACCCTTTTCTTTATAGCGTTCAAAGGAATCAATATTCATATTTAACGGTTCAAGCGAAGGAACAATATTCTTTTTCAGACGCATAAACATTCTGAATCCGCCATAATCAATGTCACTCCATAAATATGTGGGGATATCTTTGCCATCGCAAAGCTTGCGGAAGAATTCGCCATGCTTGGGACTGTAAAAACCTCCGTGATACACTACAAGCTCACGGTCTGTTTGCCTGTTAAGGCAATACTCGGTGTAATTCGTCTTATTCTCGATAAATATGATCTTATCCGTGTCAAAAATATCTATACTGCATATATCCGAAACGCTTTCATCCAATACACAAGCACCATTTTTTATAGGAGAAAAATCAACCGTTCCGCCGACAAAATTTATCCGAACATTCCCACAAAACTCAAAAATTTCGGACATCATTATTATCCCGACCTGCGCAAGAACTTCACGATCGCTTATCTCATCAATACCCTTTAGATCAGGTTCATTGTTTTTTATGACTGTTATAACAAATGGCTTCATTTCCCTTTCAAAAAACTTTGAATCACTATAGATATTGATACTGAACGCTCTCATCGAAATTGAACTTCCGTGCAGGTCGTTTATTCCCACGAGTGCAGACAGAAAATTATTCAGAAATGGCTGTTTCTTGCCCCATACTCCTGTGAGCTTGTTGTTTTCTCGCATATATTCTCGGCTTGACAAAAGATAGGTTCTCAACCAATCCGAGTCTATCCGTACCAGCGTTTTGTCGATAAGTTCAATCACTCTGCCAACCTTTGATGCTCTGTTTTCACGCTTAAGATACTCATATACCGTATTGACATTTTCAAGATTGAGCCATACACTTTTTATCAGATAATTTTTTCTTGTCCAGTCAAGCTCAATAAAGCCTCTGCTTTTCAGGCGCAGCATATCTTCTCTGAAGCCCCGATATTCACCGCTTTCAATATCGGGAATCTTTATATCACTTTTGCCGAAGTCAATCATTACTCGGCGGTTTGAACCCGGAGTTCTATCCTCAAATTTGTCCAGCAGTCTGTTCAGAATAACCGATTCATTATCCATTAATCTCACTCATTTCTTTTGTCCATTCAACAACGGTCGATCTGTAAACTTCTCCGATAGCCTCCTTATAAACAAGCTGTGTCTTATCGGCTATGGGTGCAATATCGGACGCTTTCTCGGGAGGTGAACATATTATAGCCTGCAAACCGAATTTTCGCAGAAGCTTTATACTCTCAATAATTCTTTCACCGTCCATTTTATTAAAAGCTTCATCAAAAATAACAAGGCGCATTGTGTTTCCGGTTTCTTTTGGGTCATTTGTTCTGTACAAACGTGCGAAGGAAGCCAGAACTGCGATATAAAACGGAGTCTGCGTTTCTCCTCCCGATTTTGTGTTTATAGACTTTGAAAGCTTTTCTCTTCTGCCGCTGCTATCGGTAGTAATAAGGTCAAATGTCAGATACGTCTGATATTTGCTGAACATTTTAACGCTTTGCGTCGACTTTTCGGAATTACTGTCAAAGCTGATAATCTGCTCAAACAAATTGTCAATAACACTCTTGTATTTCTCGGTAAAATTGAAGCTGAATAATCCCTCCGTGCCGTCATCGAGCAGGCTTGACATCAGCATATTGTAATACTCCAGAAATGCAGGATTCGGCTCAACAGAAAACCTGTATTTATCATTTCCGAACTGTGCCATTTTCAGAGCATTATTCAAATCGTCAATCTTCATTTCAGCACTTTGAATATTGGCTCTGAGCTTATATATAAAGTCACTCTTGAACTGCTCCATAGCATCGTTTTTAGCTTTTTCGATTTTTTCACGATAATTAGGTAACTCGTAATCTCTGATCTTCCGATATGCCTCATCATACTCGTCATTATTGTTCACATCGGAAACTCTGAATGAAGCCTGTTCCGACATATTATATTCGTTTCTCTTTTCAACAAGCTCTTTTTCTCCTGTCGATATAAGCAATATCGTACCCTTGACAGGCGAGTTGAACTTATCGGAAACAGCACTCGGACTTCCGCACTCGGCAAGCTCGGAGCTATATCTCGGAATACCCTCGTTGTTTCGATATTCTTCGGAATACTCCATATCAATCTTACTTTTTATCTCAGAAATTTTCTGTTCTGTTTCGGGTATAATTCTTGAAAAAGTATCATCTCTTTCGTGTTTGTAATCGGAAATAAATTGGATAGTATCCTCTTTTTCCTTGACTGCCGAATCAATTTCCGACTTTTTGGCGGAAATTTTTTCATCCATTTCTTCGAGCCAAAAAAAGTTGATTTTGTCTAACGTCTGCTGTATTTCAAGCAGCTTATCCTTACATTCATTTCTGGCTTCATAATTTTTGAACGCAGAAACTACCGCCAAAGAAATGTAATTTTCGGCTAAGAACCATTCTCCAAATACAATAGGGGCAACAACGGAATTTATCTCTGATTTTTTCTCTATATCTGTATTGATCTCTTCCAACTGCTGCTTGCATTTGGTAATGCGGATTTCGATTGAATTTCTTCCGATGTAAGGGAACTCATACGCTTTTGGATTAAGCGGACTAACGGCATAATTATGATACCGCATACAGTCCTTTGTGACAGATGTTCTGAAATTACGGATTTTATCGTCGCTTTCACAGCGAATGACTTTCCCAAGCAAAAAATCAATATATGCCTGCACATAATTATCCTTGCTTTTTACTATCTCTGCAAGGCTGTTTAGCATCGGCTTTGGAGCATCTTCATATACCTTTTGCAGATCAATAATGGCATATTCAAAAATTTTCTCTTCATCACGAACCTTTTTGTAAATCCGATAAGCATCCATAAAATATTCGGGAGGAACGATAATGTTCATACGCTGCGTATTCAGATAACCTTCGACAGCATTATGCCATTCTTCGTCTGTAATCTCAATCTTATCGGCAAGAAAATCAACAGGAATATCCGAACCGTATTTTTTCTTCAGCTCATCATGAATGGCCTGTTTTAACTTTTCAGCCTTCTGCGGATATGCCATTATTCCTTTTTGAAGCCGAACTATCAGTCCTTCAAGCTCTGCCTTCTTAGAATTAAGCTCTTTAAGCTCAGAGGCAAGCTCCCTTTCAATTGTATCAAGGCTGCTCTTTGCATTAAGGTATGCCTCTCTTATCTTTGAGAAGTATTCGGGAGATAAAAGCTCAAAGTCAGCTTCTGAAAACTTATCCGTTCTTTGAAGATACGATATGACCGTCTTTATTTCTGCTGTAATTCTTTCGTTATCTATCTTTTCGATACAGTTTGAAAATTTAACGTTCCAGCGTATTGATGATGTTTTTATATCGGTAACAAAGCCTGAAATGCTTCTGTCATAGTCTTCAATTGCTTGTATATAACGCTTTTCTTCATCTTTCAGCCGGTCGCCGTTATTGTCGCTCCAGTATTTTGCTTTTTCGTTTATTAGCTGTGTATGTTCATTTTCAAGCTGATTCTTCAATTTTTCAAGTTCTTCTTTTTTCTGCTCAAATTCTGCAATATCATCATTGTATTTCTTAAAATCGGCTTGTGCCTGTTCAAGCTCAAGGCAATGACTGTTATATGTGCCGTAATCTATAAGGAACTGCTGAATTTTGCGGCGTGAACGAAGCTTTTCTATCTCAGCATATTGTCTGCATATCTCTTCAAGTTTTCTGAGTTTTCCTTCAAACCGTTTTGCCATATCTTCCTGCTGCTTGTAATAGAGAATATTCTCCTGCATTGATACGATATCAATGTCATCTTCAATATCGCATACATTTTCTGTGATAAACTTTTCAATATCATTTATCGGTTCAAATGATATAGCTTTTTTCAGCATTGAAATGAAATTTTCATCGTGGATATTGAGCTTTTCAAGAACTATTCTCCGATAGCCTTCGGAAGTGTCTTTTGTTTCAAATTTATTCGGATATTTCTCCTTAAAAAACTGTGTCATTCTGCGGCTGTCCATTGTTTTGCCGTTTTCGATAAAACTGTTTGCGGGAATGCTATTTTTCAGCCAGAAAAAGCGCCTGTTTATATCGCTTCCGTCCGCAAATGTATCGAATACAGCGCCAAGACAGAAAAATGCCGACTTAAAATCATCATAAAATTCCGCAACTATATATGTGCTGAAATCCTTACCGTCACGAAGGCTTTTGTTTCCGTTTTCGATGTCTTCACCCATTGAACCGATAAGATAGCTTTTCAACGTTCTTTCGGATTTTTTGCTTGCAGCACGGTTAAAAGCAACGCTTCTTGTTTCGCCCATAAGCACGACCTGGAGAGCGTCGATTATAGTTGATTTTCCTGCCGAATTTTTTCCTGTAAGGAAGTTTATATTGCCGAAATCAATAACGGTATTCTGAAAATAATGCCAGTTAACAAGCAGTAATCTCGTCAGTGCCTTCATTTTTATCCTCCTCCGCTTTAAGCATATCACATATCGTCTTGCATTTTTCATTTGGGACCGCAACAAGTATTGACGGCAATACAACAAATCTGCACTCAATATCATCATAGCTCTCGTCAAGACGTCTGATTATATTATGATTTTCAAGAATTCTGAAAGACTCCTTGATCTCTTTTTGCGGCGGTTTCTTTGGATATACAGAAAACTCATTTACGATTTTTCCGAACAACTCTCCGATATTCACACAGACATCATTTGTATTACTTGCCTGAACACGCATATCTTCATATATTATCCTCATTGTGATAAGCATTACAGTTGTAAGCTTGTTCAGAGCAAGCTTATTGTAACCCTCAACGTTTCTAACGTATATGATGCCGTATTGTGCGTCCTTGTATATCTTCCAACCGCCTAAGCTGAGATAATCGGAGAACAATTCAAACTCATTTTCGATAAATCTGTACTCTCTTGAAACAAGCTTATCAGTTCCGTCACGAAGCATGTATGTTGCCGACATTAGCTTATTGCATATTTTGGAAAACTCGTCTTTTTCCCTTTGAGTCATCTTTTCAAATCTATCCAAGCTCATTTCGCACCTCTTCTTCTGTATGTCATAAGCGGTATCTCGTATTTTCCCGAAAGAACATCTTCATCGGCAAATTCTATCGTGTATTTTGAGCCCCTATCATTCGCCTGAACTACCGACAGCAGCGTCATTATATAATCATCATCATTTCCAATGACGATCTCACGGCTTGTTATCTCGTTTTTTTCACCCAAAAGCTTATCTACATATTCATTGACGTTCTTTTTGCTGTATTTGTTGTTAAGGACCTGCATCGCCATTGCTTTTGCTTTTATTTCAAAATCAATCGGTCCTTCCGTCATGATAAGCTCAGAATTTCGTGATCTTTTTACCGCTTTCTTTTTCTCATACAAGCTTTCATCACTTATAAATAACTGCTCATAAAGCTCAAAGGAATCGCTTATCAGCTGAAAGGTTTTATCCGCCGTTTCATCATCGGAAAGATATTTGAGCAACGAAATAAGATTGCCTTTTACGCTCTGATCTGAATTGATAAGATAATCAATTTTCTGCGTTGTTGCACGAGTGTATCGACGGTTCTTTTCATCAATAACACTGATAAACTTTTTGTCGAGATTATCGTAAGTATCAATGATATAATGTATCTTGCGGAGAATATCGTTTCTTATTTCACCTTCGTCATTATCATTTTGCTTTGACAACCGGTACTGCACCATATCCTCTATTACATCTTCTTCCGCTATCCATAGTTTCAGAATATTCTGTATTGGAATCTTATATTTGGGAACAGAATCTTTTATCTTTAATGGTCGAAGTATCTTCAAAATCACATCTTCCTGAAATATTTCGTAGTGAGAGTGAAGAACATTGTTTACGTTAAGCGTGTTTATAAGCTGCTGATTATAATATGTGATGCTGTGATAAACCGATTTAAGACTCTCGACAAGATGCTCTGTACGTTCAGCTCCGTCATTAAGTGCGGTTATCATTTCAAACGGATCACGAGTTTCATCAGCAAGCTTCAAAGATGAATAAGTTGAATAAACGTATGCAAAATTCTCCGATTCGGAAACATTTGCAATATCATATAAAAGCTGTATGATCTTATAGCTGAACCCGGGAACAGTTATATACTCTCGAAAATCATTTTCTGTTTCAATCAATATCCAGCCGGTGCTTTTTAGCTTTCGCACTAAAAAATGTGCTTTGCCTGATATTGACTGTTCACTTTCAAGCAGCTCTTCTTCGGTAAAATCCGCAGATATAATATCATCATCAAGCTGTGCATTTATCATTGATATCAGCTCGTCCTTTGATATTTTCAAATGCTGTTTGAACGCATCAAGCAAAACAAACAGCGTTTTTACATACAGATTTTTGTTTTTTGAGACAAGCACAGAAAATAGATTTTCGGGTATAATATCGTACAAATTCAATAGTTATCACCTCTTATTTTGGCAGCAGATTAGGTATACGTTTATATGTTCGTTTAATTATAACATATTATTCCACAAAAAAGCAATATATTTCGTGTATAAATACAATTAAGAACCCGCTGAATAAACAGCAATTCACCTCAAAAATTCACACATAAATCTCACAACAGTAAAATTCAATGCCGAAAGCATCGGTTTTCCACCACATTTTGCTCCAATTGCGGAGTATTACCCTCAAAAGTGCAGACTTACCTCTTGATTGTACAAAAATCTTTTTTGAACACGCTTCACCATCAGCAGATTTGCGCATACAAACAGAACATTCAGTTTTTTTAAATTCTTGGCTATTCCTCAGTGCTGCACTTTTCTGAAACCAAAGGTATGATAAGCACTATATAAACAGGAAAGCAGACCTTGACAATCTTCTTTACAAGATGTATGATAAAATAGAAGTTATTGAAGACTATCGCAGATATTAAGAATGCCGGACTTGAGGTTGAGAAAATAATCATCAATTCAAACTTAACCGAAGAAGAGGCATTTGCGGCAGAGGCTTCTTTAATCAATGCGTTTAATTATGTCAGTGACGCAGGGCTTACAAACATTGTTGCCGGGCATCATTCTGCAGAGGCATTATCAGTTGATGAGTATGAAAGAATAAACGGTGCCGCCCCACTTGAAGAAAAAGACATCAGGCATAAAATCCTTGTCATCAAAATAAACAGGCTCTATCAGAGAGGTATGGATGAGAAGGTATTATATGATGCTGTTCGTTGTGTCTGGAGAGCATCAAAGGAAAAGGTTAGAACAGTTGAGTATGTTTTCGGTGTTTACAATTCTTTGATTGTTGCCGTATATAAGCCGTCAGAGTGGTTTGTATGTAAAGAGGCAAAGGACAGACTTCCAAGACAGGATATTGTTCTTACACCGAAAACTGAAAATAGATTATTCTTTGTGGATGAAAGATATGAGCAGGGATTTCCGTCAGATGAGAATGAATCGTTCTACATTGGAAAGTCGATAGCTGGATTGAAGTTGAATCAGTCGGCACAGAATCCGATTACATATCTGTATCCATTGGAGAAAGATAAAATTCATATTTAATGAAATCGACAAATCGGTATTTGAGAAGGCAAGTGAATGGGATACCACGATGCAAGATACCATGGAGGAATATGATAATGTCGAAAGATGAGT
>ULUB01027662.1_pt1 | contig 37097 bp, 26 predicted proteins | sample 1958111 | NCBI WGS metagenome assembly ULUB01 (sample SAMEA4835749, study PRJEB28245) | human gut metagenome | biome: gut microbiome; material: fecal sample | place: Denmark | collected 2008
TAATTATTCAGTTGTAACACATGTATTGTAATCCTACAATTGATATAGCCGGATTCTGTAGGATCCTATTGACATCCATCTTGTACACATGGTATACATATTATAACTCTTTGCACTGCATAAGACTACAGTACAAACTGAGCAGACCGTGATATATCATGGAGTCGGGTCACAGAGGTGACAGTGGAATTTCTTCATCCACGGGACAGTAGTTGCTTTATACTGGTTCGTGGGTGTTTTTTTATACTTTTCTCGGAAACACATCATTGTAAAACCCCACATATCGTTAGTGCCATAGAGCTATCTTACTTATTTCAGGAGGTAACTGATATGGAAAAAAATGAATTTCAAAAGGTAGCAAACAAAGTGTCTATCGTGACGATCATCGGAAATATTATATTGTCGGTCATGAAGCTTTTAGCAGGTGTGATCGCACATTCTAACGCTATGATCAGTGATGCGGTCCATTCCGCCTCCGATGTGTTCAGTACATTTATTGTTATGATCGGGATTAAACTGTCTTCTAAAAGTGCCGATAAGGAGCATCCGTATGGGCACGAACGTCTGGAATGTGTGGCGGCGATCGTCTTGTCCATTGTTTTGTTCATTACAGGGCTTGGAATCGGTTCGAACGCATTAAAGGCTGTTACACAGGGAGATTATGATCATCTGCAGGTTCCGGGTATTCTGGCATTGATCGCAGCAATCGTGTCGATCGTCAGTAAAGAGGCAATGTACTGGTATACAAGGCATTATGCCAAAAAGATTGATTCAAGTGCACTTATGGCAGATGCATGGCATCACAGATCCGATGCATTTTCTTCGATAGGAGCACTGGTCGGAATTGCAGGCGCAAGAATGGGATTTCCGGTCATGGATTCCATTGCGAGTCTTGTCATTTTTGTATTTATCATAAAGGCAGCTTATGATATTTTTAAAGATGCCATGGATAAAATGGTGGATCATTCCTGTGATGAAGAAACGGAAAACCAGATCCGTGACTGTGTCAGAAAAAACAAATATGTAGAAGGGATCGATCTGCTTCAGACAAGAATTTTCGGCAATAAGATCTATGTCGATATGGAAATTGCACTGGATGGTTCCATGTCACTTCGGGAAGCACATAAAATCGCAGAATCGGTGCATGACAGCATCGAACAGAATTTTCCGAAGGTCAAACATATTATGGTGCATGTAAATCCGAGTAAATAATTCCTGACACTAATTGAAAATGAGATTTATGATTTTCGATATTCGGAAGGTGTCATTCCATATTCTTTGAAAAACAATTTATTAAAATAATTCCGGTTGGAGTATCCGAGCAGTTCGCAGATATCTCCAACCTTTTTGTCTGTATCTGTCAGCATATCTGCTGCTTTCTTTAATAAAAAAGTCTTTCCGTATGCGGAAAGTGTTTTTCCGGTAGAACGTTTCATAATACGTTCCACATAATCACTGTTATAGCCGGTCAGTTCTTCAATCTCCGATCTGGAAAAAAGTCCCAGCTTATTCTGATAAGCATTTGCAATTTTATAAACGATCTGTTCATCGTTTGAAAGCTTTGCCCAATGTACTTCTGTCTGGTAATTATTGCTGATTTCGAGCATTTCGATAAAACGACAGAACAGAGCTTTCATCATATGGCTTTTTCCGGAATGATTCCCGGAGATTTCATCTACCATGCGGTTAATGACATCAAAAAACTGATCTTGTGGAGATGTATTAAAAAGCCGGAAATCAGTATATACTTTGGCATCGTAAAGAGAATTTTTCTTGTTTTCACGAAAAAACCTCTGGAATACAGAACCGATCGCATGGGGATTTCCGTCCCCGTCATAGTAATAATTGGCACTGATCAGATCACGCAGATACTCTTCCTTCAGCAAAAACAGTACAATTTCCGTGTTATGATCCATGACTTCGACATGATGGATGTTTTTATTGCACAGACAGCATTCGCCCGGACGATAGGTTATGTATTCATCCTCAATCCGCATGTTTAATTCTCCCGATAATACAAAGGTAAGTTCGTAAAAATCGTGAGAGTGGAGCCGCAGTCCACCCATAGAAGAAAAAGCTTTATAGTCCATATGGGCATCTACAATGCTGCTTTCGGACAGCTCTATATACATGGAGGAATTTGCTGCCGGATTGACATTTTCATAAAGGATCAGATAAGGCATATTGATCTCAAAATACTGATACTGGGAATTTTCATTTTTGTGCAGGATCAGATTAGAGTAGGACATATCATGATATCTGGACATTTTTCTCTGATATTCCCGGTCGGATTCTGCATGAATGGTTTGAAATAAAGTCTGTTTTGGATACATTTTAATTATTTTTGCTCTCTTTTAGATATTTTTGGATTGCTGTTTCGATTATATAATACATGTAACATCAAAGCAAGAGTAACGTGCACGTGATCATCAAGGGCCCGATGAGCCGTACTCTTTGAAAGGAGAGGAATATGAATATCTATGTAAATTGCAATGCCTGTAAAGATGGCAACGGAACAAAAGAGAGTCCCTATCGTTTTATCAATGATGCGGCGCAGGCAGCAGCAGCGGGTGATGAGATTTTGGTTGCACCGGGCATTTACCGTGAATATGTTGATCCGAAAAATGCCGGAACAGAAAATGCAAGAATTGTTTATAAAAGCGAAGTACCTTTAGGTGCTGTGATCACAGGAGCCGAAGAGGTACATGACTGGACGCATCTGGAAGGAAATGTATGGGTATGCAGAATTGATAATGGTGTTTTTGGCAGTTATAATCCTTATACAACACTTGTAAAAGGAGACTGGTATTTTGGTCCTTTTGTAAGACATACCGGAGCGGTCTATCTGAATGACAGACAGTTATATGAAGTACAGAGCTTAGAGGAGTGTATCGAAGGTAAGGTTTATATACATTCCTGGGAACCGGAATGGTCCGTATACAAATGGTATACAGAACAGGATGGAAAGGAAACAGTTATTTATGCGAATTTTCAGGGAAAAGATCCCCGTGTGGAAAAGGTGGAGATCAATGTCCGCCGCAACTGCTTTATGCCATCGGAAAATCATATAAATTATATTACAGTCAGTGGATTTAATATCAATAAAGCAGCTACCACATGGGCACCTCCTGCAGCTTATCAGGATGGTATGATCGGACCTCACTGGGCAAAAGGATGGATCATCGAGGACTGTGAGATCAGTAACAGTAAATGCAGCGGTATTTCCCTTGGAAAATATTACGATGCGGAAAATGATCATTATTTCACCAATAAGCATGTAAAGAGTGCAACGCAGATGGAAAGAGATGCAGTCTGCAGAGGACAATATCACGGATGGACGAAAGAAACCATAGGAGGGCATATTGTCCGCAGATGTCATATCCATCATTGTGAACAGACAGGTATTGTCGGCAGAATGGGCGGTGTTTTCTCCGTGATCGAGGACAACCATATCCATCATATCAACAATATGCAGGAGCTTGCAGGTGCGGAAGTGGCAGGTATCAAGCTGCATGCAGCGATCGATGTGACGATACGACGGAATCATTTTCATCATTGTACAATGGGTATCTGGTGTGACTGGGAAGCGCAGGGAACACGAATCACACAAAATCTGTTTCATGACAATTATGCACCTTCCGAAGATATCCCGTTAGTACCGGGCGGAATGGGAAGCTGCGATATTTTCGTGGAAGTCAGCCACGGACCGACTCTGATCGATCACAATATCTGTCTGTCCAAACTTTCCATGAAACTGGCTTCACAGGGCTGTGCAGTGGTACATAATCTCTGCCTTGGACCGATGAGCTCTATCGGAAGCGGTTCCGATATGCCGTTAAAGAACGGAACGATGGCACCAAGATATACACCATATCATATTCCACATAGAACAGAAGTGGCGGGTATGATGACATTCCTGCATGGTGATGATCGTGTTTATAATAATATCTTTATCCAGAACTGGCCGGTAAAACCGGAAGAAGTAAAAGAAGATATGGGCTTTATCATGATAGATAATCAGGTACAGGGTACAGGCGTATTTGACGATTTCCCGACTTATGATGAGTGGATCGTACCATTTGAACCGGATAATCCGGAACCAAATATGTTTGTAATGCAGGATTACCATTTTGGTAAATTACCGGTCTGGATCAACGGAAATGCATATTTTAACGGAGCTGTGGCTTTCAAGAAAGAAGCAGATCATTTCATCAATACAGACGATAAGGTATATGTCAATCTGGTGGAAAAGGACGGACAGTATACACTTCAGACAAATGTATATGAAGTACTTGGCAACTATACAACTTCAATCATTGACAGTGATGTACTGGGTGAGGCGTTTGAGCCGGAAGAAAGATTTGAAAATCCGGATGGCAGTACGATCATCTTTGACCGTGATTATTTTGGCAACCACAGAAGCTTGAAAGCAGTACCTGGACCTTTTGCAACAGCAGAAGCAGCAACCTGGAATTTATGATAAAAAGGAGACAGTACTATGGAAGAGAAAAAATATTTGAAATTATATAATAAAGTCGGCTATGGCGGCGGTGACTTTGCTGCCAATATGGTATATGGATTGATTTCCAGCTTTGTCATGATCTATCTGACAAATACGATCGGAATGGATGCGGGTATTATTGGTACTCTGATCCTGGTTTCCAAGCTGCTGGACGGTGTTACAGATATCCTGTTTGGCAGTCTGATCGACAGAACACATTCCAAATTCGGTAAAGCAAGACCATGGATGTTCTGGTCCTATTTCGGTAATGCCATTGCATTGATCGCATTATTTGCGATTCCTATGAACTTGAGTTCCAAGCTGCAGTATGCTTATTTCTTCATTGCATATACACTTTTAAATGCGATCTTCTATACAGCAAATAATATCGCATATTCTGCACTGACCTCTCTGATCACAAAGAACAGTCAGGAACGTGTACAGATGGGAACATTCCGCTTTATCGGTTCCACACTCGGAAATCTTCTGGTTTCCAATTTCACTTTAGTTATGGTGGAGAAATTTGGCGGCGGAAATGTTGGCTGGAGAACAACAGCGATCATCTTTGCATTAATCGGTCTTGTTGTAAATACCATTTCCGTATTATCCGTAAAAGAGCTTCCGGAAGAAGAGATCAATGAAGCATATAGGGAAGCAAAAGAAGAAGGTATTGTTCAGAAAGAGATCGGTCTGATCGAAACGCTGAAAACACTTGTAAAAAATAAATATTTTGATATGCTGACTATGATCTATCTGCTCTTTTATCTGATGGGCGGTGTTTCCTTGGGAGCAGCTATTTACTACTTCACATATAATTGTGGAAATGCAGGTTTATTCGGAAAGATGATATCTATCTTTTCCGTAGCAAATGTCATTGGTCTGATCGCAGCACCTATGCTTGTAAAGAAATTGAAAAATATCCGGATTTTAAATGTGGGATGCTTTATTTTAAATGTGATCGTACGTGCCATTTATCTGATCTTCGTTATGCAGGGTAACGCGCCTGTCGTTGTATGGATGTATGGACTGGTTTCCCTTACCTGCTGCACACTCGGTGGTACATTCAATGCACTTGTATCTGAGGCTTCTGAGTATACTTATTTAAAGACAGGAAAGAGAATGGATGGTTCCATGTATTCCTGTACTTCATTCGGTATGAAGGTAGGTAACGGACTTGGTTCCGCTATCAGCGGCTGGTTGCTGGCAGCTTCTCATTACGATGCGACAGCAGCAGTACAGAGTGCATCCTGCACCAATATGTTATCCTTCATGTTTGCAGGTATTCCGCTGATTATTACAGTGATCATCTTAATCCTCTACTACAAACTGGATGTAGAAAAAGTCAACCAAAAATTAAGAAGTGAAAATTAAATTTAGACCCGGAGAAGAATCAATTCTTCTCCGGATTTTTTTTGATTCGCAGCAAAAATAACATGAGCAGAAGCACAATGGGAAAGACAAGTCCTATACGCATACCAATGCGGATGTTGTCTCCTGCATTTTGTGTGATGCTGCCAACAATACCGGGGCCGATGCTTCCGCCCAGATCCCCTGCCATGGCAAGTAGTGCAAACATGGCTGTTCCTCCTGCAGGAAATTTCTTAGAAGAAAGACTGATCGTTCCCGGCCACATGATTCCGACAGAAAAACCGCATAGAATACAGCCTGAAAGTCCGATCAGCGGATTTGCGGACAGAGAGGTAAGCAGATAGCATATCACACACAAAAGACCGGAAGCAGTCATAAATTTCATCAGATCCAGCTTTTCCCCATATTTTCCGAAAATAATACGGCTGATGCCCATCATAACAGCAAACAGGCATGGACCGGTCAGATCTCCGACAGCTTTTGACAGACCAAGAGCTGCTTCTGCATAAGTGGAAGCCCATTGTGCCATGGCAAGCTCAGATGCACCGGAGCAGACCATCAGGCATACAAACAGCCAGAACAGAGGCTTTTGAAACAGCTTTCCGATACGCATCCCATTTCCGTCTTCTACCAGATATTCTATCGGACATGTTGCAAAATTATAAATATTTACAGCCGGGATAAGTGCCCATAAAACGGCGAGCCATTTCCAGTGTTCTGTTCCGAAGATCAGAAAAAACAGAGTGGAGATCAGTATTGTACCAACGGAGCCCCAACAGTAAAAGGAATGAAGCAGGCTCATGGTCGCCTCTTTATTTTCAAAAGGACATGCTTCGATGATCGGACTGCAAAGTACCTCGATCAGTCCGCTTCCTATTGCATATAAGATGACACTGATCAGGATTCCCCCAAAGGGACTCGGTAACAGATCCGGCAAAACAGCAAGACCGATCAGCCCTGTGGCAGCGCATATTTCTGATGCAACAACGCATATGCGATATCCGATCCTGTCCACGAATTTTGCACAGAACAGATCTACCAGAAGCTGCGTGAAAAAGAAGCAGGTGGGGATCAGGGCAATCCTTCCAAGAGAAATTTGATACGTATTGTGAAAAGTTAAAAATAAAAGCGGGGCAAAGTTTGCTGCGATCGCCTGTGTGATAAATCCCAGATAGCAGGCAATTTTTGTTTTTTTGTAATCAGGCATTTCCTATTCCTTCTTTCTGTTTTTTTGTTCTATGTTTACAACAGATTTTAATTTTATTGCTATCCCCGCAAAGAATACATCCTTCATAATTACCGGATATATATCGTGGTTCATAATTGACGGTAAATCCTGATTCAATCAGAGATAGCATCATACGATTTACCTGCTTTCTGTTATTCACATATATAACAAGACTGTTTTCCAATCTGCTTTGCTGTTTTTTTATGATTGCTTTCATACGAACCCTCCCTCATTAGTTTCTGTATTGGATTATATAGTATAATTAGTATGTTTTCATTGTCATATATAGCATAATTATTGTATAATATCGTAAAAATGAAAAGGAATCAGTTGTATGAAATCAGTGAAGAAAACAAATAAAATTGCAACAGATGAAAATTTAATGGAAATGGCGCAGCATGGGAGCAGTCAATATTCTTTCCGGTTTTACTGCGATGATCTGGAACAGTTTGATTTTCACTGTATTGACTGGCACTGGCATACAGAGCTGGAGATTTTATATGTAGAATCCGGCAGTCTGACCTGTTATGTGGGAGATAAACAGATCATTTTGAAAAAAGGGGAAGGAATGTTCATTAATTCCAGAGTTCTGCATCGTTTCCATGCAGCTTCTGCGATCATGCCCAATTTTGTTTTTATGCCATCCTTTATCAGAGAACAGGATAGTATCATTTACCAAAAATATGTCTTGCCTGTCATATCATCGTCTTTGTCATTTCAGGTTTTTCAGGCAGAGGTTTTCTGGCAGAATGAGGTTTTAAAGCTGATCGTGCAGATTATAGAGATACAGAAGCAGGAGATACCCTGTGAACTTGCAACTTCAGCTCTTATACAGATGTTGTGGCTCCTGCTATATGAAAATGCTGCCATTCTGCCTGCGAAAAAAGCCGGAAAAGAGAAAGCATCTTCTCAGGCAAGGCTGCAGCTTATGATGCAGTATGTGTATCTGCAGTATCAAAATCCCATTTCTTTGGAAGAGATCGCAGGAGCTGCATCGATCAGTAAAAGTACCGCATTAAATCTGTTTAAGGAATACCTGCATGTCACGCCGGTAGAATTTCTGATACAGCACCGCTTAAAAGAGGCTGCAGTACTGCTTGCAAAGACGGAAAAGAAAATATGTGTGATCGCGGAAGAAACAGGATTCCACACGGTAGATTACTTTTGCAGACTGTTTAAAAAGTATTATAAGGTCACACCGATGCAGTATCGAAAGAGGGGCACTTTTTTGGCATAAAAGGAGCATGTTACAGGAAAAAGCGTTTTGATAAAATAGTAAAAATAGCTATCTGTTTTGAATGATACGCATAAGATAGAGTATGTGGGGGAAAATAGATGAAAAAACGCTTTGGAAAACAATTCCTGTGTTACCTGCTGAGTGTAACACTTTTTGCATCTGTATTGCAGGTTCCTGTAGGAGCCTTGCAGGTCAGTCCGCAGGATGGGACAAAACAATCTGTAGAAAATAAAACAGATTCTTCAGAAATCACAAGTGATACAACATCTGTCAGGAAAGAAGAAAAAACACTGGATTTCGCCTTAAACGGCGGTTCCTTTATTGAGGGCTATCAGTCACCTTCTTCTTATCCTGCAGATAAGCTGCCTGATGGATCGGTCATCAGTAAGCCGGGCTATGCATTTGCAGGCTGGTACGATAATAAAGAATTCAGCGGAGAGGCTGTTACAAAGATAGATACATCTTATACAGGTCCTCTGGTTCTTTATGCAAAATGGACGGATCCTTATTATTATGTAGATATTCCGGCAAATGTGAAAGCAGACGGTTCTGAGCTGAAATTGAGCGGAGCGGCAGACGGTCTGTATGAGCAGGAAGTCGTAAAGGTTTCGGTCAATTCGGAAAATAACTGGCATCTCAAAAATCACGATGCACTGCTTTCTTATCAGCTGAAGGAAAAAGATACAAAGCTGATACCGGAAAATGGCGTACCTGTGATCAATCTGACATCGACCAAAAAGAGTGATGAAAAAGTCTATGTCTGTGAAGTAACGGAAGATCCACAGACAGCGGGAGAATATCAGGATACACTGACCTTTGAGATTGGTCATGAAAGTCCGAGCTATACGATAAATTATGAAGCAAACGGCGGTTTTAAGGATGATCCGAAAAATCCGGGCAGTCTCATTTCCTTTGAAGAAGAGACACTTGCGCCGGGCACGTCCCTTGGTGATCTGCCGATTGCCATCAAGTCCGGTTATACATTTCTCGGCTGGTGCTATGACGAGGGCTGCACCAGATATGTCGCAACAACAGACCGCCTGTTGGGCGATACGACATTATATGCGGCTTATACCGAAGATCAGGCGTTCCAGTCGCATGCGATCGCTGCTTTTGCGCGTGCGATCGATGTAGACGGTGCTTCTCTTGTCATTCAGGTAACTGACCAGAGCGGCGCTATGAGCGCGGATGAGATCTTAGCTGCCTGTACACTGAAAAATATCAGTGATTTCACGGAAGAGATCACACTGCATCTATCAGCCGCAGGAAACAATACATATACGATCAGTAAAGAAAACGGCTGGAAAGAGGGATCTAATTACAGGCTGTTATTAGATAGTAAAGATCTTTACTTTACCGGATTTGATACTTCGATCCGTGAATATGAGATTTCGATTCATAAGGATGAAGTAAAAAATGTTTCCTTAAATCCAAACCTGAAATATATCCATGTAAAGGAATTATCCAGCCTGACTGTGAACGGACAAAGTGCGCAGTCTGTTTCTGTTGCAACGATGACACTCGGGCCGGACGGATCGGTCAGAAGTGAAGGAAGCACGACGACCGGTAGTTTTACCTATACTGACAAAAAGCTGAAAATAGGCGATCAGATCGCAGTCTATGCGGGAGATGTCATTCCGACGATGGATGAGGTGGCATCGTCTGCGGACGGAAGCGATATTTCATTCTTCGAGATCACGGGCGTGAACGGAAATCAGTATACTTACCGGGGATCGAAAACAGAAGATGTACTTTTTATGCCGGATGTCCTGCCACTGGATATCACAAAGGATCAGGACGGCGATCCGGGAAATAACAGTGTGACGGTTGCTCTGTCAGAGCTGGCCTTTGATGGAAGCAGTATCAGCCAGAATACGATGCTTTCTGCCGATACGACAGTGGATGAAGGAGACTTTCTGGCTCTGTATACAGATCCAAATGATCAGAGCACGCTTTCTTACGGAAAGATCACAAGTGTCCTTTTGTCAAATGGACAGTATATCATCGCTTATCAGCCGCAGGCATGGGAAGATGTCAAAGCTGCCATGGATGTTTATACGACCGAATCTGTGAATGGAAAGGATCTGCTGGACGGTACAGATGTGCAGGCACTGGAAAGTAATCTGGAAGCGCAGGCAGTGGAAAGCGGATTTGCAGAAGACGTAGCACAGCAGATCGGCGAAATGACACTACGTACAGATTCCTTTGCCGAGCTGGAAAAAGAGCTTGGAAAAGAACTGAAAGCAAATGTGGAAATTGCGGGAGCAGATGAGATAGAGGGGCTGACAGCCCCGGGCTCTGCGAAAAAGCGCGTGGAAGTGGGAATGCCACAGGTAAAGGCGGATCTTGATACAAAGCTGCGCCATTTCGACGGCAATGAAAGTGGCGTCCATCTGGGACTGGAGATCAAGGTTCCGATCACGTTCCATGTGGCGCGTTATGCGGATTTTACGATCACTGTTACAGCAACATTTGAACAGGAAGTGCGTGTTGCAGTCCATGTAGATGGTGAAGCAGTATGGAAGGTGTGGGGTATTTTCCCTTATATTGCAGATTACCGTGTGACAGCTTCTCTGGATCTGTATGAATATACAGGGATCGGACTGGATATCAACTTTAAAACGGAGCAGGCAAATAATTACCTGCTTTATCCGACAGGCGGTGGCAACGGTACTTCGATATCGCAGTACAAAAAGAAGCAGAAGCTGGCAAATGATGTGGAAAATATCATTTCCGAGCTTGAAGATATGATGGAGAACGGAAGTGAGTATATATCCGATAAGGCGCCTTTCCTGGCTGATCTGGGCGGATCGGATGATGACGTGGAGGCCAATACCGGAGGCAGCGATCAGATATCTGTGGCAAAATCCCTGGCAGAGCGTTATGCGGATCTGTTAGAGGATGATGGCGAGTGGGTTGAGATCTACACCAAACGGATTACGGAGCAGCATTTCCGTGTGCTTCTCGTGATCGATATTGCGATCGAGCTGGATTTCGTTGTCTGGACGAAGGTCAATGTTTCGATCGGTATGAGCTTCTGGTATAAAAATGCCAAACGCTATGTATTCTGTCTGCAGGTAAAGGGCAGAAAAGCAACGAGTGATACGATCAATATTACCGAGGAGCAGTATGAATTTACCGCATATGCCATGGGAACGATCGGTGTGAAGGCGGGTGTCAGACTGACGGTCCGTGTCGGACTTTTGTCAACGGAGCTGGCAAGTGTGGGACTTTCCGCGGAAGTAGGCGGTTATGTACAGCTTTGGGGGTATTTATATTACATCCTGAAATATACTGCTTCGAGCGGAAGAAATACGAGAGCGATCGGTGCACTTTATCTGGAGATCGGTATTTATCTGGATATCAAGTTCCGGGCGCAGGCGCTTTCCAATGCATTTACTTATTCGCCGACGCTTTTTGAAGCTATGTGGCCGTTATATACCGCCGGTACTCTGGAAAATGTGCTCGATTTTGCGGATACAACGGACATGGAATGCAATCTGAAGTATGAAATGAAGAAAATGCGCATTCCGGATGACTTCTTTACCATGAATTACATGGATATGAAGGAAGGTCTGGATGACGGCGAATATTTCACAAAAATCTATGAAGATGACAGTGACCGGTATTTTGTGATCACGATGACAAATGATGCCTTTTCTTATAACCCGGAGACAAATCTTATTACAGTAGATCCGGGCGCAGAAAAATCCGTAGATGGCGAGATGATCGTCACATGGAAGGATCAGCCGGGCACATTCAATACAAAACCGTTCCGGAAAAAAGTGAAGCTGCACTGGGATATGCTGCGAGATGGCTATATTCTTGCCTTTATGAGCAACGGCGGTTCTTATGTAGCACCGCTTGACCAGAAATACGGAACAGCTATTAAAAAGCCTGCGGATCCGGTAAAACAGGGCTATACATTTGCAGGCTGGTATACAGATGAGGCGTTGACGAAGCCTTATACCATTCCTGCCACAATGCCCGATCAGGATGCACTTGTATACGCAAAATGGACGCCTGCCAGCGTTTCTTATACGGTAAAGACGTATCTGCAGGGCGCAAACGGTGTTTATGAAGTGCCTGAGGATGGTGTGGAAAAGAAAACCGCATTGACAGGATCTACGATCAGTCCGCAGCCAAAAGTGCGTGAAGGCTATGAAACACCGGCGGTCAGATCAGCGGTTGTAGAAGCTGATGGCAGTACGCTCATTGAATATTATTATCCGAGAGCAAAATATACTGCAACCTATCGATCAGATAACGAGGTTGTTTCTACAGGCTCTTACCGCTATGGCACCATGATGCCTGTGCCTGCGGTTTATAAGCCGGGCTATGAGCTGGACGGATGGATCCTGGAAGGAAATACTGCTGTAGAAGAGATCCCACAGGATGTACCGGCAAAGAATGTGACCTATTTTGCAAAATGGAGTCCGCAGTCAGGCATTGGTTATACGGTGCGATATTATGTGGAGGAAGAAAACGGAGACGGATATGTTTTACATGAGATACAGTATCTGACCGGAGAGACCGGGCAGAGAGTCACAGCACCTGCAGGTGCTTATGATCCGGCATTTTATCATCTGAAGAACAATACACTGCCAAGTGGCGAGATCAAAGCGGACGGAAGTCTGGAGCTGCGGGTTTTCTATGACCGGAATGTGTATACAGTGACCTATGATCTGCAGGCATCGGATGCTGTCCTGCCTGCAGGAAGTGAGCTGACATTTACCGCAAGACCGGGTGAGAAGCTTGTGACTGAAACACCGGAAAGAGAAGCCTACAGATTCCTTGGCTGGTATCTGGACGCAGATTATAAGCAGAAGTTTGATAATACAATGCCTGCGCAGGATATCACGCTGTATGCAAAATGGGAAAGCATGCAGGTCAATTATATAGTCAGACATTATCAGGAAAACCCTGAGATTCTGAATGAATATGGGTTCCCGGAAGGGGAAGCACCCACGTATACACTTGTGGAGGAAGAAGTATTTACCGCGCTTGCAGGCACTTTAGTTTCGCCTGCGGTAAAATCCTATGAAGGTTTTACGTCACCGGCCGTGCGCACGGAAGAAGTGACGGCGGATGCGGATGGTGTCGGAACGCTTGTCATCGAGTATCAATATGACCGCAGCGATTACACCATGGCGTGGTATCGGAGCGAGACAGAGCTCATTCCGTATACGGTACAGTATGGTGCAGCGATCCCTGTTCCAAATGAGAAAGAGATGGCAAACGGTAAGCCGGGCTATCGCGTGGAAGGCTGGTATGAGGATCAGGCTCTTACAAGACCTTTCACCTATAAAACAATGCCTGCGCAAAATCTGACTGCCTATCCAAAGTGGGTTGCGGATGAGATTTCCTATTATGTATCTTACATTTTCCTGGATGGAACTACGCAGGTAAATTCCTATACGGAAACTTATACCGGTCTGGCAGACAGCGTTGTACAGCCGCCGGAGGTAAAAAGCTTTGAAGGTTATACGTTTGATGAAAGCTCAAGACTGACGAGTTTCAAGATTGAACCGGGTAATCCGTATATCGGGTATTATTATCAGATCAATACACATACGCTGACTTATCAGTATGAAACAAATGATGCGACCGGAACAAATATAATAACCGCACAGAAAAAATACGGCGAAGATATTACAATACCGGATCCGGCAAGAGACGGCTATGCATTTGCAGGCTGGTACACAGATACAGGCTTTGAAAACCGGTATATGGGGACAACAATGCCCGATCAGGATCTGGTTTTATATGGAAAATGGATAGATGGCAAACAGTCTTATCAGGTGTTACATTATCTGACACAGCTGGATGGCAGCAGGCGGCTGTATCTGGCGGAAAGTCTGTACGGAGAACCGGGAGATGTGATAACACCGGAAACGAAAGCGCCGGAAGGGTATGAAGATGTAGAACCCATCACCCATACACTTGTGCAGGGTTCCGTGGAAAATAACCGTATCATTTATGTGTATCCGAGAAAGCAGTATCAGATCAGATATGTGTTAAATGGCGGAATCTGTGAGCAGAGCACAGAGCAGATGATAACCTACGGAACACCTTTAAAGGATATTCTGGATGCACTTCCGGTCTACAGAAACGGGTATAGTTTTGCAGACTGGTATACGGATGAAGCATTGCAGGCCGTTTACAGACCGGATACAATGCCTGCCTCAGACCTGATCTTATATGCAAAATGGAATGTGATAAAGACCGCATATATAGTAGAGCATTATAAGGAAAACGTGGAAACAGGCGCATATGATCTGGCAGAGAGAAGCTACCGCTATGCAGATACAGATACGATCGTAGAGCCTGCGGTAAATCAGTATGACGGTTATACAAAACCGGATGTACAACAGGGTACAGTATCGGGAGATCCGGATAACAGGCTTGTGATCAAGTATTATTACGATTGCAGTAAGCATATGCTGACGATGCACGACATAGTCTGTGCTGACGGCGTTTCTGTGGAAGATGTGACGGAAGAAAAGAAATGTGGCAGTAAGCTGCCTGCGCAGGCGAGAAAAGCGTATCTGTTTGGTGGCTGGTACGAGGATGCAGCCTATACACAGCCATTCAGTGGTGTAATGCCGGACAGAGATCTGACCTTATATGCAAAATGGATTCCTGATATGCGTTCTTATACCTTTATCTACCGCATACAGAATCTGAATGGCAGATCTGTGAATTACAAAATTGTAAGCGGAGAGGCACAAATCGACACTTTTGTAACGCCGGAGGGCATCGGAGAGGAAGCAGTTGCCAAAGGATTTACTGCGCCGGTGCTTGAGCCGGTACAGATGCAGGCGGAAACTTACAAAAACACATATACCTTTGACTATGCCAGAAACAGATATACAGTTAAATTCCAGCTGGATAACGGGGAAAAGGATGTCATACAGAATGGTTATTATGGCAGCGAGATAAGAGTGCCTGTTCCAAAGAAAACAGGATATACCTTCACAGGCTGGGACAGCAGGGTAGAGGATACGATCCCCGATCATGACGTGACCTATACTGCACAGTGGAAGATCAATTCCTACCATATTGCGTTTATGGTTGATAATGACGATAAGGGTGCAGCTTATCAATACGGACAGACGATCAGTCGGCCGGCAGATCCGAAAAAAGAGTATTACACCTTCAAAAACTGGAGTGGAGAAATACCACAGACAATGCCTGCAAAGGATGTCAATCTGACAGCGGTATTTGAGCCGGTAGTATATCAGATCACCTACGATCTGGATGGCGGAAAAGAGTATTACAATCCGACATCCTATACGTATGAAAGCAATACAATCGTATTAAACCGTCCGACAAAGAGCCATTATGAATTTTTAGGCTGGAGCGAAGAAGGCAAAGAAGGTCTTGTAAAGGATGTGACCATACCAAAAGGTTCCTATGGAAAGCGTCATTTTAAGGCAAACTGGAAGGTGATCACCTATACGATCAGCTTTGCATCGGATAAGGTTGTACTTGGCATGGATGATATGCAGATCACCTATTTTGAGACCAAAAAACTGGAAGCATGCAAGAAAGCACCAAAGGGCTACAAATTTTACTGCTGGACGACAAGTCTGGAAAATCCGAGATATGATTACAGTAACAGACATAAGATGCAGCGTGTGGAAAGGAATATGACGTTGTATCCGGTTTATACGCCGAAGCAGTACCGTGTTTACTTTGATTACAACCTGGATAAATTATACAAAGAATATGATAGTCATGATTTTGAATCAAAGGTGGATATCACGCAGATCAGCACAAATGACAGTAAACGCCATAAATGGGGCTATGTGCTGGACGGATGGGATAAAACGAATGATAAAAATGAAAATCTGGGTTACTTTGATGTATCAGAAAAGAGCTTTATCCTGCGCGACACAGAGGATATCACACTGAAGGCGAACTGGAAGCCAAACGCCAAATATCTGTATACACCATCGAAGTACACAAACAGTTACAATATCACCGATGATAAGAACAAAGAGATCTCCTTCAAGTTTTATGTAGATGGAAAACAGGAAAAAGAAAAAGTAACGGGAGATTACGGTCTTGGAAAAGGCGCAGAGTATGTAATGAACATGGATAACATGTCTCTGGACGTAGTCAGCAAAAATTTCAAGAAGGTCAAAGTGGAAGTGCAGTATAATGTGCATATGGTCAAAGACGGTTATGCAGTCATGCGTCTGAGATACAAACCCAAAAATGGCAAAGAGGTATCCTGGAAGACAGAATCCTCCGATCTTCTTGACGAAAAGATCACAAAATACTTCTCCTATGTGCTTGACCGGACAGATGTGGAGTATTTCTGGATCGAGTTTGATGCAAACGGTGGCGGTGATGATGAGTATGATCTCGATAATATATTATTTAAGGTAACCTATTTAGAGAAATAAAAGCAGATGAAGGGCAGAATATGAAAAATAAAAAAAGAATTTTGATGATAGCGGGTAGTATATTCGTGGTCGTAATTGTAGCTGTTGTAGTTTATTTTCTGGTCAGACAGGATAGCAAAGATCCGGCATTTTCGCCGGATCTGGATGAAAACGCAATAGTGCAGACAGACGGGATCAAAGAAAAACCGGAGGGGATCCGTATTCCGGGTTATCCGAGGATCACTATTTCGGCAGATACAAAGGATGTCACAATGAATCTGCAAAACCCGGAAGGAAATCCCTGTTATTTTACATTTGAGATCATCCTGACAGAGGGGGAAGAAACCATCTATACCTCAAAGCTGGTAGAACCGGGAAAAGCGATCACGGATGTTACCTTGTCCCGTGCACTGGAAAAAGGCGAATATCCGGCCGTGATCAAAATTATGACAACATCTTTAACAGATGGAAGTGCAATGAACGGGGCAGATGTGGAAACCGTTCTCATTGCACAATAAAAGGGGGAAAAAGATGAAAAAGAAACTTTTGATTCTGACAGCACTGCTGACATTTGCCATATCCGCCATGACAGTTTCTGCCAAAGCACCGGGAAAAACAAATGTGACCTATCAGGTAGATCCTTCCTATGAAGTGGTGATCCCATCCGATGCGACAGTTCCGTTTGTGACAGAAAAATCGGCGTATGGAACCATTGAGATAAAAGAAGCTGTTTTGGAAGAAAATAAATGTATTCTTGTAAAAATGGATGCAAGTGGGACGCTGGTAAATGAAAAGCATCCGAAATCCAAAATCCCTTACCAGATCTTAAATGGAAAAAAGGAGTTCAAAAGCCAGAGATATACGAAGGCGGGAGAAAAAACGGATCTGACCATTTCGATCAAAAAGGCAGACTGGAACAAGGCAAGAGGCGGAAGCTATAAGACAGCGGTCACATTTATCATATCGTATGTGGACAGGAAATAGCGGAGAGGCGGTACTATGAAAAAATATCTGGCAGTTTTTATCATGATTTTAATATGTCTGCTTCTGCCAATGCAGATCCGGGCATCTCAGAGTGAGATTGGTACAACGGTTCCGGAAACACATACGGTATCGATCGAAGCAGAGCATGCATCAGCGCAGTATATGGAAGGCGATAAGGGAATAAGCGACGCTTATCCCGTACCGCGTTTTTCCAAACCGGAATTTAAGATCACAGCAAAAGACGGTTATGAAATAAAACGTGTCTTACTAAATGGGAAGGATGTAACAAAAAGACTAAAAAGCGGAACATTAAAGCTTTCCAAGGTTTATGAAAATCAGGTGATCACAATTGAAACGAAAGCAGCTTCGCAGAAAGATCCGCAGATAACGCAGAAGCCGCAGAGTACACAGAAACCGCAATTACAAACGCAGCAGACATCACAGGCACCGGAAAAGCAAAATACCGTCAAAAATGCGGAACAAAAACAGGAAACCACAGAAACGACCGGTCAGGCACAGGAATCCGGAAATGAAATATCAGAATCCATATCGCAGGAAGAGATGGATGCAATGGATGGTGCAAATACGGAAAACGAGCCGGAGGTATCTGCCCGTCACTTCAGCTTCTGGTGGATCCTTTTGCTGCTTTTGACCGCAGGTATCATAATATGGCTGATTATAGTTTTAAAAAAGAGAAAAAATAATAAAAATGAGGAAAAACCACTTGACCAATAAGGAAAATCTGCCTATGTAAGGTTGCAACCTCTTCTCCCCATGTTATAATATAAGTTATGAAATGTTTGTGGAGGAGAATGTAAAATGGAAAAGCTGCACTTTGCAAAGGGAAGAATGATTCTGCCTCTGACCGGAAGTTCATATGAACTCGGAAAAATGAAAGAGGCTATTGATCTGATAGAGGATACGCAGTTAGCGGAGATCGCACGTGCGGAAGCCTGTTATTTTACAGCGGATGCAAAAGGCTGTGTGGAACTTGTAAAAAAATATCTGGCAAGTGACGATGTAATGCTGCGCCTGTCAGCGGATATGCTGTATGTATTTGCAAACCTGACACTCGGAAATGCCGGAAAGGCACAGGCAGCGCGCATAGATGTAAAGCAGTGTCTGCAAAAAGCACTGGAAGAAGATGCAGGTACAGGAATAAAATCTTCCTGTATATTTGCCTATTATCTGATCAATATTTTTCTGCATATCGAAACAGAAAAGGAAATGCCGGCTTTAGAGGGCTGCATTTCTGATCTGCCGACAGGACAGAGATTATTTGCGATCAGTATTTTAGCGCATGGCATGTATTTAAAAAAAGAATATCTGAAAGCACAAGGGGTCGTACAGACTGCAATGCTGATGGCAGATGCGGTCTATCCGATCCCCTTTATCTATTTAAACTGTATTGCGGCCATGTGCCAGATCAATCAAAAAGAGCAGGAAGAAGCGATCAGTTCCGTGAAGAAAGCAATTTCTTTTGCGGGAAAAGACGGACTTTTTGAGCCTTTTATAGAATATCACGGTCTATTGCAGGGCGTTCTGGAGGTCTGTCTGCGAAAAAGCGAACCGGAAATTTATAAAAAACTGGTGGATGGGATCATTGCATTCAGCCGTGGCTGGATGAAGATCCACAATTCCCAGATGAACAGGGATGTAACAGATCTTCTGACACCTCTGGAGTTTTCCATTGCCATGCTTGCCTGCAGAGACTGGACCAATCAGGAGATCGCCCAGCATATGGGATTGTCGGTTAATACGGTAAAGCATTATGTTTCCGATATTCTGGAAAAGCTGCAGATCGATAAGAGAGAGAAAATAAAGGATTTTGTGAATCAATAGGTCTTTTCTAAAAAATCGCATAATGCTATAATAGAAAGAAATTGAAAGGGGTAGGAAGACAAATGTCTTCATGTTTGTGTATGAATAAGGGAAATGGAACGAAAGGAAAACGGCTTGATTTTTTAAGAGTCATTATGCTGATCGGCAGTGTACCACTATTGTCAGCAATCATTATTCTGACGATCTGCGCTGCAATGAAGATGGAAAATGAACTGGAAACCAGTACATATGCAAGGCTTCGTGCCTGTGCGATTTCCGTACAGAAGTATTTTGAATGGGATATCCGCGAAGAGATTCTGGAAAAAGATGATGTAAGCTATGAGTTTATTGATTCTTTACAAAAAGATGAGATTGAACTGACTTTCTTTGAAGGAGATACGCGTTTTATTACATCCATAAAGGATAAAAGCGGAAATAGAGTGGAAGGAACAAAAGCATCGGAGGAAGTCTGGAATATAGTAAAAACCGGAAAAGATTATCAGTCAGATGGTATAGATATTTCCGGAGTAAAGTATTATGTATATTATACGCCGGTCTGCACAGATGACGGTAAAGTCATCGGTATGGCATTTGCCGGAGAAAAGGAAGCAATAGTTAATGATGCAAGGAACAATCTGATGATCAGCTTTGTAAAAATTGCCCTTGTTCTTACGGTTGTTTATCTGATCATCCTGATCTGGCTGGCAAGGGTAATCCGGAAGCCGCTTGCAAAAACAGCAGCAGATATTGAAAATATCGCAAACGGTAATATTTCTAATGAAATCAGCGGTTCTTCCAAAATTGCGGAAACAGATAAGCTGATCACAGCTTCCAGAATCTTAAAGGAAAAGCTGAATGATATTGTTTCAGGTGTCAATGAGCATGTACTCAATCTGCAGCAGGATACCGCATCATTGAAGGAACGGGCAGATTTTTGTAATGATGGCACAAAGCAGATCAGTCAGGCAATGGAAGAATTATCCGTCACAGCAGTCACATTGGCTGAAAATGTGCAGGATGTCAATGCAAAATCATTGGAAATGGGAAATGCGATCACGGATATCGATGGAGATGTACAGGTTCTCAGTGACAATTCCAATCACATGGATAAAGCAAACGAAGACGCAGCAAAGTCTATAGAAACTGTTTTAGACAGCTCTAACCGGTCTTCTGCAATTGTAGAGAAAATCACCAACCAGATTGAAGAAACCAATCAGGCTATATCATCAATCAATGAGGCAGTAGATCTGATCATGGATATCACGGGACAGACAAGCCTGTTGTCTCTGAATGCATCTATTGAAGCTGCAAGAGCCGGACAGGCAGGACGAGGCTTTGCCGTTGTTGCAGATGAGATCAAAAAGCTTTCCGAACAGAGTGCGCAGGGTGCAGATGCCATCAAGCAGGTAGCGGATAACATTTTTGAAAAATCAAATGAAAGTGTTGCACTTGTAAATGAGGTCAGAGAGTTGATTGGTAAAGAGCAGGAAGATATTTCTGTGACAAAAGAAAGCTTTGAGATATTAAGTAAAACAATTAACGATAACCTTGTAGCGGTTTCCCGTATCAGTGAGAAGACAAAGCAGCTTGATACGATCAAACAGGCTATTATCGGAAATATTAACGATCTGAGTGCTATTTCCGAAGAAAATGCAGCAAGCAACCAGGAAGTATCCGCAAATATCACCAATATTGCAGAATCAATCGATGAGATGAATACAGCGACCGGTCATGTCCGTCAGATATCCGGAAAGCTGGCAGAATTGATGGAATATTTTAAGTAAACCGAATACTTGACAGGAAAACGTAATAAACCATTATGAATTATATTGTTTTTGACCTCGAATGGAATCAGGGAATTGCCGGAAAACGAGAAAGCAGCCATGAGGAGATTCCGTTTGAAATTATCGAAATCGGAGCGATCAAGCTTGATAAACGTAAAAATATCATAGGGCAGTTTCAAAAGATCATTAAACCGTCTGTTTATAAGAAAATGCCGGATATCATTGAAGATATGCTCCATGTAGATATGAAGGAGCTGAAGGCCGGAACACCGTTTCCGGAGGCAGCGGAGGAATTTTTAGCCTGGTGTGGAGAGGATTTTATATTTTGCAGCTGGGGATCTTTAGATCTTCTGGAGCTGCAGCGGAACATGAAATATTATCAGATGCCGGCTCTGGCAGCAGGGCCGATCTGCTTTCTGGATATCCAGAAGCTGTTTGGGATCGCCTTTGAGCATAAAAAGGTTGGCAGAACGCTGGAATATGCGGTAGACAGCCTACAGATCGAAAAGGATATCCCATTCCACCGGGCATTCAGTGATGCTTATTATACGGCGCTTGTATTGCAGAAAATACCGGCGGATATCGAGGAATATTGTTCCTACGATACCTATCAGCTTCCACAGAGCAAAAAAGAGGAGATCCATAAGGTATTTCCAAGTTATAGTAAGTATATTTCCAGAAGCTTTCCGGATAAGGGAAAGGCAATGGAAGACAGAGAGGTTTTATCTACCAGATGCTATATCTGTGATAAAGCCGCGAGAAAAAAGATCCGGTGGTTTACGCCAAACGGAAAGCATTATTACAGTGTTTCCTACTGCGAGAAACACGGCTATTTAAAGGGAAAAATCCGTATCCGGAAAAATGTTTGTGATCCGGAAAGCGTATTTGTCATCAAGACAATGAAGTTGATCTCTAAAGAAGATGTAGATAAGATCGTTGAAAAAAAGGAACATGCCAGAATCCAGAGACAGATCAGGAGAAGGCATGACAGGGAAAAGAAATAGATTTCTGCAGGAGATGCCATGGCGAAATTTACAAAGCAGGCAATTATGAACTGCCTGCTCGAATTACTAAGTACAAAGCAGCTTGATAAGATCACGGTAAAGGATATCTGTGAAATATGTGAGATCAACAGAAATACCTTCTATTATTATTTTCAGGATATTTACGATGTACTCGATGCGGTATTTCAGAATGAGGCAGAAAAATCCGTCCGGGATGTCAATGAAGGAGCTTCCTTTTATGAAGAGATCGTCAGATGCTCCCAGATTGTATTTGCCAATAAAAAGGCGATCTTTCATGTTTACCAGTCCAAAAAGGGCGATATTCTGAAAGGATATCTGAGTAAGATCGCCGAGGACTGTGTTGGCAGATATGTGGAAAAAGAGGCAGCAGGCTATGATCTGACAGAAAGCGATAAGCATTATATTACGCTTTTTTACAGCCATGCGATCATCGGCAATACACTGGAGTGGATCGAGAAAGGACTTCCGCCGAGCAGGGATGATCTGGTGCACCGCCTGTCTGTATCGTTTCAGGCGACGATCCGTGATATGATCGAAAGCTGCATCAAAGATCAAAAATCAGACAAATAAAGGACAGTGTCTAAAAATCAGACACTGTCTTTTTTTTGTCCATAGAAATTCCGAAAAATGGGCAGTATAGTATAGAAAAACAAAAAGGGAGTGGAACTTATGAAAAGCCTGAAAGCAATTAAAAATTCCTATAGTATTTTGACGATCTGCCTGATCCTTGTAGGAGCAGTCCTTCTGATCTGGCCGCACATGGCACTTGGCGCGATCTGTAAAATGTGTGGTATTTTCCTGATTATATTCGGACTTGTCAAGCTGACCGGCTATTTTTCCAAAGACATATTTCAACTGGCATTTCAATATGACCTGGGACTTGGAATCGCCTCCATTATATTCGGACTTATCATGGTGATCCGTTCCTGGGCAACGATCCAGCTCTTTTCCATCTGCATCGGAATCTTTCTTTTGATCGATGCAGCACTCAAAATGCAGACGGCGTTTGAATCCAAAAAGTTCGGATTCCGGAACTGGTGGGTAACATTACTGATCGCCATTATCGTATGTATTCTCGGTATTTTACTGTTTGCCATGCCATTTCAGACGAGTGGCGTGATCATAAGGCTGATCGGAATCAATCTGATCTTAGACGGCGCATTAAATTTATTTGTTGTACAAAGTACAGTCAGAACGATAAAACGGGAGGAGGATGAGATGATCATAGATGAAGACGATTTCCTGAACTAATAAACTTAAGAAAAGAGAACAAGAAAACCAATTTCAAAACAGAAAGGTGGAACTTATTATGAATAAGAATGCAAAATTAGGAGCAGCAGTCGCTTTGGCAGGAGCAGCAGGTATATTTGCTGCCAGCAGAAAGAAAAAAGCACAGACAGTAAAGCAGACAAGAAAACAGCAGCAGGAGCTTGCAGACTACCGCAATACAGAACGTGGCATGCATGAGAAAAACAGCAAGGGCATTTATTATACGAACGGTAATTATGAAGCATTTGCCCGCCCGGAAAAGCCGGAAGGCATTGAAAATAAATCCGCTTATATCGTAGGCAGCGGACTTGGTGCATTGGCAGCAGCCTGCTTCCTTGTCAGAGATGCCCAGATGCCCGGTAAAAACATCCATATCTTAGAGGCAATGGATATTGCAGGTGGTGCCTGTGATGGTATCAACGATCCGACCAGAGGCTATGTCATGAGAGGCGGACGTGAAATGGAAAACCATTTTGAATGTCTGTGGGATCTGTTCCGAAGTATTCCGTCTCTGGAAACAGAAGGAGCCTCTGTTCTGGACGAATATTACTGGCTGAATAAGCATGATCCGAACTATTCTTTATGTCGTGCGACGGAGCATCGCGGACAGGATGCACATACAGACGGCAAATTCGGTCTGAGCCAGAAGGGCTGCATGGAGATTATGAAGCTGTTCTTCACAAAGGATGAAGATCTGTACGATAAAAAGATTGAAGATTTCTTCGATGAAGAAGTATTTGATTCTAATTTCTGGCTTTACTGGCGTACCATGTTCGCATTTGAAAACTGGCACAGTGCACTCGAAATGAAGCTTTATATCCAGAGATTTATCCATCATATCGGCGGACTTCCTGATTTCTCCGCATTGAAGTTCACGAAGTATAACCAGTATGAATCCCTGATCCTTCCGATGCAGAAATATCTGGAAAAAGCAGGCGTGCAGATCCAGTTTAACACACAGGTAACCAATGTATTATTTGATATCGGCGACGGAAAGAAACGTGCTGTCAGCATTGAATGTCTCGTAAACGGCGAGAAGCAGAGTATTCCGCTGACAGAAAACGATCTTGTATTTGTGACAAACGGAAGCTGTACAGAAGGTACGATCTACGGAAGCCAGAACGAAGCACCGGTAGGTGATGCAGAAGTTCGTACAAGTGGATGCTGGGATCTTTGGAAGAACATTGCAGCGCAGGATCCGTCTTTTGGACATCCTGAGAAATTCTGTGGCGATATTTCCCGTTCCAACTGGGAATCCGCTACCGTAACAACAAGTGATGAGAAGATCATTTCCTATATCAAGAATATCTGCAAGAGAGATCCAAGAACCGGAAATGTTGTAACCGGCGGTATTGTTTCCTGCAAGGATTCAAGCTGGCTTTTAAGCTGGACGATCAACAGACAGGGGCAGTTCAAAGAGCAGAAGAAAGATGAAGTCTGCATCTGGGTTTACAGTCTGTTTACCGATAAGCCGGGCGATTATATCAAGAAACCGATGAAGGAATGTACCGGTAAGGAGATCACAGCAGAATGGCTGTATCACTTAGGTGTTCCGGTAGATGAGATCGATGAGCTGGCAGAAAACCATGCAAACTGTACACCGACCATGATGCCATATATCACCGCATTCTTCATGCCAAGAAGAAAAGGTGACAGACCGGACGTTATCCCGGATGGCTGCGATAACTTCGCATTCCTAGGACAGTTCGCTGAAACTCCAAGAGACACGATCTTCACAACAGAGTATTCCGTTCGTACCGCCATGGAAGCTGTATACGGCCTCTGCCATGTGGACAGAGGTGTTCCGGAAGTCTGGGGCAGTGTCTACGATGTGAGAGATCTGCTTGACAGCTCCGTAAAGCTTATGGATGGTAAATCACCACTTGAAATTTCTCTTCCGGGACCGCTCAATGCAGTCAAGAAAGCACTCATCAAGGGTGTCAAAGGAACTGTGATCGAAGATCTTTTGAGAGAGCACAATATCTTAAAAGAGGGGATGTAATAGATCCCTTTGCTAAATCAAAAATCCCTCCGACACTTGTCGGGGGGATTTTTGTATGACAGAAACTTCGCTCCTATATAAACCTATTTCATTCTCCTCTTCCTGTCCCGTCTCCGTTTTCTCCGTCCAAATGACTTATTTTTCCGGTTCATCTTAAACTGTATCTTGTTTCTGCGCCGTCTGGAGAAATGATAGTTCCGGAAAAAGGCAATCGCTGTAATAAGGAGCAGAAGCAGAACGATCACGCCGATCACAATAGCGATCACCTTGATCACGTTGATAAAGATGATTTTATCGCCCGGTGCGTTATTCTGGGAAACAGAGTCAGATTCCACGACCGGAGAAGTAAAATCATAAGTATCCTTCTGCGCATTCAGCTCTACCTTTGCCTGTCCGACAGAAACATCATGATAGCTGTAGTTGATGGAAGCAACTGCCAGCGGATCGGAAGCATCATCTTCATAGGAAAGTGTGGATGTCAGATCGGAAAACGTGATGGTATTCGGAACGATCACATAATCATTCGGATTGATAGACATGATCGTTTCCGTTGCACCGAAAATATTGCTGTTGCTTTCAAAAAAGTCGGAGTTGTTTACTGTATAATTCGTTTCGTTTTGTGCCACATTGACCCGGCTGAAGTTATTGAAACCGTAGTCAAATAAAGCGATCGTATCTGTAAACTGCGCCGGTGCATCTTCCTTCATGACAACACAGATCAGCTTCATGCCATTTCGCTCCGCACAACTGACAAGCGTCTGATGTGCCTGCGAGGTATAACCGGTCTTACCACCGATATAGCCCTCATACGGATAAGTATTGTTTGTCAGCTTATTGTGTGTATAAAGGTCGATCAGATCGGGCTGTGTTGCGGTCGGTTCTATCGTATAATGGCTTGTGCCTGCTATACGGGTAAGCGTTTCATTGGAAAAGAAGGCTCTTGCGATCGTAGCCAGATCATAAGGGCTTGTATAATGATTTTCATCATGCAGACCGTTTGTAGTCACAAAATGACTGTCCGTGCAGCCAAGCTCTGCGGCCTTTGCATTCATCATGTCCACAAATCCGGAAATAGAACCGGCAATATGTTCTCCGACTGCATTGCAGACTTCATTTGCGGAATACACGAGAATACCATACAGGCATTGTTCCATCGTAATGGATTGTCCGACATCCATTCCCATGTTGGAGGATTTTTGTTCAATGCTGAATACAGCCTCATTGGAAAATTCCACCATATCATTCAGATCGGAATTTTCAATAGCAACAAGAGTTGTTAAGATTTTTGTTGTACTTGCCGGATAAAGATGCTCATGAATGTTCTTGGCATACAGGATCGTTCCGGTATTGGCTTCCAGCAGGATCGCACCTTCCGCGCCCACAACAGGACCGGTCGGCCAGCCATCGATCGCATTGGAATCGATCGGCTCCTCAAGGCGCATGGCAGCGTCCGTATCATAATCGACTGCAGCGGTGTCGCTTGCCTCTGTATCCGTTGGCTGCGCAAAAGCAGTGATTGTCTGTGTGCAGAGCAGAGAAGCAACGCAAAGCGATAAGATCAGTTTTTTACATTGAAAAGTATGAAATAGCATATATGCTCCTAAATTAGATTCAAAATATAAAATATATATGTATAATATATCATCTTTAACTGTAGATAAATTATACTTTTTATACAAAGATGCAAATTTATCATACACTATTTCAGGATAAATGAAAATCTTTTGCTATCTTTTTATATAGAAATCATGTAATATACTACTGGTATTAGAAAGATATTTTTGCATGCATCGTGTAAGAATAAGAATATAAAATTCCCGGTGTTCCAGCACTGGAGCTATATAAGCGATTGTAAAAAGAAAGAGGTAAAAATGAGACTCAGAAATATACCGGGCGCAGAGGAAGCCCTTGCAAACAGCAGATATGTGATCAAACAGCCGGAAACTTACCGTGGAAAATTCAGAGAGCAGATCTTTCAGAACGAGAATCCGATCCACATTGAGATCGGAATGGGAAAGGGAAAATTTCTGCTGGCTATGGCGCAGCAAAATCCGGATATCAATTATATCGGGATTGAACTGTATTCCAGCGTACTTCTGCGTGCAGTGCAGAAAATGGAAGAGCTAGAGAAAGAAAATAACGTACCGGGGAATGTTCGATTTCTTTGTGTTGACGCAAGAAAACTGGGCGAGATTTTCGCAGCAGAAGAGATTGACCGGATCTATCTGAACTTTTCCGATCCATGGCCGAAGGATCGCCATGCCAAGAGACGCCTGCCAAGCAAGGAATTTCTGGCATTATATGATAAATTCCTGAAAAAGAACGGACAGCTTGAGTTCAAAACAGATAATAAAGATCTGTTTGATTTTGCGATCAGTGAGCTTCCGCTTGCCGGTTGGAAAGAAAAGGCTGTTACGTATGACTTACATCACGATCCGGTCTTAAATGCAGGAAATGTCATGACAGAATATGAGGAAAAATTCTCTGCCAAGGGAAATCCGATCTGTAAGTATATTATTTACAGATAGAATGTTTACATGGTATTTGACATATGCTATAATGTCTGCAGACAGGAATGAAAATGTGTTCAAGCAATACACAAAGCGAAAGCCTCGGAGGTGGCGTCCTCCGAGGCTTTCTTTTGGCTATTGTCACCGTCTTTTCTGTCTAGCCATTTGCAGATGCAATGACAAACCACACCTGCCATAACAGAAAATATAATTTTGTAGTAGACAACAAAAATAAAATGTGATAACATATCTCAGTGGTGAGTGAAAATTCTCACTCTCGGGGTGTGGCTCAGCTTGGTAGAGCGCTACGTTCGGGACGTAGAGGTCGCGTGTTCGAATCACGTCACCCCGATTGATTGCAAGTCGTAAGACTTGCTGTATTTTTAATAGGATAGGAAATTCCTATTATGTTTTTGCTTAATATAAGGCTATGATAAGAACAAGTAATGATCAGGGAAACTGACAGAGAGTTACCGGTTGGTGAGAGGTGCAAGGGAAGCTGATCATGAATACCTCTTTGAGCTGCGCACCAAACGAAACATCCAGTAGGCTGCGACGGAACCTGACCGTTATAACAGGAGAGTATGTATGTACTTGATGAGGCAGAAGCCGTGAGGCTTTTGTGAATAAAGGTGGTAACACGAGTATAAACCTCGTCCTTTGAATAGGACGGGGTTTCTTTTTATAGCGAGGAAGAAAATCAAGCATTGTCGTATATTTGCGGAGCAAATGTACGGCGCAATAACCTGCGTAGCAGGTTATAGAAAATTTTAACCGAGCGTATAACGAGAAATTTAAGAGCACGATAGTGCGGCTGACGCGAAAGCGGCAGAAATTTCGAGTATGAAAGCAGAAGAAAAATAAACCAAAACGAAAAAGGAGACGAAAATGACAGTATTTGATGAATTAAAAGCCAGAGGACTTCTGGCACAGCTTACAGATGAAGAAGAGATCAAGGAACTCATCAACAACGGAAAAGCCGTATTCTATATTGGCTTTGACCCAACAGCAGACAGCCTTCATGTAGGCCACTTCATGGCACTTTGCCTGATGAAGAGATTACAGATGGCAGGCAATAAGCCGATCGCGCTGATCGGTGGCGGAACAGCCATGATCGGTGATCCGTCCGGCAGAACAGATATGCGTTCCATGATGACAAAGGAGCAGATCGATCACAACTGCGAATGCTTCAAAAAACAGATGAGCCGTTTCATCGAATTTGGTGAAGACAAGGCGCTTATGGTCAACAATGCAGACTGGCTCAGAGATTTGAATTATATTGAATTTATCCGTGATATCGGCGGATGCTTTTCTGTGAATAACATGCTGCGTGCAGAGTGCTACAAACAGAGAATGGAAAAAGGTCTGAGCTTTTTGGAATTCAACTACATGATCATGCAGAGCTACGATTTCCTTGCACTGTATGAGAAGTACGGCTGTAATATGCAGTTCGGCGGTGATGACCAGTGGAGTAATATGCTTGGTGGTACAGAGCTGATCCGTCGTAAAAAAGGAAAAGATGCATATGCCATGACGATCACACTTTTGCTTAACTCAGAAGGAAAGAAGATGGGTAAGACACAGAAAGGTGCTGTATGGCTTGATCCAAACAAAACCTCTCCGTTTGAATTCTACCAGTACTGGAGAAATGTAAGTGATGCAGACGTTCTCAAATGTATCCGTATGCTGACCTTCCTTCCGCTGGAAGAGATCGAGAAAATGGATAGCTGGGAAGGAAGCCAGTTAAATCAGGCAAAAGAAATCCTTGCATTTGAGCTGACAAAGCTTGTACATGGCGAAGAAGAGGCTGTAAAAGCACAGGAAAGTGCCAGAGCTTTATTCTCAGCAGGAAATGCCGCTGATATGCCAACTGCAGAGCTTGCAGACGAAGATTTTACAGAGGGTAGTATAGATGTGATCACAATGCTTGTAAAATCAGGTCTTGTAGCAAGTCGTTCCGAAGGAAGACGTGCGATCGAGCAGGGCGGCGTATCCATCGATGGCGAGAAAGTAACCGATATCAAGCAGACAGTTGCAAAGGATGCGATCGGAGACGGTATCGTATTAAAGCGTGGCAAAAAGAACTTCCGCAAGATCGTAAACGCATAATAAATAAAGTGATCCAAATTGGATACAAAAGGGACTATTATGTATATAGTAGTCCTTTTTATATAATAGTAGATAGCAGTATATTTTAAGATCAGTGAGGCGGATATAGATTATATGGATAGCAGAGATTTGAAATTGACAAAAGAAGTATGGCGGAAACTGCATCATACGCCGGAGCTTTCCGGGCAGGAAACAAAAACAAAGGAGATCCTGAAGGAATATCTGACAAACTATACGACTTTGTCAGTCGTGGAAACACCGAATTACCTGTATACTGTATATGAAGAAAAGGATTGTGAGCAGCCTCAGCTGACGATCTGTCTGAGGGCAGATATGGATGCCATTCCGGATGGAGAGGGCGGCGTATTTCATGGCTGCGGGCATGATGGACACAGTGCAGCATTGTTTCTGACAGCACTTTGTCTGGAACGGCTCAGACAGAAAGGCAAAAAGATCGGTAAAAGAGTGATTCTGTTATGGCAGCCGGCGGAGGAAACGGGAGAAGGTGCAAGGCGGGCATGTTCTGTGCTTCTCAAGGAATCGGTTTCAGAGATTTATGGCTGTCATAATATTCCGGGCTATCCACTCGGAGAAGTGCTGCTGTGCAAACAGGTATTTGCCTGCGCTTCCAAGGGACTTATTCTGGATCTGCACGGAAAACAAAGCCATGCAGCTTATCCGGAGCAGGGGATCAATCCGGGTTACCTGATCGCTGAGATTGTAAATAAACTTCCTATATGGTGTGAAGACCACAAAAAAGGACTTACCATGGCAAGCATTATTGAAATGAAGGTAGGAACCGAAAATTTTGGTATTTCTGCTGGAAATGGGAGGTTGTGTCTGACACTTCGGGCACATTATCAGGAGGATCTGGAAATGCTGACTGAGGCTATCTTAGCTTATGCAAGGCAGCAGGCTGAAACAAGCGGGATTACAATGGAGGTATCGGAAACAGATGCTTTCCCGGATACAGTGAATGATACTGCGTTGACAGAGAAGCTGGAGCAGCTATGCATAGATCATGCACTGCCATATACATATCTGCCGGGGCCAATGCGCTGGTCAGAGGATTTCGGATGGTATCAGAAAAAGTGCAGAGGCGTATTTTTCGGGATCGGCGCAGGAGAGGAAACATCCGGGCTCCACACAGAGTCCTATTGTTATCCGGAAGCATTACTTGAAAAAGCAGGCATGATATGGGAAACTATAATCATGCATTGATAAAGCAAAGGAGAAGGTTATGAAAACGATACAGGTTGAAGATATTACGAAAAATATCCGGGAAATGTGTATAGAAGCCAACCATTTTCTGACAGAGGATATGAAAGCTGCCATGGAGCAGGCGTGTAAGGAAGAAAAATCCCCGGTCGGACAGCAGGTGCTTTCGCAGCTTGAGGACAATCTGCAGATCGCAGGGCAGGATATGATCCCCATCTGTCAGGATACGGGAATGGCAGTGATCTTTATGGAGATCGGACAGGATGTGCATTTTGAAGGCGGTAGTCTGGAAGCTGCGATCAATGAAGGAGTCAGACAGGGTTATGTAGACGGTTATCTGCGCAAATCGGTTGTGAAAGATCCGCTTGAACGTGAAAATACAAAGGACAATACCCCGGCGGTCATCCATTATCAGATCGTTCCGGGCGATCAGGTGAAGATCACCGTTGCACCGAAGGGCTTTGGCAGTGAAAATATGAGCCGTGTATTTATGCTGAAACCGGCAGATGGCATAGAAGGCGTAAAAGCAGCCATTTTAACGGCTGTAAAGGATGCAGGCCCGAACGCCTGTCCACCTATGGTAGTAGGTGTCGGAATCGGCGGAACCTTTGAAAAGTGCGCGATCATGGCAAAACAGGCGCTCACAAGACCGGTAAATGTGCATTCTGCCATTCCTTATGTGGCAGAAATGGAAAAAGAGCTTTTGGAAAATATCAATAAAACAGGAATCGGTCCGGGCGGACTTGGCGGAACCACGACAGCGCTGGCTGTCAATATCAATACTTATCCGACGCATATTGCAGGACTTCCTGTTGCAGTCAATATCTGCTGTCACGTATGCAGACACAGCACACGGGTATTGTAATGCAGGCATGGAATGCTATGAAAAATATCACAGGGTAATCATGAATAAAGAATATCAGAAGGATGTTCCTATTATATAGTTGAAAACAGAAAGGGTAATCATGAAACAATCAATACAAGCGCCACTCATAAAAGAAGAAATCCAGAGCTTACATGCGGGTGATTCTGTCCTTATCACGGGCACGATCTATACAGCAAGAGATGCAGCGCATAAAAGAATGCAGGAAGCATTAAAGAACGGAGAAAAGCTTCCGCTTGCAATGGAAGGCAATGTGATCTATTATATGGGGCCTTCACCGGCAAGAGAAGGCAGACCAATCGGTTCTGCAGGGCCTACAACCGCGAGTCGTATGGACAAATATGCCCCGGAGCTTCTTGATCTCGGATTAAAGGGTATGATCGGAAAAGGGAAACGTTCTAAAGAAGTCATAGATGCGATCGTCAGAAACGAAGCGGTTTATTTTGCTGCAGTCGGCGGAGCAGGCGCACTTCTTTCCAAATCCATTCTGTCATCGGAAGTGATCGCCTATGACGATCTTGGCACGGAAGCGATCCGCAAGCTGGAAGTCAAGGATTTTCCGGCGATCGTTGTGATCGATAAAGATGGCAACAACCTGTATGAAACAGCCGTGAAGGAATATAATACATTATCCTGATACACAATGTGGAAAAATATATGGAATCTATGTGAAGATCCACAGATCTGTATGAAATCGTAAAGAATTGAAAGAGTTTCTTCCTATATATATGTAGGACTGAAACAAAACAATACAATATATAGAATTATAGTATCGAAGCAAAGGAATGAATTGCTGATTATATACTGACGGGAGAATAAAATGCGAATTGCAATGATGGTTTTAAGGAAGCTCTATCTGGTACCATTCCTGTTTTACCGGATATGGCTGGCAGGGAAAAAATATATCGGAGATTACATGCCCGGTTTTCTGATCGGAAAGAAGATCTCCACACATGCCATACAGGCGGGCAACATCACGCCTGAGATCCATGGGCTGGAAAATATACCGAAAGAGGATGGATTTATCTTTTACCCCAATCACCAGGGGCTGTTTGATGTACTGATGTTTTTCTATTCCTCTCCGAAGCCGTTTGCATTTGTGATCAAAAAAGAAGCAAAAAATGTGATCCTGCTAAAACAGGCAATTCAGGCAACAGGTTCTCTTCCGATGGACAGAGAAGATCTGAGACAGTCCATGCAGGTGATCAATCAGGTTGCAAAAGAAGTACAGCAGGGAAGAAACTATATTATTTTTGCAGAAGGAACACGCAGCAAAATGGGCAATAAGCTGCTCGAGTTCAAGGGAGGAAGCTTTAAAGCCGCACAGAAAGCAAAATGCCCGATCGTTCCCTGTGCACTGATCAATTCCTTTGTTCCGTTTGATGAAAATTCCGTAAGACAGGTAACAGTAAAGCTGCTCTATTTAAAACCATTGTATTATGAAGAATACCGGCATATGCGCTCCAATGAGATCGCAGAAGAGGTAAAACGTCGTATTGAAGAAGCGATTGAAAAGAATTTATAGTTTATGGTTGACAAACAAAATGGGCTTATGTATAATAACATTTGCGTCAGATGACGTACAACTTTATATTGGTAGAGGATAAAGTTCAGCAGTAAGGAGAAATACTCAAGAGGCTGAAGAGGCGCCCCTGCTAAGGGTGTAGGTCGCTCACGCGGCGCGAGGGTTCAAATCCCTCTTTCTCCGTTTCATATCAAGATGAAAATGAATCTTGACACGCTCAGGATTCCTTTTTTTCGCCCGGGACTGTGGTCGAATAAAATTTCGACAGAACAATATGTAAATTGCAAGAAAAAGTTGCACGGTTAAAGTAAATTTGTTACTTTTTACCAATTCCTGAATCAGGATCTGTTTCCGTTCTTTGTTCATTCTGCACAAACATTTCATGGCTGGATAGACCACCAAACATTTTGCGCGGATAGTGGTTTATCCAGTTTTCTATTTTTTCTATGTCCTTTTTACTATACTTGCCTATATCTTCTCCCTTTCTTATCCAGCGGCGTATCATTTTATTTTGATTTTCGTTACTTCCTCGTTCTCCGGAGCAGAACGGATGACAATAATATATTTTTGTCCTATCGTATTTTATCAGATTTTCATAATCTGCAAACTCAACACCATTATCTACAGTGATCGTTTTAAATATTTCCCGGAATTTCCTTTTGCCATATGACCTTTCCAAATGATCTAATGCTTTAACTACTGAAGCTGCTTTTCTATCAGGCATTTTTATTATGATTTCTTTTCTGTATTTTCTTTCTGTCAGTACTAACAAGCTGGCTTTACTTCTATTTTTGCCACTATATACGGTATCCATTTCCCAGTGCCCGTATTCATTCCGGCTTTTTATAGATTTTTCTCTATCTTCAATAGATGGCTTTTGTACGTTTCTTGCACAAACCTTTTTTACCGGATTTTTTTTTACTTTCCTTTTTCTGTATGGTAACTGATTCTGAGTAACTCCGGGGATAAGACCCAGTTTTATATAATTGTACAATGTACGCAAACAGATATTTGTTTTAAATCCCTCTTTTTTAGATTTTTCAAGTGCAGCATAAGGAGAACAATGATTCTTTATGATCTGATCTGCTATGTAATTTATAAAATCATAATCATTTTCAAGTTTAAGATCACGCCCATGAGCAGTAGCATTATAATCTGTTTTCTGCTGCGCAACATCGGCACAATATTCTACCCTTATCGTAAGATCATAATTTAACAGTTCTGTCTTTCCTCTTTTTAGTTCGTAGTATATAGTTCTTTCACATTTTCCCATTAAAGCAGCTATCTCTTTTACGGTTTTCCCTGACTTTTTATATGCTTCAATCTGATATCTTTGTTTTTCTGTTATATGTTTTCTCCCTTTTGTCATTTGTTTTTCTCCCTCTCTTTTTTTATAAAGGGGGCTTCCGAGCCCGTGACCCCCTAACCCCCTATGCCATCCGGCACTACGTTTACACTCCATGCCGTCCCTGTCTAAGAAAATCTAAGCGTATAAAATACATACGCTAATATTTTCTAAGCAGCGCCCACAGGGGGAATAATTTGCACGCAACACACCTGTGTTGCTTACCGTGGCTTATCCCACTACACTTTTTCCGCCGTCCGCATTCTGCATCTGTCTTTATTCCTTTCTGCAGCTTATGTTTTTCGGGTTCTTTGGTTTGCCATTTTTCGCAGCCTACAATAAAAAACTTGACTGTCAATAACCGATAAAAATTTATTTATAAAATGCATAAATAATTTTTTATCTATTTGCTTTGCAAATTTATTGACAGTCTGTATTTTTCATTGCTTAACGTCTGCGAGGCAACCCAAGAACGAATCCGAAAAGCATAATCAAAACACAGAAAGGAGATAAAAACATATGCAGAAAGCTAATCTAATAAGAGGACCCAGAAGTCCAACCGAAAGCATAATCCGCTGCGCGGTCGCTTAATTTAATTGTAAGTAGAAAATTCCAGTAATTACTACTGGTAAATAATGGAAAAAGAGAGGAAAACAATATGGACCCAATAGAAAAGATTATCGAAAGACTGAAAAATGAACATGCAGAAAATGGAACATACTTCTTACTCAAAATATGGTATGCAAAAGCCTTAAAAAAACGATCAGACGAAAAAAATATGTATCATAATATTTACGGTTTCCTGTTTGGATTACATGCGAGCGGATATATAGGAAAATCTGAATGTGATTCAGCCATAGAATATTTGATTGAAGTAACAACAGAAATCTAATATAATAAACCCGAAAGGGGGAAAGGAATATGGAAGATATGAAAGAATTTGTAGCATATGCCCGGAAGCTTTTAAGAGTTATCAATAAAATCGAAAAAGCCTTAAATGATAACGATATTGAAACGGCAAAAACCTTGATAGCTGAACTGAAAGAAGATACACAAAAAGACATAGAAGCATAAGAAAACAGCCGGAGCAATCCGGCTGTTACCTTTTAATCAAATAGCAGATTCATCTGCTTATATTCTGGATCATCTACAGACACCCATCTATTATTAAAATAATCTTGTGTGTCATAGGTTTCTATCTGGTCTTTATCTTTATAGATCTGTACCTTATGGATACGTCTGCAAAAAGCCTGCCATGCATCTACGTTATCTTTCTGCTGATTAGTATATTGAGCAGTTAGCGGTAGGTTACTGTTTATAAATACCTTTGTATAACAGGCTTGTTTATTATTATATCTACATGGCAACTTTAGAGGGTATATATCCAGTAAATTAAGCATATCAGACAGCCGCCAGTTTGAACTATAAAATTCTTCAAAAACAATCACGCCTTGTCCCTCATAGCTATCAAAAGGGTGCTTATTGTCTGTTACTCTGTATACGTTCTTAAATCCATATTTATCTATGATAGATCTTGATTTACCTGTGCCAGTTTTTCCATATCGATATGTAACCTCTATTTCAGATCGGCAGCGTTCTTCAAATTCCTTATACCGTATGATCTGACGTGTACGATCTATCAGATCTATCCTTTTCATGTATGCCGGATCTGTCTCAAGAATCTCATATGTACTCATACCGTCTTTTATCATTCCATAGAGTTGCTGCAAATCTGTACGGCTGCCTTGCCTTTCTTCCGGAGCTTCTCCTGATTCTTCAAATGTCTCTTTTATATTGGTTTCTGCCTTGACAGAATCAGCATACTTACCTTCCTTGCGGATATAGTCACGGTTCTCTTGGATAGTACCACGAGCAGCATCTATATGTGCTGTATC
>ULUB01044949.1_pt1 | contig 36859 bp, 28 predicted proteins | sample 1958111 | NCBI WGS metagenome assembly ULUB01 (sample SAMEA4835749, study PRJEB28245) | human gut metagenome | biome: gut microbiome; material: fecal sample | place: Denmark | collected 2008
CTGGACCGGACAGCCTCTCGTGGTCAAATGGCCGCGTGCGACAAAACAGGTGATGAATATGCATTCCTGGGCGAAAGAGGACGATTCGCTGGTGGAAGTGATCTATGCCTGCCTCGATGGACACATTTATTTTTTGGATATGAAAACAGGTAGGCAGACACGCGATACGTTGGACATTGGATACACATTTAAAGGTGCCGGGGCATTGGATCCGCGTGGCTATCCGATTATGTACGTGGGTTCCGGCTACAATAGCAGCAAAGGGAAATCGCGCGTATTTGTGATCAGCCTTATTGACGGAAAAGTGCTGTATACATTTGGCGACAGCGACCCATTTTCTTTGCGTGGCTCCCTCAGTTTTTTTGACTCTTCCGCACTTGTGGATGCGGAGACGGATACATTGATCTACCCGGGCGAAAATGGAATTTTATACCTGATCCATCTTGGAACAAATTACGACGAGGCACAGGGAACCTTATCGATAAATCCGGACCGGATCGTGAAGTGGCATTATCAGGGACTTCGCACAAGCACTTCCAAATATTGGCTGGGAATGGAGGACAGTGCTGTGATCTACAAAGGGTATTTATATATACAGGACAATGGAGGCCATTTCATGTGTCTCGACTTAAATACCCTGCAGCTGGTATGGGTTCAGGACTGCCTTGACGACTCCAATGGTTCGCCGGTTATGTCAATCGAAGATGGCAAAGCATATCTGTATGCAAGCACTTCCTTTCATCTTGGCTGGCGGAGCAGTTCCACGGCTCCGATCCCGATTTGGAAAATTGACGCAGAAACAGGAGAGATTTTGTGGAAAACGGAATACGACTGCCGTTCGGTAAGTGACCTTTCCGGCGGTGTTCAGTCTACGATCGTGCTTGGAAAAAATAATCTGTCGGACAACCTTTATGTCACAGTGTCGCGGACAGGCGGCTTAGCCAATGGTGTACTCGCCTGCCTTGATAAGAAAACCGGAAAGATAAATTGGGAACACAAAGCCGCGTATGCCTGGTCCTCGCCAATCTGCGTTTACGACCAAAAGGGCGATGGCAGAGTGATTTATGCGACAAGCGCTGGAATGATGTATCTGTTAGACGGAAAAAGCGGAGAAGTGCAGGACGAGCTGCATGTAAGCGGCAGCTGCATCGAAGCCTCGCCGGTGGTATACGACGACAGGCTTGTGATCGGAACCAGAGGGTGCCAGATCTGCGGGATTCAGGTAGGAAAATAAAAATAAGGAGATGACAGCATGAAAAAAATCAAAAGGAGCAAAATAGGAATCGCTCTTATTTTAATTGCAGCGATGATTTTAACCGGCTGCGGTGGTGGCGACAGCACCAGTAATGGGGAAGCTACGGTAAACGGAAACAGAGCGAATACGAGCAGTGATGGTAACAATGACGGACAAAATCAGACACCGGGAGAGTACGGTGTTCTTGTATTGAATCAAAAAGGCGAAGTGCTTTCCGGAGCTTCCGTTACATTCAATGGAGAGTCGAAAGAGACAAGCGGTCAGGGATATGCCATGTTTACCAGACCGGCATCCTCTACGGTAAGTCTTGTCGTGTCGTGCCAGGGATATTATAGTGTGGAAAACAACGCATTTAAAATTCCATCAAACAAAGCCCAAAGCCGTGTGGTATTGAAATCAAGCTCGATTTCCAAACACCGTTTGGCAAGTGCGACGTATGCAAATGGTGATAAGAGCAAAGATCTGTTAAACGATTGTGCGCGTATTTACCAAAGTACGCAAGGGATGGATTTTAGTATCTCGACAAGCGTGATCGGTGACGCGGATCAAGTAAGCAAATACGAGCTGCACCAGCAGGTAGAGGGTGTAGATAGTGTAATCGCGACATCGGCAAATGGTACATTCGAACATTTGAATGAAACGATGTTTAAAGCCGGAACCGGCGTGTATGTGAAAGTATATGATAAAGGCGGTCATCAGACAGCGACCGCGCTGAATTTCGAAGTAGGGGCGGCACCAAAACTTCTGACTAATACGTCGATTTCTCTCGCCGATGGAATCGAATTTGAAGTGTCCGATCGTGTACCGATTTTTGGCGGTACGAAATTGTCGATGGATGTTCCGGCACTTCCGATAACAGAAAAAGTGGGAATCAATGAAGAAGGCGAGCCGAGTGTCCAAGTAGGATTTAATATAAGCGAAGACACCATCAACAATGTAACGGAGATGGATGAATACAAAAAATGTATGGATTCCATGCGTCATGCAAAAAAAGAAGCGACGCAGTATAAAAAGTTAGTTCGTCAGATGAAGAGACATCAGTCCAGATCGGGCATTATGAGCATGTCAAAATTTGAAAAAGGCATCGACTTTTCCGCAAGTGGATATGTAGAAGCCGGATTTGACAGCGAAGGAAATGTCTCCAAAGGTACCGGATATCTGTGCATATCGGCAGAGGGAAGTGCAGAATTTGACTGGCAGTTTGTCGTGTGGGTCATCCCGGTCACCGTCAATGTCAAAGGGGAAGTTACAGCCGATCTTGCCGGAACGATCAGTTATAGTTTCGCAGATAACAAATTCGAGGGAGCCGACGTGGCATTGACCATCAAACCGGGCTTGACAGTAAGTGCCGGTCCGGGATTCAAATATCTCTCTGCCGGTGTATACGGAAGTGCTGCGTTAGAGACGAAATTGGTGATTGCAAGTTTCACGGAAAATTCCGGATTTGATTATGTGAATTTAGAAAGCAGCGTTGGAATTTATGGAAAATTCGGACCCTTCAAGGCAGAAAAAGATATGTGGGACAGCGGCACAATTCCGCTATACCAGCGTTCAGATGAGAAGAAATATAAAACAAGATCAAAAACGAAAAAAGATAAGAAAACTACGGAAAATGTCACACAGAGATTGTATGATATTTCCAATTACAAACCGACCGCAGAAGCCGATGATGAACTTACGGCAACTTCATTGAAAAGCGACAATGACTTGGACCGCATTACATTGGCAGCGGATATCAACGAAGGTGCAAAACCTGTGATGGAAGCCAACGACACGACCGCCTTGGCGATGTTTGCTTCGCAGAAAGAGTTGGGCAATGCGACGTATACCTATAGTAAATTATACTATTCGATTTATGAAGACGGACAATGGCAGGATAGTGTCGCTTTGAATGATAACGTGTGCAATGAGATGAATCCGGTTATGTATCGGAACGGAAATGATATTTATATTGCTTATCAGGAGACGGATTACGATTATACACAGTTTGACAATTATGAGAATAAGACGTCGGAAGAGCAAGAAGAACAGATGAAAGCATTCTGGAAGAGTGTAGATTTACATGTGCAGAAGTTTAACCTTGCCACAAAGACATTTTCAGATATGGGAACCATCCGTACAGCAGGATGTTATGATTACAATGCAAGCTTGTGCATGACCGATGGAACATTGAAAGTGTATTGGGTCGAGAATAACGATGGCGATGTATTTGGCTTGGACAAAGAAGTCGACAATGACATTTGTTATACCGTATATACAGGCGGTTCCTGGGATGGCGTGCAGACCATTCAGAGCGATGTGAAAAATGTCACGAATCTGGAAGCGGGTCTCTATGACGGAGAAGAAGTATGTGTTTATACGACGGATAAAGACGAAAATATGAGCACATGGCAGGATATAACGACGTATTTGTATCGCAAAGGCAACGTCAAAGAAATCCGCAAAGGAAAAGTAACACAGCTGCAGTACAGCAAACTTCCGGGAACTCAAAAAGCACAATTTTTGGTGTCAGATTCCGGAAATTTATATGCGTACTCCGAGGGAGAATGGAAACCGGTTTTGGAAAATACAGGAAGTTACAACGACGAATTCTCGATTACAGACAATGCCGTTTATTTTGAAAAGCAAGCAGAAAGTGGTTCGGAACTGTATGGCTGCTACGATATGGGCGAGGATGCTTTGGCGGCGCCAATCCAGATTTCAGAAGAAGGCAGATGGTTAAGAGATGTCTCTGTATTTACAATAAATGGAAAAGAAGTTATGCTGGGGATGGAAGATGTCATCGAAGACAATGAAAAGACGCAGAGCAATATGGTTTCTTACCGCTTTGGCAAATATTATGATTTGACTTTGAAAGAAGCTTACATTGATTATGAAGATACATTCAAACTTGGTTCTATGCCGCTTTATGTAGTTGCTGAGAATACCGGAAATATTACGATTCCGGCAGAAGAGTTTGTGGTAAAAGATGGAAATGACAATGTCTTGAAAATTCAGACCCAGGAGTATTCCAAACCAATCGCACCGGGCGAAAGCGTAACATTTGATCTTTCTGTACTGACCGATGCTGATACTTCCTTTGAATATTGGAAGATCGAAAGCAACGCATTGAAAGCACCGGTTCGTTTTGCGGGAAGCGAGACATCTGCTATCGGGGAAGGCGATGCCACAGAAACGCACGATGAGACAGAAAAAGAAGTGTTTGAGGAACGTTCTACCGAGGACAATGCCTACACGATCAAAACCGGATACAGTGATTTTGAAGTAAGCAGTTCCCTCAATAATGCAGGAGCTTATCCATACTTGATGGTAGAAGTAAAGAACAACGGAACAATTAGTGATTTTTCTAAGTTGAAGATTTGCGATGCCAATGACACGACCAAAGAATTTACTTCAAGCGATACCGGAACGATAGGCGTAGGAAGTACGAAAATATTCAAGATTAAAGTGGAAAAAGATTGGGCAGATGCAAATGGAAGAATCGCGATGCTCATAAAGGTGGATGAAACCGAAAATGAGATTTATACATATAACAACTTTAGCTATGAATATTCTACATTAAATTATGGACAATATGCGATTACGTATGTGCTTAATGGAGGAACTAACAATAGTAAAAATCCGTACACATATCTGACGACGGACACTATTTCGCTTGCGAAACCGACTCGTTCGAATTATACATTTGTCGGTTGGTATACAAGCCCCGGATTCGAAGAGGGTACGCAGTTGGTTCAGATCGATGCAGGTACGGCCGGTAATATTACGTTGTATGCAAAATGGAATGCAAAAAATACGTCGAAAAAGACAACGTATTCACCAAAAGTTAAAAAATCAACGTCTACTTCGAAACCAGGCAAGGTAAGAATTACTTATGCGAAGAACAAGAAAAAACGAAAAATCGCGCTTTTATGGAAAAAGGTGAAGAATGCGAAAGGCTATAAAGTGCAGTATTCTATGAATAAGAAATTTGCCAAGAAAAGCGTGAAGACAAAGTTCTGTAAAAAGAACAAATGTACCTTACAGAAACTCAAAAAATCCAAAACGTATTATGTACGGATCCGTGCCTATAAATTAAAGGGCAAGAAGAAAGTATATGGTTCGTGGAGTCGCGTTAAAAAAGTTAAAATCAAAAGATAATTTATATGGGAGAACTTCACATTATGTGGGGTTCTCCCATATGTTAAAGAATTTCCTAAACGGAATCCGGCAAAATCGGTGATGCAATCTTTTACATAATCAGTCAATAAATACATAATTTGAGGTAAATGAAGAGCCTAATCCCCCAACTATGCTGGGGAGAATGGACATTAGAAGTTTATCACATACTTGATGGAAATGCCAGTATCATATTGTGTTTATTCCCAAATATAGGAAAAATATTGTGTGGAAAAATATTATATGATGTTCGAGAGATTCTCGAAACTTAGTGTATCGCAGTTTATGGGATATCTAAAGGGGAAAAGTACCCTTATGATATACGATCGACATCCAGAGTTGCAGAGCAAATGGAATAAGGCGTTTTTGGCGAGAGAGTAAAGGTGTTGAGATAATGAAAGAAGTAAATGCAAATATATAAATGAACATAATTAGAAACAGAAAAATGGTAATGGAAAGGAGCAAAAAATGACAGGATACATGTCGGAAATGCGTAAATTAGTCGGACACAGGACAATCATTCAATGTGCCGCCAGCGTAATCTGCGTAGATGTTAATGGGAAAATTTTACTTGGGAAAAGAACAGATAATCACAAGTGGGCGTATGCCGGCGGCTCTGTTGAAATAGACGAATATGCGGAGGATTGTGCAAAAAGGGAATTGTACGAAGAAATGGGGATTTCGGCACAATTTCTGGAGTTCTTTTTTGTAAATTCAGGCCCGGAAACGCACTATATTTATCCAAATGGAGATGAAGTTTCTAACTTTGAAATCGTCTATTTATGCAGCGAGTGGGAAGGCGAGCCTAAGATGCAGGATGGCGAAATGGAAGAACTGAGATTTTTCACAGTGGATGAAATTGACCTTGATGAGATTTCACCGCCGACAAGAAGGGTAATGGAGGAGTATGTTCGGAGATTTGGATAAGGACGAATCAGAATAAATTGCACGAAAATAGTGATACGTTTTAAATTTTTTGTTATAATCCCATCTTTGACACTTGTTAGACTATAAAACGGCCACACCTCCTGTAAATACGAGGGTTGTGACCGTTTTGCTTTTGTATTGATATGTACTATATTTTTGCTTTTTTGTTTTTTTTCGATTTTGTTTCTTTTATGATGTTCCGCATGGATGATTTTGAAATAAATTCATAATCCGTCCGAAAGCCGAAAATATTAATCGTTTACATTTGGAAATGAAAAAATTATCAAGAAGGAGTGTGTGCAGGAAAAGGATATGGAACAAATCCAGGAGAAAAATACCAGGAAATTTCCCTTGAAAAAGTGTATGCTTAAAGAAAAATCTATTTAAAAGAAGGAGGAATAAGTAGATGTTTACAAATATCGCTGGAAAACTAAAAGGTCTAGCTGTTGTACAAACGATAATTTTTGTGGTATTTGGAATCATAATTTGGACATTACCCTATCAAAAGGGTGGATTCGTTCCAGAATCTGATGCAGGTCTTTTCATCATCATAGGAATTATTATCATATTGGCGGGGTGGATTGGCCAATGGCTTCTGTATGCGTTTGGTCAACTTGTAGAAAATACAGATCAGATAAATCGAAATTTGGCAGCATTATTAGCTATGCAAATGAAACAAGCTTCTTCCGGAGCGGCCGCAAAGACATCCGGTGGCCCTGAATCACAACGGAACAATGCTTCTGCTACAACCCCAAAGTCTAATTATTATCGTGATTTTAGTAAATTTGATAATAGTTCCATAGGATGGTTTTGCGAATATTGTGGTTCTAAAAATTCATCGGATTTAACTAAATGCAAAATATGTAGCAGGAGTCGTCCTGAAATTGATTACAAAAAGTCAAAGCGTTAAAATAATTGTGTATTTTATAGAAAGGTTTTCTTAAAATATGCAACCAATATAATAAATAACAAAGGAGCGAAATGACATGAAAAAATTACACATTAAAAAAGTATTGGCAATGTTTCTTGCTGTCGCCCTTGTCGTGCCGAGTTCCGCCTCGAACTTGACTGCAAGTGCAGCAACAACGCAGGAAAGTAACGATGATAGTGCGATTCCGGAAGGGTACACACCGATCTATGATGCTGCCGACCTGTATGCAATTCGTAATGATTTGGAAGGCAAGTATATCATGATGGCAGATATTGACCTGAGCGAAGCAACGGCTCCGGGGGGAGAACTGGATACCGGAAACGGCTGGGATCCGATTGATGGTTTTAAGGGAATTTTGGATGGAAACGGACATTATATTAAAGGACTGACAATTTATGGGGATCCGAAATCGGAATATGTAGGTTTGTTTGGTTATTCTAATTCAAAAATAAAAATCTGTAATTTAGGTATGATAGATGTTAGTATTAATATAGAACGAACTTCATCTCGCAGTGGTCAAACAGCTGCATTACTAGTCCGGGGAGGTGGATATTATTCTTTTGAAACGGAAATTGAAAATTGTTTTGTTACGGGACAAATATCCTCGAATAAAGGAGTTGTTTCTGGAGTATGTGTTTATAATTGTAGCTGTAAAAATGTATATAATTTGGTGAAAATCTCTTATACTTCAGACACTGATAATAACTATACAGCGGGCATAGGTTTTGATGTTGTTAGTCGCCGTGCATATAATTGTGGTGAAATTAATAATGGAGATGGCAATAGTAAGAATGGTAAACCAATTAAAGGGATTGCTAGATACGATGATGGATATAGTTATTACCTCAAGGGAAATTCGGGAGATGAAGATGATGCCACCCCTCTCACCGAAACCCAGATGAAAAATTCCAAATTTTACACCGGCTTCGACTTTGAAAATACATGGTTCATTGATCCGTATTCCAACTATCCATATCCGCAGCTGCGCTCCTGCCCTCAGAAACAAATCAATTCTATCGAGGTGACAAAGCAGCCAAACAAAACTGTGTATCAGCAGGGCGAAAACTTTGATTTTACCGGAGCTACCCTGCATTTGATTTATGAAGATGGATTGGAGCAGGACGTGCTTCTGACCAAAGGTATGATCGGCAGTTATGACATGAATAAAATCGGCAAGCAGTCCATTCCGATTTCCTATTGTGGACTTGCAGAAACTTCACTGGATATTACAGTAAAAGAGACAGCCGTTGACAAAGTTCAGTTAAATAAGTCGCAGATCAACCTTTACAAAGGAAAAACGGAGACATTATCCGCTGCGATCACTCCTTCTAATGCGTCGAACAAACAGATTACATGGAGCGTCGTAAAAGGTGATTGCGTAACCGTTGATAACAACGGTACGATTACCGCCAACAAAAAAGGAACGGCTACGGTACGTGCAGCATCTGCCAATGGAAAATACGCAGATTGTGTTGTAACGGTTCAGGTTCCTTGTATTCTCCTGCAGCTCACTAACACAAATGTCAAATTCAAAAAGGGAGAGACCAAATCCATTTCAGATACGATCGGTTATGTGATGTCTCCGCTTGACTGCACCGATTCTGTGACATGGAAGTCATCCAACGACAAAGTATTGCAGATAAATAATAATGAAACAATGCTTGGGCTGGCTGCCGGAAAAGTGACAGTCACAGGAACGACAACAAGCGGTACAACCGCAGTGGCTAATGTAACCGTACAGCGCGACATGAGCGAGTTTACGGTTACCGGCGTCTCCAACAAATATTATACCGGAAAAGCCATCAAACCAAAATTCGCGGTTTCCGACGGAACGACCACATTGAAAGAGAATGAAGATTACAACGTAACCTATGAGTCAAACACCAACGTAGGCACAGCAAACATCAAGATTACAGGAATTGATCCATATGTTGGAACGATCGAGCAAAGTTTCCAGATCCTTCCAGTAGCAGAAGAGATCACTCCTGATGATTCTTCTTCAGGCAATGGCGGAAGTACAATAACCGCCCCTGCAAAAGTTAAAATCAGAAAATTAACGGCTGGCAAGAAAAAATTAACCGTAACTTGGAAAAAAGTTGCCGGCGCAAGAGGCTATCGCATTCAGATCGCCAGAAACCGTGCTTTTACAAAATCACTCAAAACGTACAATGTATCCGCGAATACGTCCAAGAAAGTCTTTGGCAGACTAAAGAAAAAGACGACTTATTATGTTCGAATCAATGCATTTTGTAATGACGAAGACGGCAATAAGCTGGTCGGAAAATATAGCACAGTGAAAAAGAAAAAAACGAAATAATAGTATTTTATTTTTTAAGGGCTGCCGCTTTAACTTATAAAAAGTGTTAAGGCGACAGCCCCTTTTTATTGAATTTAACAAAGCGAAAAACAAAAGCAATTATCCCCAATATTTTTTCTCTAATTCCGTATATGCTTTGTCCAAAGAAATTGTTTTTGCTCCATCGAAAATTTCCTGCTCAGCCTTGTAAATTGCTTGGTCGATAGAGTTGTTTTGGATGATAATAGGGCTCTGCTCCTCGTGGTCGATACTAGAAATCTTGGTTGTATTGTGTGTATTTTTAATCGCCATAATTTTTCGCTCCTTTTTAGCAAAAGTATAGCATAATTATATTCAAATAGCAATGAAGAAGGTTGACATCTTGTAGTGTGATGAGGTATACTAAAAATAGAAAGAAGGTGCTTCTATGAATGAATTATTTGAATGTTTAGGAGGAAAATCAAGTGGCTGTTTTGCACAATCGATAGAAGATGCGTTGAATGCTGCGGATAAAATGGCAGAAAAAACAACCGAAAGATATACACATGAAGAAGTGTTTGCAAAATGGAGAGAAGTAATGCAAGGAAAAGGAGGTGCACTCAATTGTATGAAATTAAGCTTCCCAATGGTATGACAGTTAAAGTGGTTCCACCGGAAGAATACCGCGACTTTATTTCTGAATCGGATGCGGAAATGGATTATCGGGCACAGGAAGCCGTGAAAGCCGCGCTTCATAGAGCGAAAGTTTGCAAGAAACCGATCGCGCGTTATGACATGGATACAAAAAGGGCATATATAGAATATCCAAATGGAGAAAGAAAATATTATGATTAAGGTGAGGTGTTAATTTATGGGTAATTCAAAGCAAAAGATAATTGAAAAATTAAATTGTATTCCGGATGATTTATCAGAGGAAGAGATTATAGAACGGCTATATCGAATGATGCGTCTTGAACAAAGTAAACAACGGTGTGAAAAAGAGGGGAGTTTTACCGATGAACAAGTGACGGCACATTTTGCGGATAAGTTGTCTGCCTTAGATCGTGGGATTGAGGATATGGAAGCAGGAAGAGAACTTCCCTTACAGGAAGCAATGGAAAAAGTAACGGAGTTAAGGAACGAGCGAAGAAATGCTAAAGAGGAGAAAGGTTCTGATGAGATAGAGAATAAAAGAAATTGTGAGAACAAGAAAAAAGACGAAGCTAGGTTGGAACTGTATTCTTTGCTTGGACAAGGATATAAGGCGATGCAGGAAGGGTGTGAAAGTTCGATTGATGAAGTGAAGGAGCGAATCTATTTTAACGAATAATAAGTTTCAAGATCTTTGTCAAGTTCATTTATAGTTAAGTCAAAATATGGAAATCCGATATTTGCATATAAATCAATCAGATCAAGTTTTAACATTCCCAAGATTTCCGCTGCACGTCCGTGTGAAATGGTTTTGTCTAAAATATAAGGATACAAAAGAATTGCATTTTGCCGAAGTTTGTTAGTGCTGTCTATATATGGTTTCATTTCTTCCGGTATTTCCCATTGAATGGTTATCATGTTCATGATAAACTTCTCATTTAAAGAAATTTTTTGTTTCCCTTTTTGCGTTATATCGCTAACAGCGGCAAAAGTCTACTCCATTTTTTGAGACAAACTTGGAATCTTTTTGACTTAATCTGTAAAAAAGAAAATAAAGTCATATGAATTCGAAAGACAATTTGACTCAAATACCAATTTTTTTATATGAGTCACAAAAAATAGCGTGTTAATATGGTCTAGGGAATAAAAGAGAGTTCTGAGTCAAATAACATGTGGCAGTTGTTTGGTTTAGATAAGCTAATTTATTATAGGGTCAAAAGAGCGAGGCAAATCATTTGACTTTTAGGAAAAAAGTGCTAGCAGGGTCAAAAACCATCTCAATTTCGCTCAAATTGCTGAAATTTTAGCCGTGTTAGGGAGAGTGAACTCTTTTCTGCACGGCTTTTTATAAAGCAATGCCAGTCTTGCGGGAAAAACCATCCCGCAAGCCCGCGTGCTTCGCATTATAAAACAAAAGAAATAGAAAAAAATTTGATTAAACTCAACTTTTTTTCTATTTCCCTTGTTTTGCATTGCTTTATTCTTTGCGATATTTCGTCGTGCAGTCAGCCCGGCAGAGCCGGTCTGTCCGCGGACGTTCGTCCTATAGAAAAGAGTCCACTTATAGCCACATGCAAGTAAACTTGCGTGTCTATAGTGAACTCTTTTCTGCACTCCTCAATATCATGTCAAAAAACCGTGCCGGGTCAAGTGCTCGTTCCTCACGCTTGACCCACGGGCATGTGCCCTATAGAAAAGAGAAGCTATAACACCAAATTCAAGCAAGCTTGAAAGGCGTTAAACTTCTCTTTTCTGCACGGCTTTTTGCCTTCGCGAGTACTCCCAGTAGGAATCGAACCTACAACTGCCCCTTAGGAGGGGGCTGTTATATCCATTTAACTATGAGAGCATGCCGGCTCGAATCCTTCGAGCCGGAATATCAAAACATGTAAATCTTTTACAGATATTTCTTCAGCAGATCCACTTTGTCAAGTTTCTCCCAAGGGAGGTCGAGATCGTTGCGGCCGAAGTGTCCGTAAGCTGCGGTAGCCTTGTAGATTGGGCGGCGCAGGTCGAGCATCTGGATGATGCCGGCTGGACGCAGGTCGAAGTTCTCACGGATGATATCGACTAACTTGTCTTCGGAAAGTTTGCCGGTGCCGAAAGTATCGATGCGGATCGAAGTCGGAGAAGCGACGCCGATCGCATAGGAAAGCTGGATCTCAGCTTTGTCACAAAGGCCGGCAGCTACGAGATTCTTTGCTACGTAGCGGGCTGCGTAAGCAGCAGAACGGTCTACTTTCGTGCAGTCCTTACCGGAGAAAGCACCGCCGCCGTGACGAGCCCATCCACCGTAAGTATCGACGATGATCTTGCGGCCGGTCAGACCGCTGTCGCCGTTTGGACCGCCGATGACAAAACGTCCCGTTGGATTGATATAATATTTTGTGTCATCGTCCAAAAGTTCTGCAGGGAGAATTGGATCAATAACTTTTTCGCGGATATCTTTTTTAATCTGATCCCAGCTGACATCTTCGCTGTGCTGGCTGGAGATGACAACGGCATCGATACGGGAAGGGTTTCCGGATTCGTCGTATTCTACCGTTACCTGGGATTTTCCGTCCGGACGCAGGTAAGGAAGCGTTCCGTCTTTGCGGACCTTCGATAACTGGCGGGAAAGACGGTGAGCCAGGTGGATCGGATATGGCATGTATTCGTCGGTTTCGTTGGTAGCATAGCCGAACATCATACCCTGGTCGCCGGCGCCGATTGCTTCGATCTGGCTGTCGGTAAGTTTTGCTTCCAGTGCCTTGTCAACGCCCATGGCGATGTCTGTAGACTGCTTGTCCAATGCCACCATAACACCGCAAGTGTTAGCATCGAAGCCCTTTTCTGAAGCATCATAGCCGATTTCGCGAATCGTATTACGGATAATATTTTGTAAGTCAACCTGAGCCGTCGTGGTCACTTCACCCATGACCAATACAAGGCCGGTAGTAATTGCTGTTTCACATGCTACACGGCTCATAGGATCCTGTGCAAGCAATGCGTCCAAGATTGCGTCAGAAATCTGATCACAAATTTTATCTGGATGTCCTTCTGTTACGGATTCAGAAGTAAATAGTATTTTACTCATCATTAAACCTCATTTCTGTTGCATAAAATGTCTTACACCTTAGCATACAACAAAAAAGGGCAAACGTCAAGAAATTCTTGCGTCTGCCCAGTGGATTTTTGTGGGTTTGTCCGGTAAATTTCATAAATTACAGACGATCTGCCAATTCGTAGATCAGTTTCTCTGTCTTTTCCCATCCGAGACAAGGGTCTGTGATGGATTTTCCGTAGACGTGGTCACCGATCTTCTGGTTACCGTCTTCGATATAACTTTCGATCATAAGACCTTTCACCATATTGTGGATATCTTTGGAAATGCGGCGGTTTTCAAGCACTTCCTTGGAAATACGGATCTGCTGTTCAAAATGTTTGCCGGAGTTTGCGTGGTTTGTATCTACGATAACAGCCATATTTTCAAGATTTCTCTCGCTGTAAATCTCATGGAGAAGAAGCAGGTCTTCGTAATGGTAGTTTGGAAGGCTGCGTCCGTGTTTGTTTACGCTTCCGCGAAGGATCGCATGCGTAAGCGGATTTCCCTGTGTCTCTACTTCCTGCTGGCGGTAGATGAAATGGTGGCCGCACTGGGCTGCTTCGATGGAATTAAGCATAACCGAAAGGTAACCGCTGGTTGGGTTTTTCATACCACATGGAACCTCAATTCCGCTGGCAGTCAGGCGGTGCTGCTGGTTTTCTACCGAACGCGCGCCGACAGCGATATAAGAAAGAATGTCAGAAAGATATTCGTAATTTTCAGGGTAAAGCATTTCATCGGCACAAGACATACCCGTCTGCTCTACGACAGCGATATGCGTCTCACGGATAGAATGAAGACCTTTGAGCATGTCCTCTTTTTCTTCCGGATTAGGCTGGCTTGCCATTCCTTTATATCCTTTTCCGGTCGTTCTTGGTTTATTGGTATAAACACGAGGAACGATAAAAATTTTATCTGCGACCTTTTCCTGGATTTTTGCCAGGCGCAAGGTGTAGTCAATAACAGCTTCTTCGTTATCTGCTGAACAAGGTCCGATGATCAAAGCAAAAAGATCGCTTTTTCCCATAAAAATATCACGCAGGACAGCATCTCTGCTTTTTTTGATCTTTGCGACTTTTTCCGATACGGGAATTTCTCGTTTGACCTCGTCGGGGTCAGGTAAGCGACGTAAAATATTCATAACAGTATCCTCCAATCTTATCGTATTTCACGATACCATTGAAAAAGAGCGATGTCAAGCAAAAAAACATTATGAAAATGAAAAGAAATGTGTTAAAATAAAATTATCTTTGAGAAAAAACAGGGAAAGCTGGGTGAAATCGAGGAAAAATGAGTAAAAATAATAAAAAAAAGAAAAACGTAAAAAAGACAAGAAATACGTTTATCATATTGGCGGTCTGTCCGATCATGGTACTTATTCTGATGGTGACACTTTTTGCCTATGGGGAAATGAAAAGTATCCGCAGTACGTATCAGATTTCAGCGGAAGATATGCCGTCGCCGTACAGCTTGTTCGACCGTGTGCTCCTGTTAAACTCGTATACCAAATACGATTATATGGATCTGCAGGACCGTGCCATGAGGGATCCGAAGGTATTTCTAGACAATGAATATCTGAACAAAGAAAACAATTATTTGAAAGAAAAATACTCCTTTCTGGCAGTGATCGTGGACGGCGGATTTACATTTTTTGGAGATTTCAACCAGTATGATTATGTATATCGGGATCTGTTGGTGGCCAATAATAATTATTCCGAGGAAAGCGGCCAGTATTGCGGAAAAGAAGATAAGAAATTTTTATTTAAAAAACTGGGCGTCATAATGCCGGATGGACGAACCGGAAGCGTGTGCATTGTAACGGATCTCAATGTAAATCTTCCCCATATTACTGTATTTTACGTCGGTCTTTTGGGAATGATCATTATTGTCTGTGTTCTGATTGTTGTCGGAATCATTGGGCATACTTATTATAATGTCCTTGTGCCGATACGGCAGCTTCAGGTGGCGGCGATCCATATCAGTGAAGGGGATCTCGAATATGAACTGCCGTCGATTGAAGGCAGCGAATTTGATGGACTGTATAAGGATTTCGATACGATGCAGACTAAATTGCGGGAGACGACGGAGGAGAGGAACAGGGCAGATGCACTGACAAAAGAAGTAATTGGCAATATTTCCCACGACCTTAAAACGCCGCTTACGGCGATCAAAGGCTATGCAGAGGGAATTATGGATGGTGTGGCGGCGACGCCGGAACGAATGGAGCGGTATGTCAAAACGATTCATTCAAAGGCGGTGGATATGGCAGGTCTTGTTGATGAACTTTCGTATTTCACAAAAATTTATCAAAAAGTGGAAGATTTCCGCTTCGCTCCGGTAAAAGCAAGTTATTTTTTTGCGGAGTGCATCAGTGGAATGAGCCTGGATCTGGAAACCCGCAATATACAGCTTTTGTATCAATGTGATGTCGGCGAAGACGTTGAGATTGTCATTGATGAAGAAAAAATAAAAAGAGTTGTTGCAAATATAGTAGGGAATGCGGTAAAATATATACAAAGGGAACAGGGAATGATCCTTGTCAATGTAGAAGATCAAGGTCCTTTTATCCAAGTCATGATTCGTGATAATGGAAAAGGGATAGGTAAAGAGGAACTGCCATTTATCTTTGAGCGGTTTTACCGGACAGACAGTTCCCGAAATTCACGAACCGGCGGCAGCGGCTTAGGACTTGCGATTGCAAAAAAGATCATGGACGAGCACGGTGGACGCATTTGGGCAGAAAGCGAGCTTGGAAAAGGGACAGAGGTATACTTTACATTAAAAAAGGAAACAGAACAAAAGGAGGAACATGATGAGTAAGAGAATTTTGATTGTAGAGGACGAATTACCAATTGTAGAATTGGAAAAGGATTATTTGGAATTGAGTGGTTTTGAGGTTGTGATCTGCAGCGATGGTACCGAAGGTATGAAGATGGCGACGACAGAAAAATTTGATATGGTGATACTGGATCTTATGCTTCCGGGAACGGACGGTTTTGAAATCTGCAAAAAGATTCGCGAGACATCCGAGATTCCGATTATGATGGTTTCAGCAAAGAAAGAAGACATCGACAAGATCCGCGGACTCGGACTGGGAGCCAATGACTATATGACCAAGCCATTCAGCCCAAGTGAACTTGTGGCTCGTGTAAAGGCGCATTTGGAGCGTTATAAAAAATTAGTCGGCAGTGCGATGAAAGAAGAAAATGAAGTCATCGAGGCGGGCGGATTGAAGATCGACCGTACGGCGCGCCGTGTTTATGTGGATGGTGTCGAGAAGAATCTTACGACAAAAGAATTTGATCTTTTGTTCTTCCTCGCACAGCATCCAAACCGCGTATTTTCGAAAGAAGAACTTTTGGAAGAAGTGTGGCAGCTGAGTCCGGTCGGTGCAGACATTGCGACCGTTACGGTTCATATCAAAAAAATCCGTGAAAAGATTGAAAAAGATACCCAGAATCCGCAGTACATTGAGACGGTTTGGGCAGTCGGCTACCGATTTATTGTAAAAGAAGCAGAATAAATCTTATCAAAATGGTTCATACTAACCGGGTATGACAGATACGTAAGCACATCGAGGAACCCGGAAAGGAGAATACCCATGAACCATGTAAAAAAGTACAAAAAAGTATTGATCTTATTAGGAACTGCATGTGTAATTTATGTAAGCTTTTGCTATATTTTACCACTTGTGGTTCCTTTTGTATTGGCGCTGGTATTTGCCAAAGCATTGCAGCCGTGGACGAAAAAAATACATACGGCGACACATCTGAATCGGAAACTATGCAGCGTTCTTATGGTAGTTGTAAGCCTCGGTGCGCTGGGGTGTTTTTTATTTTATATCGGATATTTGTGCACCAGCCAGCTCGTCGAATTTATCCGTCATCTTCCCGGGCAGGCGGGAGCTTTGTCGCATCTCTGCCAAGGCGGCTGTGGTTCCATCGACAATCTGCTCGCGCTGTCAAAGGGAACCAGTTACCGGTGGCTGGAGGCGAGAATGAGTGATATGGATGGACAGATCGCGAGCGTATTGCTGCCTCAGATCACCGGGAGCATTCCGCGGATGTTTCTGCGCCTCGGAGAATGGGGCGCCGGGTTCGTCGTATTTTTAATGGCAGTGCTTTTGTTGTCTTTGGAAGAGAGAACCGAAGTGCGCTATCCGGCACTTGTGCCTTACGTAAAGAAACTAAAAATAGCGGGATTTGCTTATCTCAAAGCACAGGGGCTGCTTTTATTTTTTATCGCGGTCATTTCGACGATCGTATTGCTTCTGCTCAAAAATCCGTATGCGGTGCTGATGGGAATCCTGATCGCGATCGTCGATGCATTTCCGGTTCTTGGAAGCGGCACAATTTTAATTCCATGGGCGGTCTTTTCGTGGATCCAGAAAGATTATGTGGCCGCCGCCGTGCTTTTGACGCTGTATGTGGTCACAATGGTCGTCCGCGAAGTGCTGGAGCCCAAACTTATGGGAAAAGAAATGGGGTTAAAGCCGCTTTACGTGCTTTTGTCCGTGTATGTGGGTCTGAAATTGTTCGGCGTCGGCGGGATCGTGCTTGGTCCGATCGGGCTTACGATATTAAAAACGGTATTTGAACAGACATCTTTTAGTCATACAACCTGACCTTTCCTCATACAATGTTAAAACATGAAGGAGGGGTGCAAGTTGGAAGATAAGGTGGAGAAAAGTCTGGCAAATTATGATCTGACTGTCAAACGGCGCTACCGCCACCGCGGAGGGTGGCTGCTGGAAACGACGCAGGGACCGAAACTGCTGCGCGAATACGAGCAGATCCGGGGACATTTTGCCTTTGAAAATAAAATAAAAGAAATTTTAGTGCTGCGGGGATTTGAGCGGGTTGATAAAGCGCTGAAAAATAATGCCGATGAGTACGTGACAGAACTTGAAAGCGGCGAGAAATATGTGATTTACCAATGGTTTTCCGGGGAAGAATGTGACCTGCGGGCAAAGCCGGATCTGGCTCTTGCGGGAGAGAACCTTGCGAGACTGCATCAAACGCTGGAGGGTGTGTGCGTGCTGGAGGAAGAAGGAGAATCACTGCCTGCCGCTGTGCCCCTTTTGGAGCGGGTACAGAAGCACACGCGGGAATTGAAACGAATCCATACATATATGAAAAAGAAAAAACAGCGGACCGAATTTGAAATTCAGGCAATTGGCTGTTTTGAGCGGTTTTATGAAAAAGCGGTTGAGGCTTCGGCCTGTCTTGAAAACTGCAATTATTACTGTAAAATAATGGAAGATGGCGGACGGTACTGTCATGGTGATTACAATTATCATAATCTGATCCGGCAAGCGAACCGCCTCGCGACGGTAGGATTTGAAAAGGCGGGAAAGGGGATTCCGCTTTTGGATCTGACGTATCTGATGCGTAAATCATTGGAAAAAAATGGATGGGACAGAAAAAAGGGAATGACCATTCTTGAAAGTTATGCAAAAAAAGCGGATCTGGCGAAGGACGAACAGGAATTTATTTACATTATGCTCTTGTTTCCGGAAAAATACTGGAAGCTGCTAAATGGATATTTTAACCATAAAAAGAGTTGGTTTTCGGAGCAGAGTCTCCAAAAACTACGTAGTTTGGGCGAGATGGAACAGTGCCGCGAACAGTTTTTAAAAAACTATGAAAACGGTGGAAGTTTTCTTTGATTTATGATATACTTACTTTAATTGAAGTCTTCGACAGAGAATGAGGTGCATGATGAGAAACAAATGGATGATGGGGCTGTTTTTGGCGGTACTCAGCTGTCTGCTCATTTCCGGATGCGGGAAAAAGACAGCGAGACCGGCAGCGACGCAAAGTCCGAACCCCAATGCAGCAATTACGTATGAAAAGGGACGCGATTTCGTGGGTGTTTTGACAAAAGCAGAAGCCGGCACGATGACATTTTACGAGCCGGAGCTGGAAAAAGAGGCGACCTATACGTATAACGGGGCGACAGAGGTTTTGACGAAAAATGACAAACAGATTTCGTCGGAGTCTCTCGAGGTTGGACAAGTATTTGATCTGTATCTTGATGACGGAAAGACGACATTGCAGAAAGTGCAGAGTTCCAAGGATATATTGGAAACGGAAGACGTAAAGGATGTTCAGTTTAATACGGACGAATCCTATCTCGAGATACGGGGGACGCGCTACCGCTACGGAAGCAGATTTCAGGCGTTTTCCGAGGGGAAACCCATTGATCTGCAGGAAATTGCTGCCACAGACGAAGTGACATTCCGGGGAGTCAAAGGAAAGGCCTATTCGATCGTGGTGACAAAAGGCCATGGCTATATCAAGCCGGCCAAATATAAAGATTTTATCGGTGGAACGATGACCGTTTCCGGGGTACGGATTCTGCCGGTGACAGAAAACATGCTGGTGCCCGTTCCGGAAGGAACGTATGAGGTTTCCATGAAAAATGGGGACTTTGAGGGGAGCCGGAGTGTTGCGATTGAGCGCGACAAGACATTGGAACTTGATATGTCGCTCTTTAAGAGCACGGTCAAAGACAAGGGACAAGTCGTGTTTGACATTGATCCGCAGGGCGCGGAACTGTATGTCAATGGAACAATGACCGATTACAGTAAACCGGTGTCTCTCAAATACGGGAAACATTCGATACAGGTTATACTGGATGGTTATACAACATACACCGGCATCGTGGACGTGCAGTCTGCCAATCCGACCGTGAGAATCAGTCTGGCGGAAGAGGAGGCCGAGGTGTCGAGCGATGACGAGAGCAGTGTGGAAAAGGATGATTCAAATCAGCAGAACACGGTGACGGAAAGTTATGACAACGATCATAAGATCACTGTCAGCACACCCGCCGGGGCAAGCGTTTATCTGGATGGCAATTACCAGGGCGTAGCGCCGTGCAGTTTTCCGAAAAAAATCGGAGCGATCACATTGACGTTAGCCAAGGATGGATATACGACAAAGAGTTATTCTGTCACGACAACCGACGATGATGAAGACGTTTCCTGGAGTTTTCCGGATCTGACGGCAAAGGGAAGCGAAACCAATTAATGGAAAGGAGATATTTATTATGGGTTACATGGAAAATTATGAAGAATGGTTGGCAAATCCTTATTTTGATGAGGATACTAAAAAGGAACTGGAGTCGATCCGAGGGGATGAAAACGAGATCAAGGAACGTTTTTATGCGGATCTTGAATTTGGTACAGCGGGACTTCGCGGGATTATCGGAGCCGGTACCAACCGTATGAATGTATACACCGTACGTAAGGCAACACAGGGACTTGCCAATTACATATTGAGCCAGAAAGGCGAGAAAAAAGGAGTCGCAATTGCATTTGACAGTCGTAGAATGTCGCCGGAATTTGCCGATGAAGCTGCCTGCTGTCTGGCTGCAAACGGCATCAAAGCCTATGTATTTGAGAGCCTTCGTCCGACGCCGGAACTTTCGTTTGCCGTCAGAGAACTTGGCTGCATTTCCGGAATCAATGTGACAGCAAGCCACAATCCGCCGGAATACAATGGATATAAAGTATATTGGGAGGACGGAGCACAGATCACACCGCCTCATGACACCGGAATTATGGATGAAGTAAAAGCGGTGACGGATTATGCGACCGTTAAGACGATGCCAAAAGAAGAGGCGGTCAAAGCCGGATTGTATGAAAATATCGGCGCAGCGATCGATGACCGTTATATGGAAGAGTTGAAGAAAAATGTGCTGCATCCAAACTGCATTAAAGAAGTGGAAAAAGATCTTCGCATCGTATATACACCATTGCACGGAACCGGCAATATTCCGGTGCGCCGCGTATTGAAAGAATTGGGATTTACCAATGTCTTTGTAGTGCCGGAGCAGGAACTTCCGGACGGCGAATTTCCGACCGTCAGCTATCCAAATCCGGAGGCGAGAGAAGCCTTTGAACTGGCTCTTGCCCTTGCCAAAGAAAAGGATGCCGACCTCGTTTTGGCGACAGACCCGGATGCCGACCGCCTCGGTGTTTATGTAAAAGACAGTAAATCCGGCGAGTACATCTGCCTGACCGGAAATATGAGCGGTTCGTTCCTGGCAGATTATGAGATCGGACAAAAACTGGCATTGGAAGGCAAACTGCCGGAAGACGGATATATGGTAAAAACGATTGTAACGACCAATCTTGTCGATGCCATCGCGAAATATTATGGCATTAAAGTCGTAGAATGTCTGACTGGATTTAAGTGGATCGGTCGTGAGATCTTAAAGAGTGAGCAGAGCGGAGCGGGTACGTATCTCTTCGGATTTGAGGAAAGTTACGGCTGCCTGATCGGAACACATGCCCGTGACAAAGACGGTATTGTGGCTTCCATGGCACTTTGCGAGGCAGCAGCTTATTATAAAAAACGTGGCATGACATTGTGGGATGCTATGATCAATATGTATGAAAAATATGGATATTACAAAGACGATGTTATCGCGATCACGCACAAAGGCATCGAAGGACTGGAGAAGATTAAGTCTACGATGAGCGGTCTTCGTGAAAATCCGCCGATGGAGTTTGGTCCTTATAAAGTGACAGCGATTCGTGACTATGACCGCGACACCATCAAAAATATCCAGACTGGTGAAGAAGGAAAGACAGGGCTGCCAAAATCAAATGTATTGTATTTCGAATTGACCGACGATGCATGGCTTTGCATCCGTCCATCGGGAACCGAGCCAAAGATTAAAATTTATTTTGGGGTTGTTGGCAAGGATATGGACGACGCAGACAAAAAGTCAAGGGAATTGGCAGAAATTGTAAAGAAAACGCTTCTTTGATTTGGAGGAGGTTGAAGAAAGAGTGAATGAAATACTGAAAAAGTGGATGAATCCACATTTGATCGAAGAAATGGAAGAAGGGGTGATCAATGCTCCGCAGGATCTCCTTGGAATGCATTTTTACGAGGGAACGCAGATGTTTGTCGTACGCCGGCCGGTAGCACAGCGAGTGTGGATCACCGATGTGTCCGGAGAGACTGCGTTTGAAGCAGAGGAACTGGATGCAGAACTTGGACTTTTTGGATTGGAGATTGAGAAAAAGAAAGACCAGTTGAAAGATTACCGTGTCCGGATCCAGTATGGCGAGGGCGATGTGGTTGAGACCGCAGATCCGTATGCCTACAAAACGGAGATAACGGATTATGATACTTACCTTTTTGCGCAGGGAAATCATTATGAAATCTTTGACAAATTAGGCGCGCATGTCGAGACGATTGATGGTGTGACGGGGACAAGATTTGCTGTATGGGCACCGCATGCAAGAAGTGTGAGTGTCGTCGGATATTTCAATATGTGGGATGGACGGCTGCACACGATGAGTCTGATCGGCCCAAGCGGTATCTATGAATTGTTCGTGCCGGATGTCGGTGAAGGTGCCGTGTACAAATACCAGATTACGACGCGGAGCGGAGAGCTTCTTTTTAAGACCGATCCGTATGGAAATTATGCACAGATGCGCCCGGACAATGCGTCCGTTGTAACATCACTTGCGGGGTATGAGTGGCAGGACGGCGACTATGAAAAGAAACATCGTGTGAAGACGAGAGAAGTGCGCGAACGTGCACCGATGAATATTTACGAGGCGCATCTCGGGTCGTGGAAAAAGCGCGTCGAAGACGATGACAATGGCTTTTATTCGTACCGTGAACTGGCGGAAATGATGGGCGATTATCTCGTAGAGATGGGATATACCCACATTGAATTGATGGGAATTGCAGAATATCCGTTTGATGGTTCATGGGGTTATCAGGTAGGCTGTTATTATGCACCGACGAGCCGTTACGGAACGCCGAAAGACTTTATGTATTTTGTCGATGAAATGCACAAACGCGGCATCGAGGTAATTCTTGACTGGGTTCCTGCGCATTTTCCGAAAGATGCACATTGTCTCGGAAATTTCGATGGACAGGCAGTGTATGAACACAGTGACCGCCGTCGTGGCGAACATCCGGACTGGGGAACGTATATTTTCGACTATGGAAAGAAAGAAGTGCAGAATTTCCTTGTCGCCAATGCGCTTTTCTGGATTGAAAAGTTCCACATCGACGGACTTCGTGTGGATGCGGTGGCTTCGATGCTTTATCTTGATTACGGAAAGCAGGATGGCGACTGGCTTCCAAACAAAGACGGGGGCAATGAAAACTACGAGGCAATGGACTTTTTGCGCCACTTAAACAGCATTATGGAAAAACGTCATCCGGATGCCTACATCATTGCGGAAGAATCGACGGCGTGGCCGGGTGTCACAAAACGTGTTAAGGACAACGGTCTTGGATTTTCCTATAAATGGAATATGGGATGGATGAATGACTTTTTGGAATATATGAAACTGGACCCGTATTTTAAGCAGTTTCATCATGAACAGCTCTGCTTCAGTCTGTCCTATCATCTGAGTGAAAAGTACATTCTCGTGCTTTCCCACGACGAAGTAGTACATGGAAAATGTTCTTTGCTCAATAAAATGCCGGGGCTGACTGGAGATAAATACGCAGCACTGAAAGCGGCGTTCGGTTTCTTCTACGGACATCCGGGCAAAAAACTTCTGTTTATGGGACAGGAATTTGCGCAGGAGCGTGAATGGAGCGAGATGCGGAGTTTAGACTGGTTCTTATTGGATCAGGAACCACATCAGGGAATCCATGCGTTCATCAAAGACATGAACAAACTTTATCTTGAAAATGATGCGCTGTATTACAATGACAACGATGTGATGGGATTTGAGTGGATGGACTGCGAACGTGCGGAGACAAGCACGGTAGCGTTTGTGCGCCGCGGAAAGACGACGAAAAAACAGCTGATGTTTATTCTGAATTTCACACCGGTAGCACATGAGCAGTATACGGTAAAAGCACCGTGTGGCGGTACATTCCGCGAGATTCTCAATTCCGATGCACCAAAGTACGGCGGCCAAGGCCGCCTCAATGAATCGCCGATCAAGGCGAAGAAGGTGACGACAGACAAGAAAAAAGAGACAGCATATGAACTTACCTGCTATCTTCCACCATTGTCCGTTGTCGTGCTGGAATACGACTATAAGAAATAGAGAGGAAATAAAAGATGCAAGTAATCAAACCGAGTATAGAAATTATAGATATGGACGATTACGAAAAGATTGTTAAAAAGATCGAACGTATCGGCCGTGTCTGCTACAAAAGTGAAGGAAAGATCACGGAGGATTCGGCAGAGAAATTTATCAAAGGTCTTTTGACAAGACAGCATGAATCGGTAATCGAGCATGAAAATGTGACCGTTCGTTTCGTATGTGACCGTGGTGTGACACATGAGATCGTGCGCCATCGTATCGCAAGCTACAGTCAGGAAAGCACACGTTACTGCAACTACAGCGGTGACAAATTTGACAATCAGATCACCGTGATCGACCTTGCAAGCGGCTTCCAATACGATCTGTCAAAAGAAAATGACAAAGCCAAATACGAAGTATGGACCAAAGCGATGGAAAACGCTGAGCAGTCCTATTTCCGTATGCTTGAACTTGGTGCTACGCCACAGGAAGCACGTTCTGTCCTTCCAAATTCTCTGAAAACGGAAATCGTCGTAACGATGAATCTCCGTTCCTGGAGAAACTTCTTCCGTCTGCGCGTGGATTCTCATGCCCACCCACAGATGCGCGAAGTGGCGACGATGCTTTACGAAGAATTTAAGAAACGTCTCCCTGTATTTGTAGCAGATTTAGACATTCATTGATCCGTAAGATGATCTTCTAATACAGAAAATGCACTCGGACCGGCAGAAAGCACATATCGGTGGAACTCCTTTTCCGAAAAGGAGTCTCCCTGATGGCTTTTGGCGGTCTTTTTTAATCTTGCAAATTCCATATATCCAATCGTATATTTGAGGTAAGAACCCGGTTCGTCAATGATATTTTCATAAAGAGAATCGGATGTCTCACGGTCGTAAGAACCATTCTGCTGCAGAAAGGTATACACGTCATCCGCACTCCATCCGAGCAGATGAATACCGATATCGCATATCCCGTAAAGGCAGAGGGAAACAATCATATTATTTCGCAATATTCCAATTTCTTCCTTTTTGTATCCGAGATATTTGTACGAATAAATTTCCGCATAGGTCGCCCAGCCTTCGGTATAGCCATTGAAATTTAAGGCGTAAGAAAGGAGAGGATGATTCTGGCTGCGGTCGTACACATTTTGATACAGATGTCCCGGGTAGCCTTCGTGTGCAAGCGTGGTAAACAGATCTGCACCGGCAAACCGGTCACTTCCGTTGATGTAGATCGCATTTTCGTCGTAGGCATCAAGCGGCGGTGTGAGATAAAAAGCAGGACTTAGATAATCTTCCAATGACGGATCCACGTAGGAGACTTTATAACCCACCTCTTTGATCTCCGGAAAATCATCCTTGATCGCAGTTGTCAGATGTTCTAACTGCTGTTCCGGTGTCAGTCCTTTTCCCGGCGACAAATTCAGATTGGCAAAAAGCGAGGCATCTTTTTTCGCATACGCAAGAAGAGTTTCTTTTGACTTCTTTAACCGGGCTTTTAATAGCTTTAGATATTCCTCCGGACCACACGAAGATCCGGACTCATCGGCAAATAAATAGCGGTAATACTGCTCCCCGTTTTGATAACTGCAAAGAGCTCCGTTTTCCGGACAGGCATCCATTCGGCTGTTCAGACCGGCCGCCAGATTTTCATATGCATGCACAAATTCTTTTTTGATCAAGGATTTATTTTCTTTGCGGTAACGTAACATTTCTTCCTGGTCGATAAAATCACACGCTTCAATGCGGCTTCGAAATGACGTGAGCAAAAGTTTCCAGCCTTTGTCGGACAAAAAGGTCTGGCACTGCTCCAAAATGTGTGACATTGTACTCCGACAGGGCAGCAGGCCGGCTTTTCCCTGATGATCGTAAAAGACGAGAACCGACTCAAAATACGAAGGGATGCTGCGAAGCAATGTAAAATAGTTTTCAATATCCTCTCTACAGTCAAAAGTATACTCCGCTAATAGAACGGGAAGCTGCGCCTGAAGCCCGGTAACCGGGGAGAAAGGACGAGAAAATAGAAAAAATTCTTCTCCTTTTTGATTCATTTCCAACGTGTATTTTAAATTGTCATATAGGATCTTTTCCGACTCGGAAAGAGAAGTCCTGTCAAAACTTTCTAATTTCGCAAGCGCATTTTCATATTCGGAGGAAGCCTGTGCCGTCTCCGATACCGAAAGAGGTGGAAATCCACCGGCGGTTTTTGAAATTCTATAGTTTTCCGGATGCGCGAGAGAATAATTGAGCGACAGCGCATCGCTTGAGACGCTCTCCCGAAACAGGGCATCCGTATATTCTTGAAAACTTGTATTTGAATGGGAATTTTTGTCAGAAACTGAGCCGTTGCTGCCGCCCGGAGCACAGCTGCACAAGATCAGACAAAGGGTAAGAAATAGAGCGAGATATCGTTTCATAGCATTCACCGGCATAAGGCAAGTTGATATATGTATATGCCGGTGAACAGGAGAGTATGCAGAGGCTTAATTATTTACAATGAATATCGTACCCACTGGTAGTCGACACTTTCGGAATTTAACAGTGTCGAGACGATGAAATCCCCGTTATCTCCGGGAAGTTTCGCGTATCCATAAATGGAATTAAATGGGGCTTCATGAAACAGTTTATCGTTTTCGTTGTAATACAGATCCTCTGCCGGCAGGACAAGAGTGTTCCATGTTTTGTCGCTCAATTTTCCGCTGCAGATTCCTTTGCTTGTTACGATATAGCCAATATCATCTGCAATTTGCAGACCGAGTGCGGCGGTCGTCTCCGAAATCAAGCCCTCGCCATCGATGATACACTGAATCACACGATCCGGCATTTTGTCGTGGATGGTATGGTGCTGTATACATTGTCCGGAGGTGGAAATGGTATAATACGTGCCATCTTCGGCGAACGTAACATATTTACTGATTACGGACCCTTTGTCGATTATTTTCTGCCGGACAAGATCAAATAATACAACATCCGAAGCCACTGTGGGATCCGTTGCATCATCGGCAGATTCCTGCAATACTACTGCAATTTCTTCGTCTGTGACAAATTGGATATCGACAAGTTCATAGTCTTTATATGCCTTATTTATCTCCGAAAGATCGATTTCTTTATAGTCCTCGGAATTCCCCATCTGAAATAATCGGATCCCCTTCTGCGGGTCCACAACGCTGATATAAATGAGTCCATTTGAATCCCCACTGATAAAAGAAGGACCTTGCGGAAATTGTTTATTAAAAGCGCTTCCCCAAGGAAGTGCAGTATCTTCCCAGCCGTTTTCACGCAGGGTATAACCGTGATATTCCAGCCCCTTACTTTCATCCGATTCGTCGATCATTGTTACTGTTATGATCAAAGGATCCTGATCCTTCGCTAAAACGGTATAGTCAAGGCTTACTTTATCGGAAATCGGTTTGTCAAATACTTGATACGTAATGCCGGACTTGGTTTTATGCAGAACCGGCGCGGCGCTGGATGACGTATTTGACGCTGTATTTGTGTTATCCGCACAGGCAGATAAAAGAAAACAGGTTATAGTAAGTATACAAAATAATGTTCGTTTCATAAAAATCTCCTTTTCAATGTGATTCTTATTTAAGTATAGCATAAAAAAATACGTTGTAAATGGTTGTCTGTCCCTAAATAATTGTCGTTCGTCACAAAAAGGTAACGCTTGTCACAAAAAAGCGACGTTCGTCACAAAACGGTTGATTTTTGGAAACAGTGTGTTATGCTTGAATAAATATTTTTGGATGTACAAAGAGGAGAGAAAGCCTATTTTTATACAGATCGTGGAATTTACAAATTTCCTGTGAAGGAAAAATATACCGGAAAAGAAAAACTAGAATTGGAAATTCCTGCTGAAAATTATATAGATAAAGGAGAATATAGTATAAATTATTTATCTTGTTATGATGGTTGGAAAGGAATGGAGTTTTTCCCGATATGCACGTTGAATGAAAAAAATGAGCCATGGACAGGCGTTTATACAAGGATTACAAAATATTAAAGAAGATTCGGTTTGGAAGGTGAGAAATTAAGAAACTAAAGTATAATGTTATTAAGATATTATAAATGTAAGTGAGGAGAAGGTAGATGAGAAAGAAATTATATTTATTATTATGTGGTGTAACGTTGATGATAACAGCATGTTCGTTTAATGATTCGCAAAATGTTTCAGATCAAGAAAATAAACAGCAATTGGCAGTGCAGGAAAAAGAAAGCTATACAGCCCGCAGATACGAATTGCCATATACAAAGAATTCTTCTGAATTAGATCGTATACAGGAAATGTCGATAGGCATGTCTACGACTGAAGAGGGAGACTTAGAGTGGTATACTGTACGGACAGCGGTAAAAAAGAAATATCGAGAAAAATACAAAAAATGTGTGGCAGAAAATCAATCCATTGATCCCCAATGGTATTCCTATTATATCATGTGTTACTCACTGGATGATTTTGGAAAATGGGAACAACAAATGTATGAGTATCAAGGTGATGCAAAGAAGATGAGGAATCAATTCGCAAAAGGAAAAGTTTTTCGCGGAGAAGATGAAAAGACATATCTATTTCTTTTGTTTTGTGATGATCAAGAGGATAGTAGAAAATATGGAATTGAACTGTTTAACTTAGAAAATAACCAATGGAAACAATGTTTTGAAACAAGTTATATACAAGACGGCACAGAGAATTTATATCCAATAAACTGTTATGTTGATGCAAACAGTAAAATTTTTCTTCCTTTGTTGAACTCTAAAATTAAAATATTTAATTTGAAAACGGGAGAAGAAGATTCAAATGATTATGAGTTTCAGACTCAAACGCCGACATCTGTGTTTTATGATGGAAAATTAGCCTTGTATAACCCGACCTCTTCTGAAATTACTATTTTGACTTTGGATGATTTTCAAGAAGCGGGAAAAATAACAAATACCGATTTAAAAGCAATTTTATATTCTTATGTTGCGTATGCGGATAGTGCAATCTGGCTTGCGACTAATAATGGAATTTATAAGGCTGGATTGACAGATGAAGAGTTTGTACAGATAAGCGATTATTCCGAATTGGAGACGGTATCGATGAATAGATCCATTATTTACGATTTTACAGTCGGGGAAAATGGAATGATTTATTTGCATTATATGCAGGAAGATGGAAGTGAAGGGCTTGTTGTGGTGAAGAAGAATGAAGAAGATTAGAACATGGGAAATTAGTATATACAAAAGAATATTAATGTTGCTCGTATTATGCACTGTTTTTTTACTCCCGGTTACCCGGTGTCACGCGGAAGAAATGCAGTATTATACTTCTGGAATGTATACGTATTATGTGATTAATGAACCGGAAAAAGAAATCTCAATTTGTGCAATTTCTTCTACGGCTAAGAAGATAGTTATTCCATCTGAACTTGATGGCTATCAAGTGAGTCGGATTGGTTATCCGGAAGGAGATCATTATGAGGAAGCGAAAAAACTTGGTGGGGACATTGCTCAATGCATGGAAGAGCTTGTTATCTCAGATACAGTAAAAAGAGTGCAGGCGCTTTCCTTTTATGAATGCAAAAAATTATCCAAGGTAACATTGCCGGAAGATATTATTTTGGGATATGCGTGTTTTTCCGGGTGTGACAGCTGGAAAAATATTGTATTGCCCCAAAATACTTTTTGTGAAGATGCAGCACTCCCAGGCAATATAGATTCTCTGCAGATCAGCAATTCTATTTTTGGCGAGGGTGTCATAACCGGCAAAGTGAATCGCATTTTACTGTCGCCTAAGCAAAATACAGTGTTTGATATGGGAGGATCGTGGGTATCTGTAAAGCTAAAAGAACTGTATTCATCGAAGCAAGTAACAAAACTGTTGTTTAACGGTGTAGATGGAGAAAATGCAGTCGAAAAATTATATGTCAATGGGAGAGATACCAAAGTAGAGGCAAACGAATCCCGTGGACATGCAGTTTTAGGAAAAGTTTCTTTTGGCGAAATCTTTACAGTGGAAAATGCAAAAGCAATTTCATTTGCCAAAAAGCACAAAATTACTTATCACATAAAAAAGGCTGGCAAAGTGAAAAAGGCTGTTTGTAAAAAGAAGGTCGGAAAATATCTTTACACTTGGAAGAAGGTAAAAACTGCGGTGCATACTTTCAAATATAACAAAAAATGGAAGAAGAATACAAAAGAAGTACCGACTGTTTATAAGGTTTATGGAAAGAAAACAAAAAGCGGAAAATATCGGCTTCTCGCGATAACCAAGGCAAAGCGATACACTACAGAGTGCAAATATATAAAGGTTGTACCGGTACAAGAGTGGTGATTTGTAGGAAGTTATTGTAAACTATCATTTATTCGTAGAAAAGACCGTTCGTCACAAAAAAGCGACGCTTGTCACAAAAGAGTTGAAAATGTAGAGGATTGGAGAGTAGAATGAAGGGGAAAGGAGGGACTGATATGTATCTTGGAACTGATGATTTTTGGGATTGGTTACGCAAAATTTTAGGTGGTAAATAACAAAAGATAACAATAATATTATTGGGTAATTGCGAAACTTAATTCGTGAGTTCGAAATCTTGATTAAAAACAAGGAAGTCATCCTGCCGGAGCAGGATGACTATGGACTGAGGTGATATATCAAAAAAAAGGTACACTTAATAAACCTCACGAGGTTTGTGAGATTGGTAAGCCCTATGCAGTAACAAGCGGTTTGAGACTTCGTATGTATTGATGCTGGTGGATTTTATCAGCCAGCACCACAGAAATCAGCTGGGTGATTCCAGCAAGTATTAAATCTGCGTGTAGCGTTTTCTCATTCTGGGTTTTTCTTTCGGCAAGACAGAAACTATATTTAAAGTGATTGATGGAACGCTCAACAGTGGTACGGATTCTGTAGGTGTTATCCCATTCCTGTGTGTTGCGGAGTGTACCGGGATAAGCTCACAGATTCTGCTCTGGATAGATGTAAAACATACGACCGCATTTGGAGGTGGTGCATGGATTTTCACAAGTACATTTTCGGTGTGAACGCTGAGTCTGGGGGGTGTAATCCCAGACCATTTTCGGACACACAAATTTATACTTTTTGATTCCTGACTTTGTGATGAGTTTTCCTTCCGGTTTCATTTCTAAAGAAGGATTTTTAGGACAACAGGGAATGCCATTTTCATTGATAGGGCATTCACATTCAGTGGAAAGCTTTGAACGGGAATTTAGTGGAATATAAGCCGATTGAAAAGTTTTGCATGTTCCGTCATCATGGTTTCCAAAGGAGTCTCCGTTAAGTAGTTTCTTGTAGATATCAATGGAATCAAAAGCTGCATCTCCAAGAAATGTTTTTGGATTAATCAGGGGATGAGCTTTGAAAAAGTCAGAAAGCGTAGGGATTAACAGTCTTGCATCATGAATGGATTTATCTTCGTCAGGAGAATCACTTTTCTTGTTTGGAATAAGCTCAGGATGTGAAACTAAAAAGTTTTTGTTATACAGATTTAAATGGCGAACGATACCAAGACCGTTTGTGACAATGCCGATTTTATAAACATAACAGAAATGACCATCAACATAGAGCTGTTTGACATCTTTGTTTGCTGATGCATGGGAAGGCATAGATGCATAAGCAGCTTTGTATGGATCATAGTTGTTATCAAAGTTCATAGCTTTTGCATAAGATTTTAACTGTTTGATAATGCGGTTGGCATACTTGGGATTGTTTTCGGTAACATAGGCTTCGATTCCGGAGGAATCAAAGATGGTCATGTGAGCTTTTTCAAAATCGATAGCCCGGCAGATAGGTTCCGTAAGATCAACAAGATTTTCGAAAACTAATAGTAAGTCCGGTAAAAAGTCCTGCTTAAAGCGGGTGATTTTAGAAGCATCAGGGACTTTTGTAAAACCACAGAAATCTCTTAAGTGTCTTGAATAGTTAAGAAATACAAGTAAAAGAGAATCTGTAGGAATAGAAAAAATGCGTTGGATAATCAAAGCCCAAAGCATAGCAGTTAAAGGGTATTTACGGTGTCGCCCAGTAGACGCATAATAGTGTTTACGAAAAGACATTGGAATAATTTCATCAAGGTCAATATGGTTTTCAAGAAGAGACAGAAATTTAGGTTTATCAGAATCATAAATTTCCTGACAATCTTCAAAAATATCTGCCAAAGTGAGCTGTTTTTGTGGTATCATAGAATCATCTCCTTTAGGTGAGGTTTTAGTTGTCTGGTCACTTCTATTATACCATAACCGAGAGGAGATATTTTATTTTGTGGCCAAAAATATGCCGTATTTATGCGGCTTTTGGCGTTTCGAAAACGCCTATATAATTATAAGACAAGGAGGAAGTAAAAGATGCAGTTAAGGAGTAAATGGAAAGTAAGGATGCTTAGTATAGTAATGATTTTGTCTATGATGGTTGTTGGTATTCAGCCTACTTCAGTTTATGCTGAAAATGCCGAAACGGTCAGTTCATCCGCTGTAGAAGCAGAAGAAGATTCTGGCTTTGATGAGGATGAAAATGCCGATGAAGACTATTATGATGATAGTGATGAAGACGAGGATGAAATTGAGGATGATGAGACAATTACATCTATAGATGATATGATAGATGTGTCTTTTAATGTCACTAGCCAATGGACTAACCATTATAATGCAGATGTTGAAATAACAAATATATCAGGAGAAGCAATTGATGATTGGGAACTAGAATTTGACTTTAAAGATAAAATAGAAAATATTTGGAATGCGACAATTACATCAAAGGAAGAAGATACATATGTAATTAGAAATGCTGATTGGAATCAAGATATACCTGTTGATGGCAAAGTGTCTTTTGGTATGACTGTTGAATATTCTGGAGAAATTGAGTTTCCCAAAGAAATTCTTTTAACGAAAGAATGCTTAATTGTTGAAGGCGATTATAGAGTAGAATATAAAGAAAATAGTCGTTGGGATAACCATGTGTGTGGTCAAATTGTTATCTCAAATAATACAGATCATAGAATAGAAGATTGGAAGTTGGACTTGAATAGTAACTTGGATATTGAAAATATATGGAATGCCAAAGTGGTCTCTAAATATGGAAATATTTACCGTCTTGACAATGCACAATATAATCAAAATATCGAAGTGGGGCAAAGTGTAGAATTTGGCTTTATTGCAAAAGTTGATGGGCAAGTTATTATTGATGATTATGTGTTGAATGAAATGTCTGCTACAGAATTAAATGATGAAGATGTTTTTGAAGAAGATGATGATTCTATAGTGGATGATAATTTTGATGATGAAGTAGAAAGTGAAGAAGATGATGATGACATAACATATCCAGAAGATTTTGTGTTTGAACCAGATGATTTTGAGTTTTATGAAGATTACTTAGATCATATTCAGAGGAGTACTAAATTAAAGACGGCTGCCCAGTTTTTCTCTATTCCAAAAACTCCCAAGTATGATGTGAAAAATGTGAAATATAGACATCGACTTATGTACGTTAATAAAAAAGGGGAAAAATGTAAAGATATTACAAAATCAATACAGAATTATTGTATAGGGAAAGATTCTTCATTATATACAATACAGGGAAGAAAAGGTAAGAAAAAACATATTGTTTTAAGAAAAGGGAAGTATGATAAAAATACAAAAACAATCAATGTATCCAAAAGTTATTATACACTTAAGAATTTTGCACATGGGCAAACTTTTGAGCAGTTTACTATTGTAAAAGGTTCCGGAAAAAATAAAAAGGAGATTTCGCCATTTATCTTGGAGGGTAATGCAACCACTATGTGGGGAACGCAGTTAATGTTTGTGGATTATGATACAATAAAGAATAATGCTAGTAGTAAGAAAAACTTTTCTTTTAAGAAGAAATATGGGAAAAGGCTTACGGGGTTAGCCTACGCAAACAAAGAAAAAAAAGCAACAAGATTCAGTAAAAATAGTTTAAAAAGAGTACATGCAGCATTATCATCTGATAAAAATCATCTGGTCATATGGTGCCAGGATGCAAAAAATGAAAAAATTCAGTTGAGTGTTTATAACTTTACAGAAATAAAGAAATACTTATATGGTAATAAAAAACATAAATCATTTTCTTTTGAAAAAAATCATGCAAAGGCTAATGAGTGGTGTGAATTTTCTTATGTTGGTAATGCTGGTGATATTGGTGCATTGAAACCGGGCGGTTCTTTTCAATCAATGGATTTGAGCAATATGACAAAGGAAGAAGACAAGTGGTATCTATATATTTGTGGAGGAAATGAAGCAAAGGAAGCAAAAGAAGGATTGCAAATTGCTCGTGTAACATTAAATAAGAAAGATAAGAAAATAAGCAATTCTAAAAGATATATTGTAAATCCACAAGTTAAAGTGAACGGAAAGGAAAAGGCTCTGGGAGGCTGTAGAGAAATTGAGGGATGCCATATCAATAAATCAAAGTTAGATTTTTTGATAACTAAAGTTCCGTCGAAAAAAGACAAATCATTTTTAAAAAATCCTCAATATATTTATACAATAAAAAAGAGTGCATTTAAGTAAAAAATATGTTACAATAATAAATAGTTTAAGAATTGTGAAAAGCAACTTGTTTAATAATATTTCTATTCTATTAAACAAGTTGCTTGGTTTTGAAATGAATTTATGAAAGGGTTAAGAATATGGCGAAAGTTAGATGGTTGCTTTTTGTTGTTTGCACACTAATATTTGTTTATGGAAATACGAAAGGTATTGCAGCACAGGATAACGTTAGGTGTGATTTTGATAAAAATGGGACAATGACTGTGAGTGGAAAGGGTGTTTTGTATTGGTCTGCGATAGAAGAAAGTTCAGAGGATGAGGTGGGTTATGGTATTAAAAAAGTAATAATTCAAGAAGGCATAACTGAAATTTCAGATGGTTGCTTTTCAGGTGATTTTACAGATATGATTGAAATAAAACTTCCAAATTCCTTACAGAAAATTGGAAATCGTGCGTTTAAAGGTTGTGAACGGTTAGAGGAAGTAGAAGTGCCTTTAGGAGTGCTCGAAATTTCTAAGGAATGTTTTTCCGGCTGCAAGAGTTTAGAGAAAATCGTATTTAATAAGGAACTGGTTGCGATAAGAAAAGATGCGTTTAGAGGGTGTGAACGACTGAAAGAATTGATTGTGCCAAAGAAATTAAAGGTCTGGGAAAATCCGATTAAAAAGTGTTCTGCACTGAAAAAAATTGTAAATTATTCGGCTAAGTTAATTAAGTTGGACACTTGTTGCGGAAATAAAACATGGTATGTGAAAGGAAAGAAAGCAAGTAAATTGGCTTCAGGGAAGACAGCTATATCAAAAGGGAAAAAATTTAAGATTAGCTATCATTTATTGGGAGGAAAAAAAGAAGGAAACTTGCCCTCCAGCTATCGATATGGAAGTTGCAAAAAATTAACGTTTTCTGCTAGGAAAGAGGGATATATTTTATTAGGGTGGTATAATCCTGCTGACAAAGAAACTTCGTATTATCAAACCAGTATTAGTCCTTCGTTAGCAAAAAATATTATATTGAAACCATTTTGGGTAAGGTATAAGGTGAAAAATGTAAAAAAGAATTCTGTTAGGATTTTTATTGATGATAGAAATGCGATTGTCCCTTTTGGCGTGTTTGATGTCCGATATTCTAAAACCAAGAACATGGCAAATGCAAAGTATTTGCGAATAACAGATACTTTCAAAGTAATATGTAAATTGAAGAAAAATCAACGTTACTATTTTGAAGTTGCTTATGCAGAAAAAGATGATGATGATGATGATTATGAATCTGTATGGGTGGGAAAGAGAAGCATCGTAATAAAAAAATGAAGTTAGGTGAAAAAGGGACACTTGTAGTTAGTAATAGAGATGGAATAAAAAAATGGTGAATATGAAATATAATGATATGAGGCTATAAAATATTACAGTACAAAGTGTTACTGACCTCATGAGTTGTCCCAAATCTGCTCACATGAACTGTCGTCAGATTGCTTAACTTTTTGTCGTTAGCCCTTACAGGGCTGCCGCCTGAATTCAGGCGGCAATAAGATTTATGTTGTTATAGTTACAAGCATTTCATGCTCTACGACATACTTGATCATGTAGTCATCGATCAGCCTTTTCTGATTTTGGAAGGCATACATAAGAGCCTTTTCGCAGATTCGGTTGACCATACGTGGAATTCCGGCCGACGATTTATGGATCTCGTCCAATGCCTTGGCTATAAATACTTCCCGGGCACACCCGGAGTAATCCATATGGCTTGCGATATACTGTTCTGTTTCGGACCGTAAACGCCTCATAGTCAGTATATAGAATACTTTATGATTTTTTGAGAAAATAGACTTAACATTTTATACCAGTCCAAAAAGTTTAGCCTAAACTTTTTGGACAGTCAGGAGGGTTAAGTTTATGAAATCTCAAACATCACAAGTAGCACGCAGCTGTCGCATTCGTGAATGGGCTTCAATGGTTCAGGAATGCCGGAATCGTCCAAATGGCATGTCCGTAGACGAATGGTGTCAGGCAAATAACATCACCAAAGCGAATTACTATTATCGCTTTGCGCAAGTTAGAAAAGCCT
>ULUB01065370.1_pt1 | contig 36027 bp, 36 predicted proteins | sample 1958111 | NCBI WGS metagenome assembly ULUB01 (sample SAMEA4835749, study PRJEB28245) | human gut metagenome | biome: gut microbiome; material: fecal sample | place: Denmark | collected 2008
TCGATCGGAGGGCACCCTGCCCTCCTTTCCACGACATGGCCATCGCACTGTGCCAGACGGGGACATGTTTCCAGGAGAACGGGTACGGGAAAGTAAGGGGGACACGCCCCATCCATGTAAATGACGGGTCCCCGGGGGCATCGTTTTCCACGCTCTTCCGTGTATGCAGGGATGTGTGTCTGCCATACCCGAAATCAAACACTATTAATAACAGGGAATTCTATCGGCGTTTAGAAACTTCGCAGTATTTCTTACGAAATTCGTAGAATGGTGATTGAAATGGGAATCGGAGAGAAATTCAAGAACATCGTTGACAAGACCGTCGACAAGGTCGACAGCGGTATCGACAAGATCTGCGACGACGGGAAGAAGAAGGACGAGAAGGAGCTCACCGTGGAGGAGCGCCTCGAGCTCGCCAAGAAACCCGGAAAAGACGCCATGATCATGCACAAGTACTACGGCGGGAAGATCGAGACCGTCCCCAAGGCCTGCATCAGGTCCTTCGACGACTTCTCCATCTGGTATTCCCCCGGAGTGGCGGAACCCTGCAAGGACATCGCACAGAACCCCGACATGGTCTACGAGCACACCTGGAAGTGGAACACCGTGGCGGTAGTATCCGACGGTACCCGCGTACTCGGTCTCGGAGACATAGGGCCCGAGGCCGCCATGCCGGTCATGGAGGGTAAATCCATGCTATTCAAGTACCTCGGAGGCGTGGATTGCGTCCCGATATGCCTCGACACCAAGGATCCCGATAAGATCATCGAGACCGTAAGGCTTCTCGCCCCCTCCTTCGGCGGTATCAACCTCGAGGACATCTCCAACCCCAAGTGCTTTGACATCCTCGACGAGCTCAGGGCGGACTGCAAGATCCCCGTATGGCACGACGATCAGCAGGGGACGGCGACCGTGGAGGTCGCAGGGGCCATCAACGCCATGAAGCTCGTCGGTAAGAGCTTCCAGGACGCCAACGTCACCATCGTCGGTGCCGGGGCGGCATCCCTCGCCATCGCAAGGCTCCTGCTTGCCACCGGATTCAAGCCCGAACACCTCTGCATGTGTGACTCCAAGGGTATCCTCAACCAGTCCAGGGACGACCTCGATGCCGCCCACAGGCTGAAGAAGGAGATCGCCGACAAGACCAACGGTGCAGGCAAGTCCGGAGGCCTCAAGGAGGCCATGGAGGGGGCGGACCTCCTCATCGCAGCCTCCAAGCCCGGTCCCGGGACCATCCCGCCCGAGTACATAGACAAGATGGCCGACGACCCCGTGGTGTTCGCCACCGCCAACCCCGTCCCCGAGATCTGGCCTTGGGAGGCCAAGGAGCACGGATGCAAGGTGTTCGCCACCGGAAGGTCCGACTTCCCCAACCAGGTCAACAACTCCATGGGATTCCCTGCCATCTTCCGCGGTGTCCTCGACGTGAGGGCCAAGACCATCACCGACGAGATGTGCATCGCCGCCGCCACCGAGCTTGCGAGGTGCGCAGAGGAGAAGGGTCTGACCGAGGAGTACATCATCCCCAGCATGTCCGAGGAAGAGGTGTTCCCGAGGGAGGCGGCCGCCGTCGCCATGAAGGCGATCGAGCAGGGTGTCGCCCGCATCAAGACCTCTTACAAGGAGGAGCACGACAGGGCCGCCGAGATCATCGGAAGGTCCAGGAAGCTCACCAAGCACATGATGGACTTCGGTTACATCAAGAGGTACGTCGAGCCTAAGGCTTGATCGCAAAACATCCGACGGAGGGGTCTCCGGACCCCTCCTGTTCTTTTATACTATATTGGAGTTATCATCCAATATTGAATAAACGTATATACATCCCTCATTTATGTACCGAAAAAGGGAGTGGGAAGGGATTGTCGTACGATAGACCGACTGTATCCGTTATTGTGCCGATATTCAACGGCGCAAGATACATAGACGATTGCGTCGGTTTTCTCAAGGCACAGACCTTCAGGGATTTCGAGACCCTTCTCTGTGTAGACGTCAAAAGCACGGACGGTTCTTTGGAGAAGGCGAGGGAGGCCGCCCCATCGCTTCCCCGCTGCAGGGTGGTGGAACAGACCGATGACATGCATCTCGCCGGTGCCCGCAACGTCGGTCTGAGGAACGCCACTGGGAAGTTCATATGGTTCTACGATGTCGATGATGCCCCCGTCCCCGAACTGTTGGAGGAATGTGTCCGTGTACAGACGGAGAACCGGGCCTGCATGGTATGCTTCAACGCCATGAACGTCGGTCCCGACGGCGTCGTCAGGGAGAAGCGCGGCAGGGAGTACCCCGTCCTCAACATGACCTGCGGAGAGGCGTTCTCCTCATGGGTTCCGATGAAGATCCCCGTCACGGCGTGGAGCAAGTTCGTCAGCAGGGAGGTCCTGTTGGACAACGGGCTGTTCTTCGAGGACACCATGGCCGAGGACATATCCTTTACATATGGAATTATCCAGTGCTGTGACAGGATATCCGTGTATTCCCGCCCCCTGTATGGCTACAGGCAGACTCGTGGATCGATCACCCGTACGAAGGAGAACATGGACCGCAGGGGCAGGGATGAGATCGCAGCCTACAATGGTGTGGACTCCATGAAGATGGATCCGGAAGTAAAGGAGAAAGTCCTCCGCAACAACGCATACATCAAGATGCGTTCAAGCGGGCACATGGGGAAAGAGGCCTTCCTGGAGTTCGCAAAAGGTCCGGAATTCAAAGACCTCTATGACAGATACCTCAAAGGACATTTCGAAGGATGGGGTTTCTACCATTTCCCGAGGGTCTATTACGCCGGGATTAGGTTCTATCTGAAATATCTCTATAAGCGCAACGGTTCGACATACATGAGGACGAAACTCTGAGTATATTCAGAATTGGGTTGTTACGCATGCTCTGCCGTATCGTCCGCATAGGGAAAGTATGTGGAAATTTTTACACAGAGCTGTAAAGGAATGTGGGACCCGTCGAAAAGACAGGCCCCATATGAAGGTTTGCGATCAGTAGTTGGTCGAAGAAACGCACTCGACGTTCTGAATTCCGGGAATGGAGGTCAGAGCGTTCTCGAGGTCGGTTCCGATGGTCTCGATGGAGTCGTCGATGGCGAAACCGGCGTTTACTTTCATGAGTCCGAAGGCTACGGGCTGGATCTTGGTCTCGAGGAGTTTCACGCCCTCGGGAAGTACCTTGGGGATGGTCTCGATGACCGTGTTGAGGTCGATGTCCGTGCTCTCGGGCAGGATGTCGTAAGAGGAAACGATCTGTCCCATTCTCACACCTCAAGGTCCGCAGAACCCGCAGTTGGGGCATTTGTAGGGGACGCTCTGATCGCGGCACTGCTCGCATCTTCCGATCTCGACTTCCCCGCACTTGGGGCACTTGAAGAAGGTGTTGCCGTGGCCGATAAGTCTCTTCCCGCAGGAGGAGCAAATCTTGTCTGTTGCCATAGTCGGACGGATAACCCTGCTTATATTAAAAAATGAGGGTGCCGAAATGCTTTTTAAGGCGCCTCCTGTAGAGAGCCGTATGAAGACCCATGCCGATTGCGCCTCGTGCCTTATGAAGCGTGTCCTGTTCCAGGCACGCCTGGCCGACAACGGGACGGAGTTCGCCGCCGTACAGGCCGGGGTCAGGGAGTATGCGAGGCTCATGTCCCCGGACATAAGTTCCGCGGAGATCGCCACCCATGTCCATTCCGCCGCCTATGCGGCCATGGGGGTCTCCGACCCTTATCTGGATATGAAATTGGAGGCCGACCGGGTCGCCGAGAAGTATGTGCCAGATGCACAGAGTTTCATAGATTCGTCCGAGGACAGGTTCGCAGCCGCGGTCAGGGTGTCCATCGTGGGGAACATAATGGATTTTGGCATGGGCATCGCCATAGACAGCCCGGACGAGTTCGGAAGGATGTTCCAGTCCCTTCTGGACCAAGGGGTCGGATCCGACCAGACCGAGGAGCTGAGAAGGCTCGTGGAAGGCTGTGAGACGGTCCTCTACGCCTTCGATAACTGCGGGGAGGACCAGTTCGACAGGCTTCTCATCAGGGAGATCAGGGCCATGGGCAAGAGGGTCGTAGGCGTGGTCAGAGGGGCACCGATACTCAACGACGTGTCCCTGGACGATGCGCTCCGTATCGGGATGGACAGGGAATTGGACAGGATCGTATCCACAGGCGGATTCTGTGTAGGATTCTCGGAAGGTCTGATGAAGGAAGACCTGAAGGAGGAGATGGGCAGGGCAGGGGTCCTGATAGCCAAGGGCATGGCCAATTACGAGTCCCTGTCCGATATGGAGGTCCCCCTGCCGGTGGCCTATCTGCTCCGGGCCAAGTGCATTCCAGTGGCCTCATCGCTGGATGTGCCAGTAGGTACGAACGTGGTCAGGGTGGAATACCGCTGACCGTTCCCGTTTAATAGGGGTATGTTATGCTCGGCGATATGTCGTCCGAAGTGCGGCAGGCCGTCATCATGGTCGGGGGCAAAGGCACCCGTCTCCTGCCACTCACGCTCACGCGTCCGAAGCCGGCTATGCCGGTGTTGGACAAACCGTTCCTGAAGTACCTCATAGAGTCCATGGCGGATGCCGGGATAGAGGAGATCTTCCTCGCCTGCGGATACAAATCCGATATCCTGGCACATGCCATAGGGGACGGGAGTGACATGGGCGTCCGCATAATCTACTCGGACGAGGACACGCCTCTGGGGACCGGAGGGGCGATAAAGAGATTGGAAGACAGGCTGGACCCCGTGTTCCTGGCGGCCAACGGGGACACCCTGACCTCTGTGGACATAGCCGCCCAGATAAGGGAGCATTTCGAATCGGGGGCGGCCGTCACGGATTCCCTATCCGAGGTCGACGACCCGAGTCAGGCAGGAGTGGTCCGTATCGACGGGGACGGTAGGATCCTGGAATTCCAGGATAAGCCGAAGAGGGAGGAGGCGTGCTCCAACCTGGTGAATTCCGGCGTATATGTGGTCGATAAGAAAGTCCTGGAGTATATCCCGAAGGACACCTTCTACGATTTCTCGAAGGACCTGTTCCCTCTTCTCATCGAGAAGGGGGAGAGGTTGCAGGGTCACATGGCCAAGGGGGTATGGGTGGACATAGGCCGTCCCCACGACCTTATCAGGATGAATCTGGTCATGGCGGACCGTCTTTACAGGGGGCACGATTGGTCGGATTCGGCCGAGGACTCGGTATTGGACGGTACGGTGTATCTTGGTGACGGCACCGTCGTAAGGTCCTCCAAGGTGTCCGAATCCGTTATATCCAAAGGATGCGATGTGTTTTCCTCAGAAATATCAGGTTCATTCATGATGAATGGTTGTAATATCACAAACGCATATGTGGAAAACTCCATTTTGGGAGAAGGTTGTATACTTAAGGAAGGTTGCAAGGTAACTAATTCCGTTCTGAGGGACGGTACAGTAGTGGATGTGAATCAGAGCATTGACAGATTGGTGGGATGAAAATGGTCGAGATAATAAGGTCAAGGGCTCCTCTCCGCATAGGGTTAGCCGGAGGTGGAACCGATGTAGACCCGTATGCATCGGAAAAAGGCGGATACGTGTTCAATACTACGATTAATAAATATGCGTATAGCACCCTTACTCCGAGGAAGGACCACAACATGAACGTCACGTCCATGTACTACGGGAGGTACAGGGCGCCGCTGGACGACGGTCCTCTTCCCTTGGACGGAAACATGGATCTCATCAAGGCCGTGGCCAATTATTTCGAGGTGAAGGACGGGTTCGACCTCAGTATCCGTTCCGACGTTCCCGCCGGTTCCGGACTCGGCGGATCATCCACTATGATCGTCTCCATGATCGGTGCGATGGTCAACTGGCTGGATGTGGACATGTCCAAGATGGAGATGGCCGGTCTCGCATATCATCTCGAAAGGGAGGTCATCGGTCTCAAGGGAGGGAAGCAGGATCAATATGCGGCCGTGTTCGGCGGTTTCAATTCTATAAAGATCGATAAGAACGGGCTCGCCATTCTGCCGGCCAGAATCTCCCAGGATATAATAAACGAATTACAATGCCGTTCTGTAGTATGTTTCACCGGGATGACCCATGATTCCGCATCCATTATCGGTACGCAGATCAAATCGTACAAGGAAGGGAAGAACGACGAGGCCCTCGATAAGGCCAAGGAGATTGCCATCAGGATGCGTACTGCTCTGAGGCACGGGGATATCGATGAGGCCGGCCGTCTTCTCGGAGAATCCTGGGAGTTTAAGAAAAAATTCTCGGATAAGGTATCTAATTCCGAAATCGATAATCTCTATGATCTGGCGATGAGAAACGGAGCCATAGGAGGAAAAGTATCGGGTGCCGGCGGTGGAGGTTTCATGTATTTTATCACTAAGTATGATAAGAAACCCCAGCTTTCCAAGATCCTTCAGGATGCGGGAGCCCAGGTCACTGATATACAGTTCGAACCCGAAGGCGTCATCTCTTGGAGAAGCAGGCATGACTGAGGGGCGGGCCGCCGTATTTGTGGACAGGGACGATACATTATGTCCCGACGTCCCCCATAACGGGGACCCTGCCAAGATGCACGTGTTTCCATATGTCCCGGAAGCAGTCAGGAGACTCAACGATGCAGGATTTCTCGTCCTGGTCGTGACGAACCAATCCGGCATAGGGCGCGGAATGTACACCGTGGATGACATGATGGCCGTCAATGCCGAGATGGAGCGGCAGATCGCAGTCGGAGGAGGAAGGATAGACGACGTATTCTTCTGTCCGCACCGTCCTGACGAGGCGTGCGATTGCCGTAAGCCGAAGGTCGGTATGGGTCTGCAGGCCATACGGAAGTACGGATTGGACGTGTCCAGATGCTACATGGTCGGGGACAAGGACAAGGACGTGCAGTTCGGGGAAAGCCTCGGCATCAAGAGCTATCAGGTATCTGGCACATTCACTTTCGCCGATGCGGTCGACGAGATCTTACGTGATTTCCGTAATGGGAATTGACCCGCATACAGTTATTATATCCCAACCGTCATGTCTGTGATGAGATTCGGTATTTCCCGGAAAGTGGGGTTCCATGAAAGCTAAAGTCCAGAGTTCGGAGCAGATCAGAGAGGAGCTTTTTCAGAGATATCCTTGTCTGACCTTCTGCGGAAAGGAGATCGACGAGGCATACAGGCTCATATCGGAATGCTACCGGAAGGATGGGAAGTTGCTTCTGGCCGGTAACGGAGGAAGTGCCGCCGACAGCGACCATTTCACCGGTGAGATGACCAAATCCTTCAGATTCAGCCGTGCTCTCGACAGAGGGTTCGAAGAGAACCTCGTGGATCTGTACGGGGACGAGGGGAAGGAGTTGGCGGAGAACCTGGAAGGCGGACTCATGGCGATACCGCTGACGCAGTTCGCCGCCGCCAACACCGCATTCATGAACGACGTCAGTCCGGAGTCTGCATTCGCACAGCTCGTTCAGACGTTTGGAAGGAAGGAGGATGTCTTCGTAGGGATTTCTACTTCCGGGAATTCCAAGAACATAGTGAAGGCACTTATGGCCGCCAAGGCCCGCGGTGTGAGGACCATATGTCTCACCGGCAAGACCGGAGGCAGATGTAAGGATCTATGCGACATCTGCATATGTGTCCCCGAGACGGAGACGTTCAAGGTCCAGGAGCTCCATCTTCCGGTGTATCACGCCCTGTGTTCGATGGTGGAGGCCGACCTGTTCGAGTCCAAGGTCTGATGTGCAGTAGACGATTGTCGCGTTTTTTACTCTAAATATAAGTAAGACGAGACCATAGCGGACGACAGAGTGACACACATGTATGTCATATCCTTGATCGTCAAGAACGAGTTCGGCGTCATGCAAAGGGTCATGGGCGAATTCACCCGCAACAAGATCAACGTCGAGACCATCGTCGTTGGTAAATGCGAAGTCCCAGGCAAGTCCAGAATGGTCCTCTCGGTCATCGATAAAGGAGAGGCGGAGCTTGCCATGGGCAGGCTGCAGAAACTGCAGGATGTCTACGGTGCGGAACTGGTCCCCGAGTCCGGACAGTCCGCCTATGCGCTCATTTCGACTTCTAACGGCAACGTCGGAGTGGTCGGAGGGTCTGATCAGGTCGAGGAGATCATAGCCCGCTCGGAGCCCGAGAAATACGTCAAGGCGCTCAATGCCCTCTGAAAGGTGTGCCAATACCGGAAGGATCCACATGGAAAAGTGCGAGAAGATTTGGTTTAACGGAAAGCTTGTCGATTGGAACGATGCGAAGGTCCACGTCCTGGCACATGCCTTGAACTATGGGACCGGGGTCTTCGAGGGGATAAGGGTCTACAACACTCCCAAGGGGCCCGCGATCTTCAGGCTCAAGGACCATGCCAAGAGGCTTGTCGATGGCTGCAAGATGATGGGTATCGACCTCGTCTTCGATGGTAAGGAATACACATACCAGATGGTCATGGACGCCATAAAGGAGGCCGTCCGTGCCAACAAGAACGTCGACTACGTCAAGCCCTGCATCTTCCTCAGCGGTGAAGAGGTCGGTCTCAACCCTGTCGGCGTCCCCGCATCCTTCGCCATCACCTGCATCAACATGGGTGCGTATCTCGGTAAGAACGCCACTGCAGGCATCAAGCTCGTTACCTCGTCCTGGCAGAGGCCCGACTACCTATGCGGTCCCGCCGGGGCTAAGGTCAACGGTTCCTATGTCGCATCCTGTCTTGCCAAGAGGGAGGCCATCCGTCAGGGTGCCAACGAGGCTGTTATGCTGAACAAGGAGGGACACGTCGCCGAGTGCACCGGAGAGAACATCTTCATGTACAAATTCGGGAAGGTCTTCACCCCTTCCGTCGCAGAGGGCATCCTCCAGGGTGTCACCAGGGCATCCATCATCCAGATCGCCAAGGACCTCGGATACGAGGTCTGCGAGTGTCCCGTCACCAGGTTCCAGCTGACGACCGCCGACGAGGTCTGGCTTACCGGTACCGCCGCGGAAGTCGCCCCCGTCACCGAGATCGACGGCCGTACGGTCGGAGACGGGAAGCCCGGAGAGATCTCCGCGAATATCCATCAGAAATTCTCCGACATCGCCACCGGCAAGGACCACAAGTACGACGACTGGCTCGATTACGTCGAGTGAAACTTTTCAAGGGCCGAAAGGCCCTGTTTTAAAATGAATTTCGGGTTTATTTTCTCTCTTTAGGATACATTTCGTAGTAATCGATGTGGTATATCTTACAGAGGAATTTGGCAAGCGATCTGCCGAATCCCCATAGCTGATGGAACGTCATGATCGGGACTTTGGGGTTGATGTGGGATTCTCCTTCCGCACGTGTCCCGAAATCGTATTCGGAGTATGCTACCTTCACCTTTCTGTCCGAGTATTTCATCAGATCCATGAGGACCTTCCATCCTTTGTATTCGAAGGTGTTCCAGCAACCCTCTATGACGGGTCTGAATACATCGCACCTTACGGCGAAGAGACCGCTCATGAAATCCTTGGTGGTCTGTTTTCCATGGAGTTTGAAGAATACTTTGCAGAACAGTTCGACGGCTTCGGAGCCGAAAGCCCTCTTGAACCCCATGGACATCCTGCTCGTCCTTACTCCTACGCACAGATCTGCTCCATCTTCCATCTTTTTGTATATTCCTTCTAGGGCTGATATGGGGTGTTGGAAATCGCAGTCCATACAGAGAGCATAATCCGTATCCGCTATGGCAAAACCCTCCATGACGGAGGCCGCAAGTCCCCTTTCCTATTCTCTGACATAGATGGTCGTCAGCGGATCGTTAAGTTCCCTGACGAGGTCTATCGTGCCGTCGGTGGAACCATCGTCCATGAAGACGATTTTGAATTCAGGGTAAGCCTCTCTGATGGCCTTTGCCATGTTGACGATGTTGCCTTTCTCGTTGTATGTGGGGATGACCACGGTGAGGGTACCAGCCATCTGTTCGCCTTCCAGTGTACGGACTAATGGGTAGGGCTATTTATACGGAGCGATTAATCTTCATTTTCAGGCGGTTGTTTTTCATCTAATCCGTGGCGTTTCTTTATTACAAACGACATTATCATGCTGACTGCTATTACCACGACGATCATGATTATCATGAACAGTTGTGCCTGGTCGCTGTTGAAGAAGTCAAGGAACATGTTGCTGAGAAGCATGATGATCCCATACTTCAGGACACACCCGAGTACGATGTAGAACATCGATTTCTTGAGATCCCATTTGGCAATGGCTATGAATGCACCGGCGAACGGTATCATCGGGGCTATTCTATTCAGGAGAAGAAGTCTTTCATCCCCCATTACCAAGAATTTAGTGTAAGTATCAACGAGTTTCTCGATCTTCTTGGGAATCCTTATGTGTTTTACCACATAGTACAGGGATAGTATCCCTACCAATTCTGCCAGGATTGCCACCAATAGGAGTTCGCAACCAAAAACTATCGGAGTATTGTGTTCTGCTCCGGCCATGAATCCGAGTATAAAGAATAACTCGGGGAGGGTCGGTACGAGAAGGGCGTCCAATAAGAAGATCAGGAAGATGCACAGGAGCACACCTAGGTCTCCGTTGTCTCCGAATAGATCGTAGATGATCTGACCGATATTGGTGCTCATGTTGTTCCCTGTCTATTCGGAATAGTGTGAGCTATTATATTTTAATCTGCATCGGTCATCTGTTCAATTTTCTTTTTGTCAAAAGAACTGTTGGTATTATCACGTACATTGATATCTAATAAGTGGGTTGTTTTAAAGGAACAGGAATGAAGTCTTTTTCGGACATGGGTGATTTTTCCGAGCGCAATGTGCTAATGCTAGGTATGTTGATACTGGCACTGCTTTATTGCATATATGGTTTAGATTGTGCCACGAGTGACGTCATAGTGTTCTATGAGATTTCTGAGAAATTTCTGGGCGGAGAGATTCCATACAGGGATTTCTCTACAGGGTACCCTCCCTTGTCTTTGATATTCTTTATGTTTCCAAGACTGTTTACTTCCGATATAAACACGTATGCGGCCATATTCGCAGCTGTAAATACGGTCATGTTTTTCATGACCCTATATTGTCTTGTGAAAATATGCAGTATGCGCAATATCAACAGAACAGTGGTTTCGGTATTGTTTCTGCTCATGGTGAGCTTATATTATGAGGCGGCGATAAGGAAATTTGATGCATCCGTGGGGTTATTCGTTGTTTTGTCAATCTTTTTATTCCTGAAGAGAAAATATTTCTGGGCCACTACTGCGGCTTTTGCAGGAGCAATGATTAAAATTGCCCCCGCTCTTTTAATCCCAGTTTTCTTAATAATATCAATTAGATGCAAGGAGTGTAGAAAAGGGGTTCTTGCTTCTACAGCTTTATGTGCAATTATTGTGTTGTTTGCCGTTACAGTCTTGGTCATCGCAGGATTTGATATTGGTGCAATAACTCAATTCATAGAATCAAATTCTAATCGGGGCTTCCACCAGGAGAGCACAGTTGCAGCGGTGGCGATGCTTATTGCCAAACTTGGAGGGCCACCGTTCTCGATGGTTGAATCCAACTATACATATGATGTGTCGGCGCCGTTGTGTGATGCGCTGGTCGATATATGGACATATGTAATGATCATTGTTGTAATTCTAGTTCTAATGATAATCGCCTATGCCGTATCGAAAAAAGGGGTGGGGGAAACGGGCGAGGAGCAACTCAAGATGATTGTAGCAGGCACATTGGCCACCACGATCGTCTTTTTACTGTTTAGTAAGGTATTCTCGACACAGTTTATTCTATGGATTTATCCTTTGATTGTCCTTTTTGCAGGATATCGCAATCGTTGCGGAACAATTGTAGTTTGCGTCTTGTCAGTGGCAATGGTTCTTCTCTCGACAAGTTATCTCGGAAATCACAACGTCTGGATTCTTCTTCTCCGCGACAGCATTCTCGCAGTTTTTCTTTTTGAATCTATGAAGTATGTTTTATTTAGAGAGTGGTCTTTCAAATATGTTCAATTCAATAAGTATGAACCTTAAACTATTGTTCTGGGTGTATGAGATATGACATTGACTATAGTTGCACCAGATTCTTTTGGTAGTAAGGGAGATGAGGCACTAATCCGCGGCGCACTATGTGTTTTTAAAGGGGACGAGATTGAGCTATTGACGACCAATTTTCATGAGTTATCTTGGAGATTAGAGTTGTTGGATATTTGTAATCAATTTCATGAATCCATTGTGCCTTTTGAGAATATATCCGAAGGCATTTGTAAACGCACCACTTTGATAATAATCGGTGCGGACGTAATGGATGGGACGTGCGGGTTCACTTCTGCGGCAAGTCGCATCGATGCTATAATTAAAAATGAGAAATTAGGGGGGACGAGCCTTATATTCTCGTCATTTAGGAGCGACGTGGATTTTGAACTTCTTGAGAGAATTTCTATCTTGAAGGGGTTCGGATCACGGGTAAAATGGTATCTTAGAGACTATGCATCTTTAGATAATTTTGTTGCCCAAACTGGGATGGCGGGGGCGTATTTTCCCGATTTTGCTTTTTATTGTCCCAAATTGTGCTCTTCTCGCACAAATGAAATTCTCTCTAGGGTGTCTCTGGTCAAATCTAGAAAACAGGTAGTTGTTGGTTTAAATTGTTCATATCATTCATTCAAAAGTTTTTATGATAAAGAAACTGTTGAGCATGCAAATGAATACGTCAGTTCGGTTGTAAATGCAATTTATAAAGTCATTCCGGATGCGTACATATTCCTTATAACTCACGACACTCGTAGTTGGAATGGGTCTTGGACCGATTATGATTTCGCTCTTCATGCTTTACAATTTGTCGGAGAAAGAGGAGAATTACTTCCAAAAAACATAACCTATCCCGAACTGCTTTCTATCCTGCCTTGTTTTGATTTTATCATAAGTGGCAGGATGCACTTGACGATTGCCGCATTTAGGTCAGAGGTAATTCCGATATTGTATACTGGCGATGGGAGCAAGAGCGAGTATTCGATGATTGATAAATGTAAGGGGATGTTTGATGCAAGGATGGGTTGCCCAGAATTGGTGGTTTCTGATGAAATCGGTTTAATTCATGCCATTGATTTAGTTTTTTCAAAGGGTTCAAATTTCTCCAAGTTATTAACTGAGGGCAATGTTCAAAATTCAAAAGAAGAAGCAAATTTATAGATTTCATTAAGAGGCTCTTTAGGGATATGTCAGGACGTCTCTTTACAGGATTGTTCCGATCACGATGCATTGCTTGTAGCCAGGGATGTAGTTCGTGATGCAATTATTAGTTTAAGAACTAAAACCAATTCGGATCGTACCAATATTCAATGCATTATTGAAAACTCTACAAAAAGGATCTCGGACGTGATTGCTGATATCGATAAAAGAATTGAAAGTATGTCCGAGGAGATTTCGATATTGAATGAAAAAGTCCTTTTGACAAAAGGATGCATAAATATCGAAGATGTTTATCAGGCAACACAGTCAGAGGATTCAAAGGGCTTGTACATGACATCAGATGATAACAACATGTGGATTCAGCGTGCAAATGCTATGAGCGATTTAATAGACTCCAAGTATTTTGTATTGAATGAGATTGATAAAGGTATTTGTTCCGATGTAGATGACAAGAGCCCTAGTATAAAAATTGAAGGAAAATATAGATTTATGCTCGAATCGGCATCAAAGGTAAAGGAATCTCTTAAGAGAGATGGATTGGCATCTACATTACGCACGATATATCACTATGTTATCAATTGGTTCTGTGTGAAAACAAGGGAGTAAAAGGGGGGTGGACAAAAATTGCAAAATGATGTTGTGCGCATATTGGATATTACATATTATATGGACTGTCCCCCGATTTCGGGTGGGACTCTGAGAGTTCTTGCACCGTTTATGAAAATGGATGACAATTCGAAAATTTCTGTGGATTTAATTTTCTCAACATATAATGAAGAGTACGCTAGAAAGTGCAAGGGTTATCTGGAGTCGATTGATGTTATAAATTTTGCAGAAGGGGTAGTTACAAATCACTATCTTTCCGATTGTGGCGGTATGCCCGAGGGATTCTCTTCTGATGTTTGGAAGACCATAAGCCAGGAATTGAAGGATCGTGCACTCCAACTTGTCAAATCTAACAAATACGATATCATTCAAATAGAGCACTCTCAAATGTCTTGGATTGTTCCTTTTTTAAAATTGGCCAGTCCGAGTTCATATATTGTTCTAGACTCCCACAATATTGAATATATGATTTATGAAAGATGGGTTCCATATGCCTCTATAGAAAGTGTTGAGGATATCAGGGACAAATATGAGTCATTATACAAATGGGAAAATGAGGTGTGGACGTGGTTTGATGCTGCATTCACTGTATCTCCCATTGAAGAGAAATTACTCAATGATCATGGGTTAAATGAAACATATCTAATCCCCACAGGAGGGGGAATAGATCCAAATAAATATACTCCCGATGACGACTTGCGTGACCGTCCCTATGATTTGTTATATATGGGTACACTTAGTTGGTTTCCAAATGCTCAAGGGATGTTATGGTTTATAGAGTATGTCTTTCCTATAATTTTGAAAAAATATCCCAGAACCATATTGCACATTGTTGGGTCTGGCACTCCCGATGGTAAATTATATGAGGTCGCATCCGGCCATCCAAGTATAAAATTTTGGGGTCAACAAAAAGATGATGTGAAATTTTTTCACAAGTCAAAAGTGTTTATAGTTCCATTATGGATTGGTGCAGGAGCTAGAGTGAAGATTCTTACTGCATGGGCTTCTAAAATTCCAGTGGTTTCCACAGAACTGGGTGCAGAGGGTAACGAAGCGATCGATGGGGAAAATATCCTTCTTGCAAATGAACCTCAGAAATTTGCAGACTGTGTGATTAAATTGCTGGAGGATGAGGATTTTTCTAAAGAAATTGCCGAGAATGCACACAAATTGCTATGCAAGAAGTATTCTATTCAGCACTGTGTGGATGTTTTGACGGATGCGTACCATAAAATGGCTGAAAATGCAAGGGATCTCAAGACCTGATTTGCATAATCTATGGATTTCGAAACACAACCTTGACCGGAGTTTCTGTTAACACTCTTGTCAAAGTCAAAATCTGAATTCAGATGTGTGGGTCCATTTCATGTTTTTCAGTGTTGACTGTTGTCTTCCAGATAATCGAAATAGATACAGCACGGATATCCGCTGGCACCTGTTCTTTTTTCTTCCGGAGGAATTTCCATATAGTTGCCGTAGAAGTCTCTCAGAAGCCTGTCGTATTGGTTCGGCAGAGGGGCTTCGGTGTCTTCAAATGTATGCATTATTGGTTCACTGAAATATTTTGCAGGGCATATTTCACGAAAAAATGTCGTTGTCAAAACAGTCACAGTTTTCGTATCATCGTTGCATATCATTTCCGATATTTTTTTCAATATAGGTATGGTCCATCTTGCACATTTGTAAATCAATCTGGAATTGATAAGATCGATTGCAGTTATCATAATCTGCATCCCCATGACTGTAATGTCTGAAAGCACCTTCCTGAATTTTTTATCAGGATATTTTACCAAGGGGAATATATCTATGAATGGGGCAGTTCTATTTTTCAGGGATTGTCTAAAATCACCCTCTTTGAGAATTACATGTGGGTGTGAATCCGCTTTGGATTTGTGATAATAGTATTTGTTTGGATCCAATTTTTCGGAAAAAGCTGTCTCAATCCGCGGGAGGTCCTCTTCCCAGACCAGAATATCAATGTCATCATCCCACGGTATGAATCCGTTGTGCCTTACAGCACCGATTGCGGTCCCATAACCTATGTAATATCTGATGTTACAGGAGTCGAGAGCATATGCCACATCTTTGTACATAGATAATAGTTTAGTCTGAGTAGCATTCATCGATACGCCCTCGTAAATCAAAATAGAATCTTCAGGCGTCATATAAAAAGGTTCATGGGCCATGTCAATAGTATCGCGGTCAGGGTAGACACATTATTGTCTGTCACATCATCAAATTGGTTATAGTCTAGGACAGTGATTGCGGAACGATATGTCTTACTACGTCAACAAGGATGTCGATAAACTCGACCGTATGGACAATCCCTCTGGAAGAGAGTCGTATCTCCGCATGGACATGAATGAGAATCCGAGGGGCCTGCCCTCGGATTTTGTAAGGTCCGTATTAGATGACGTCTCTCCGGATTTTCTTTCCACCTACCCTAATGCGCAGTCATTCGTTAAGGCGTATTCCGAGCATATCGGGCTTTCTGAAGACCATATCCGTCCGACAAATGGTTCGGATATGGGTATTAGAATGATTTATGAGGTATTCGGAGAAAAGGGGAAGGACGTAGTCACCGTGTCTCCGACTTTCGAAATGTATCGCATCTATGCGGAGATGATGGGGCTGAATCATAAATCCGTGAGATACAACGAAGATCTTTCATTCTCAATGGACAAGCTGATTTCGGCGATTGATTCCAACACAACAATCGTATCCATTCTCAATCCGAACAATCCAATCGGAGATGTATTTGATCGTTCCGACATAGAGAGGGTCATCGAGAAAGCGAGGGATGTAGGTGCGATTGTGATCGTCGATGAAGCATATCACTACTTCTGTGATAGTTCTTGTGTGGATATGATCGATAGGTATGATAATGTCATTGTCCTCAGGACATTTTCCAAAATATTCTCGTTGGCGGCATGCAGGCTGGGGGTCGTACTTTCGAACCCTGCGATAATCCAAGAGATCTTTAAGGCGCAGCCTTCTTTCGATGTGAATTCTTTCGCACTGTTGTTCGGAGAGAAGGTTATTTCGGATGATGCGCTTCTTGGTAGGTTGAAAACAGAGTTCAGGGAAGGAAGGGATTATCTCTTTTCATGGCTGAACGGCCATGGGTACAAGACTATCGCAGGAGAGGGCAATTATCTATTCTTCCAGCCCAAGAGGGATTCATTCGAACTTTCCGCCCTTTTAAAGGACAAAATGGTCTTGGTGAAGACCTATGGGGATCCTCTTCTCAAAAAATATATCCGTTTGACCATAGGGGATATTGCAAGCATGAGGCGGTTTACGGATATCCTGTCCGAAACGGATGTGATCTGATGAAAGCAATACTTCTGGCCGCTGGAAGGGGGACGAGGATAAGTAAATCGGTTGGCATACCTAAGAGCACGTTACCCATAGATGACACCGATTCGATTATAAGCCACAGCGTAGGCCTGTTCCTAAAAAACGGCATAGACGTTGTGGTAGTCGTCGGATACATGGAGGATAAGATAAGGGACGCTCTTCGCGGATATCCTGTGAAATATTATTGCAACCCCTTCTTTGCTGTGACCAACAGCGCCGCTTCATTGTGGTTCGCCAAGGATGAGTTGGAAGGGGATGTGATCATCGGGAATGCGGATGTATATTGGGAGCAACCGATGTTGGACCTTCTTTTGAAGTGTGAGAACGACGTGGTTATGTTAGCAGACGAGAGCCGTGCAGAGGTGGGAGACTATTTCTTCGAGGTGAAAGACGGATATCTGGTGGATCACGGCAAGGAGCTTATCAGGAACAAGAGGAACTGTGAATATGTTGGTCTGTCGAAGATTGGTTCCGCCTCCGTAGGCCGTTTCAAAGAACACCTCATAGATCTCGTAAAGACCGAGAGGTATGATCTTTGGTGGGAGAACGCCCTGTATGAGTATCGTGACCAAATGCCAATCCATGTCGTGGATGTGGGGGAGTTATTCTGGTCCGAGGTCGACTATTTCCAAGATTATGAATGCATCCTGAAGTACATACGTACTCACGACTCCAAATGTAAATTGCAGTTGCTGAGTCTGAAAGATATAGAGAAACCTTTGGAAAAGAAAGGATAATCGCATCGAATGGTCGATCGACATATCTGGTAGGTGCAGTTTTTTTGATTTTTGTCATGTGCTGTATGAATGGTCTGAGGTTTCATTAATTCGAATCTTGTCCATCGGCTCCATTCATCTTAAGATAGAAATAAGAAAGAATACTAATGAAGAAATCTACGGTCTTCGAAACAGGCGGAATCCATGGTGTCAAAAACCGATAAAATCGTAGTTCTGGCCGTGGTTTTGATTGCGGCGGTCTTCGTAGGGGAGTACCTTACCTACGGTTACGAGGTCGACCGCGATGCTTCCGCCTCATGGGAGTCGGACAAGGTGTCCTATTCCGTGAAGTCCTCCGGTTCGGACGAGTATCGTGCCGTGTTTTTCGACAATGCGGGGCAGGTTCCGGTGAGTAAGTTGTACATCTATGTGGACGGTACCTATGACAAGTACTACAGAGACGCATGCGACCTGTCGGACGGTGCCAAACCCTGTTACATCGAGGCCGGATATTATGCCGAACAGGTGAGGGAGTCTCTGAAGATACGCGGGTTCACGGACGTGACCCTTATTGACGGGATCGAGTTGGAGGAAATTCTCAGATCGACCATGTCGTCTTCCGCAGGTATCGGCATCATGGTGTTGTCCTATGCGGTCCCCGGTTCCGTGTATTCCGGTCAGTCCGATTGTCTTCTGGTCAATTGGGTGAACGGCGGAGGAGGCTTGTATTGGCTGAGCTCCGAGATAGGGAGATTCTACACCGACGATGACGGCCTTCACAAGGTGTCAGGGGACTGTACAGCATATTTCTTCGGCACATCCGTTCCGGTCGATTGCGACGATAAGGATGAACTCGGATACATAACGGGCAATCCGGTCGGTGGAGTTTTCACCGAAGCCCTCTGTCTGAAGAATAGTACGACCGAATTCGGAATAGACATCACGGGGTTTTCCGGGATACAGCTGGGTTTCGGAGAGGGCGGGTATGCCAGCATATCCTTGGTGTCTGTCGGGAGCGGTATGATCTGCGTTTTCGCAGGCGGGTTCGATATAAATCAATTGGATGACGTCGGACAGGTCATCGCCTCCAAACTGACCTGCGACAGTGTTTTCATAAGTATGCAGAAGGATAAGGTCACCAGGGAGACCGTCAGGGGTTCTTTCGGCCTATCGACATCCGACGCATACCTATTCATATACACGGGTGGGACCTACACCAATTTCGGAGCGTGTTTCCATGCTTGAGTGTCCATGTGTCGATAAGATAAGGGGACACATATGCAGGATAAGACATCCTCTCGCCGCCATAGTGATCGCGGGGCTTGCGATACATCTTCTGATAATGCTGTTGGCCATGGTCTATGATTCGGATTATTGGGCCATAGTCATCAGAAACATAAACGCTGGCGAAGGGCTCTATGGCATGGAGGGCTACTATTACACGCCTGTATGGGGATACATCCTGGGATTAGTCAGTGCGTTTCAGAATGCGTGCTTGAGTCTGGGGGATTCCGCCGTAAGGGTATTCGACGTCATCTACTTCGAGGCAAGCGGTCATCAGACCAGTGCAACGGTCACATCCCTGGTCTTTAACTACTGTACAAAACTGCCCCTCCTCATATGCGATGTCATCCTGGCGTATCTGACGTACGTTCTCGTGGATGAGCTTAAGCACGACAGGAAGAAGGCGACACTCGCTTTCGCACTCGTCTTCCTCTGCCCGGTCATAATCGGTTCCACGGGAATAATCGGCATGCCGGATACCCTGGCCGCCACGTTCATGATGCTGTCCCTGCTGCTGGTGATCAAGAACAGGTCTTTGTTGGCCGGGATGTGCTTCGCCATGGCCGCATTGACGAAATTCTTCCCCGTGTTCCTGTTCTTCCCGCTGGTGGCTTATGTACTTGCCAGAAACAGGGACGACCGCAGGAAAGGGTATATGCAGGTAGTCATGGCCGCCATAGGGGCCATATCCGTCACGGCGGTCATATTCCTGCCGCAGATCATGGCGGGTGACCTGTCCGCCTGTTTCCAATTCCTTACCGACCGCTCCGGTACTTCAGCGGAGAGTACCCTTCTTTCAAAACTCATGGGTTACACACGTATCCTCGCATATGTCCTGGTGATCATAGCATCCGCACTCGTAGCCAGAAGTATATATCGCACGGATGCGGACAATCTGGAGAAGGCATTGCTCAGAGGATCCATGATCGTCTTGGCCCTGTGCTTGCTGTACCCTCCCGCTACGCAGTACATCGTAGTCCTCGTTCCCCTTCTGGCATATTACATTGCTGCGGAGAACTACAAGTATATCCGTTGTTGGAAACTTCTTGCGATAGGGGCGACGATAGTATTCATGGTGTCCCTTTCGACACACCTTTTGCCTCTGGCGGTATCCACGGGACTTATCGAGATTAGTTCCTTGGAACATTTCTTCGACATCTGGAATTCCGGGGCCGGCGTATTCACGGTCTGGAACATCGAGTTCGTCATCGGAAGCATTCTTCAATATGCAGGCATACTGGTCGTATTGCTCATGGCATACGGCAGGTACCTGAACAGATTGTTCGGAGGTGGGAGATCTGGCAAAGCAGAAGGGAACAAAGGATGAGGATCAGTTCTCCAGCAAGGTCTCCTACAATATGGCCATTAACATCCTGCGCACTGTCGTAATGGCATTGTTCGGGTTCCTGATGGTTCCGTATTACATCGACCAGTTCGGGTTGGCCACCTATGCCATCCTTCCGTTGGCGACATCCATCTCCAGCTATGTCCTTGCCATAACGGATCCTCTGGGAGATGCCTTCGCAAGGTATACGTCGATAGCCATCCAGAAGAATGACATGGGGCTTGCCAACAGGACCTACAGCTCATCCATGTTCGGTATGATGAGGTGTATGGCCGTACTGATCCCGTTGGTGGTGCTGATCTCTTTGGCATCCCCTTATGTCTTCAATGTCGCCGGCTCTGCCGCTTTGGATGTGCAGATCATGTTCGCCATGATCCTTCTGTCCTCGCTCCTGATCTCGTTCAGCGCATGTCTGGGCAGTGTCTTCATGGCATACAACAAGTTATACATCATATATGCCAGCAAGACGGTGTATTGCGTTGCCCAGGTGGTACTGGTCATATTGTTCTTCGTCATGCGTGGGGCATCATTGCCCCTGCTGGGAGCATCGTACGTCATCGCATCGGTGCTTATGATGCTGATCATGGCGATCTATGTCAAGAAAGTCTGTCCCCAGATTGAACTTTCCAGGAAAAACTATGACCGTAAGATGCTGAAGGACATGTCATCCCTCGGGATGTGGGCCACTGTTAGCGAATTTGGTACCCTGATGTACATAGAAGCATCATTGATTATGGTCAACATCTGTTTAGGAGCTACAGAACAGGCTTCTTTTTCCATCGTGGCCAATGTCATCTCCATGATACATACGGCCACGACCTCTTTGGCTGCGGTATCCGTCCCATTAGTGTACCGTCATTTCGCCAACAAGGATCGGAAAGGCCTGGTAGACACGATGGCCTTCTTCATGAAGTTCATCGGCATGGTGATGGCGTTTCCCGTGGCATTCATCATATTGTTCATGCCACAGATATTGGGGTTGTGGCTGGGTCCCGGGTATGAGAACCTCTACGATATGTTGTACATCATGCTGCCTATGGAGATATCGTTCTGTACCATCAGAGTCCTTCTCACAGTTCCCATCGTTTATGTGAAGATGAGGCCCGTGGCTTTTGCCACCGCGGCTTTTGGTGTTTTGAATGTGGTAATGTGCTTAGTCGTTCTAACCTTTACCGATTTGGGGACGTTGGGCGTATGTGCATGTTGGGCTGTTTCGATGTTCCTTCTGAAGGTGGTGTTCTATCCACTGTACTGCTCGAAACTGACCAAGACCAAAAAACTGCAGTATCTTACCCCTCTTCTTTACAGCCATGCGATGTTCGCCGCAGTCTTGGTCATCGGATGCCTATTCAACAGCGTCTACACCATCTCCACAAAATGGATCTCCGTCATCCTTGCATTCGTGGCGGCCTTCACTATATATTTCATAATCATCATGCGTTTCCTTTTCAACAAAGAAGAAAAGGGAATGATCCTGCATTTCCTGCCGGGATTCATACAGAGGGCGATAGAGCGGTGATTTCAGATGTTAGAGGAATATGCTGACACATCGTTTTTCGAGAGACACGGATGGATTAGGAGTACGTTCTTCATAGCATTGGTCGCTGGCATACTGATAAGATGTTTTTGTATCCCGTTCACATACGACTATGACACATATCATTGGGCTGTGATAATCCAGAACATAGATTCCGGGAACGGTCTCTATGAGCTGTTCGGATACTATTATACTCCCGTATGGGGCTATATAATGGGATTTATCGATATGTTCTCTAACACGTTCCTGTCGGTCAGCGAGTTGGGGACCCACGTATCGGGGCTTCTTACAGTCGAGGATCTGGAGAACATGCGGCATGTTGCCACTGTGACATCCCCGGAGTTCAATGCTCTGATGAAGATTCCGATAATTCTTTGTGATCTTCTCGTAGGGTACATCCTGTATCGTTTCGTGGGGGATTGGACAGGCGACAGGAGAAAAGGAGGTCTGGCATTTGCACTGTGGTTCCTATGCCCCATAGTAGTCTACATGTCAAGCGTCCAGGGGATGTTTGATTCATTCTCTGCATTGCTGATTCTTCTGAGTACATTGCTGGTGTTGAAAGGGCATTATTTCTCTGGAGGGTTCATGTTAGCACTTTCGACCCTTCTAAAACTGTTCCCTGGTTCGGTGGTGTTCGTCTTCATAGGTCTCGTGTTAGCCAGACACAGGTGCGACGGATTGGCGAAGAGGAATCTGGCACTTGCTGTGACGGGTGCCCTTTTATGTTTCTTCATAATCCTGCTCCCCAACATAATCGAAGGGAATGTGGCCGACTCCATTACATTCATCTCCGACCGTGCCGGTGGATTCACTCTGAACCTCGATACTATATTCAGCATGGGCGGGATACTTATCGCCTTGCCATTCATGATATTCATGGGCCATATGATGTATAGGACCAAGGAAGACATCGACCGTAAATTCCTGATATACACTTTGCTGGTCCTTACAATATCTATGTTCATGAACATTGGTCCGCAGTATGTCATTGTTCTGTTGCCGTTCCTTGTGATTCTCATATGCAGTTACGACCGCTCATATGTGGTTTGCTGGGCACTCATAGGGTTCGGAGCATTCCTTAGCGCATTCATACTCAACAATTATTCTCTCCTCATGAGTTCCAGTGTGTATCTGGGATGGCCGCCGTATGATGTGATATTGAGCGGATTCGATTGGACAGAGGCATATCTTTTTGGAACCAACAGTTTCAGGTCGTTAATGAACAGTGTCGGTTATGCGTTCATGGGGGCAGGCCTCATTCTGATATTTGTGTTCCATTACGAGGATGTCTTGGTCAGGAAATGTCCGAAGGCGGAAAAATGTATCGAGAAGATTAGGCGCCTCTCATTCAGAAAGGAGGTCGTCAGATGAGACATGATCGATATATCCTGATCGCCTCGGTCCTGATAGTCGCGGTCATACTCGCAGGGGAGGCGTACATATACACATTTGATAGGGATTCGACATACAGTGCCAGCTCATCCATGTCTGATAGCGGTGCAGGCTATCGGGTGGGCTCCGGCATCTCCAGCATATATGATGTGGTCGTAAGCTATAATGGGGATTTTCCCGCGGCCAAGGAGTATTATGTATATTACGACGATAATTATGCAGACGTTATTGAAGACGTCTGGCATGCCACCGGAGGGAAGGAGCTTAACCAGGAATACTATGTGTCCCAGATGCTGTGTCTGTTGGAGAACAGAGGTATCTGCGCCAAAGTGCTGAATGCTTCGGAACTTAGAGATATGGTCCTGAGTGGTGGCGAGAGATTCAAAGCACTGATTGTCGTATCCGGGGCCTTTCCCGATACTGTGTATTCCGGGAATGCGGCGGATCCAATCATCCAGTGGATCGATGCCGGAGGAAAGCTGTACTGGGCTGGGAATCTTCTGGGTGCGTATGTTTCTACGGTGAACGGAGTAGTCTCTGTCGACGGATACGAGGTTCTCTTTTTCGGACCGGGGAGCCTCAATAGCTCGGACACGGAGAAGGCGTATGGGGAAATCTCGGATAACGGATATCTCCACGCCCTATCTTTGATGAGCAATTCGATACGGTATTCGCTGAATGCGGACGCGCTGTCGGTACCGCATCTTATGGTCGGATATTCTGACGGAAGTTATGCGAGTGCGGTTCTTGCACAATATGGTTCGGGAATGATATGCGTGGTCGGAGGGGATTATTCCAACAATCAACGTGCTGATTTGGTGCAGATTGTAGCATCGCATATATGCTATAGTTCGGTCCTCGTGGGTTCAGATAGCGGCGAGGTTACTAGAGGGACGGAGACAGGTATCGTACCGATGGCAGTAGATAATAGTGCTAGGTATTCTGTATACATATATTTCGGAGGATACTACCTGGAATATGCCAGATGTTTTGATTACAAAGGTATGTCATCTGGTTGAAACGGATATATCTATAACCCGGACTTACTTGGAAGTTCTGTTATTTTTTGTCTATGAATACCAGATATTTGCTTATCACATAATTCAGTATAATTTCTATTGCAGAGATTATGATTTTTGCGAAGAACCCATCTATTCCGAACAGTTCCTGATTTATGCCCACATCATACAGGAGTGCGAACCCCAGAATGTTTACTATGCCAGTGAACACTCTGCCCAAAGTAAAAGATGCCACTTCTCTGCTGACTTCCTTTTTCTCATGAGTCTTACTGTTGAAAACGAATACTTTGTTTAGGATAAATGCGACGGCCACTCCTACAATCCATGAAAATGCGTTACTTATGGAGGGACCTATGCCTACAAGCACGAATGCGGCATAGATAATCCAGGTGATGATTACATTCAGACCGCCTATGAACAGGTAACGTATCCCTTCCCCATGTTTTCCATAGAACAGGCTGTTGATAAACGACATTATTCCACTCCTGTTTCTTGTTCATAGTTTTTTGGTGGAATCTACGCGATCCCAGATGCTCATATTGTCTTCACCTTTGTCTACATGTTCTTGGGCGATACGTCTGCATTTACGTTCCAGCATGGCGACGTACAACATTTTGTAAGGGTGGAATCCAAGTTCATGTATGCTGTCATACAGTGCATGAATCAGATATTTTGTATTCCATGTCGGGATGTCGTAATTATACATCTTTTTCATGGTGCATTCACCGATGTTGACGCGGATCCTCTGTTTCATGAAATCCTCAAGGGTCTCCGGACCCCTGTTGAGTATTATGCTGTCCCCTACATACACACATATGTAACCGGCCTGTTCCAGTTTCATCCGGATGATGTCTTCATCGGATTGCATGTCTGTGGGAAGGCGGGTGCCTATATCTCTGAATGCGATAAGCTCTCCGATCTTTGGATGCACCAGTGCCAGCTCGTGATGCATACACCACATCATGTGGACGGCGAATCCTATTTTGTCCTTTTTGTCATTGGTGGGTATGGGGCGTCCGCCTGTGATTCCGACCTTTGGATCGCGGAAAGGTTCCACTAGTTTCTGCAATGAATCATCTGTCCCGAACACATTGTCTGCATTCAGCATGACGACTATGTCGCAGGTCTTGTTGTCGAGGTAACAGTTGATGGCAGAGTTCTTTCCTTCCCTTTTTTCCTGACGGAACAATCTGAGGGGAGGAAATTCCGGAATCAGTTTTGTTACGATTTCATCCGTGTCGTCGGTGCTACCACTAGATACGACCAGAACTTCTTTTACGACTATGCCGGATAGTTTCTGGGAGAAGATGGACCTGATGGCCCTTTCTATGATCTGTGCTTCATTGTATGCGCAGATCCCAACCGTTATCTCGATATCCGACATCGTATCATCCAGTGCAACATTCCCATGATATTAAATTATTAATCCTAAGTTACCAGGATTTTTAGCTTTATCTTTTTCACATCTTTACACAATATAGTCAAGCCCAATGAGTTAAACTCGGCACATGCTATTGTCAAAATACGTTTAATTAAATATCCTAGTCATATAATGTTGGACATGGTCTTTAAGGGTATCAGGGCAACCCATTCGGCTATCGGTTTTCCGTCTGGTACTTTTCTGTCTATCCTTGTTTTAGGTCTGGCAATACGTTTTGCACTAATTCCATTTTTTACATACCCTTACGATATAGAGCACTGGGCCATCATAATGCAGAATTCTGAGAGTGGGAATGCATTATTTGGTCTTACTGGGTATTTCTACACGCCTGTGTGGGGATATCTTTTGAATTTGGGGTCGTTCTTTTTGAACTCTTTCTTGACCATAGGGGAATATGGGAGTAGGTTCGCAGATCTTTTTGGTATCGAGGGACTCCATAACATATTCTATACTGCGACTACGACCAGCCCTGCATTCAATTGTGCGATTAAAATTCCGTTGGTAATCGTGGATGTTGTCGTAGGATATTTGTTGTATCGGTTGATTATGCACGATACGGAAGACGTCAGGAAGGCAACGGTCGGGTTCGGTCTCTGGTTCCTGTGTCCAGTAGTCATATATATGTCGTCTGTGCAGGCTACGTTCGATTGTATTTGTGCCCTTGTGACTATCCTGAGTCTTTTACTCTTGAGAAATGACCGTTGTTTTTTGGCAGGTGCTATGTTGGCTCTTGCGGCATTGACTAAGTTCTTTCCAGCATTCTTGGCGATATTATTTTGTATTTATGTTATCAAAGTTCATGAGAATGACGGTAAAAAGTATGTCAAACTAACTGAAGGCGTGATTGGTGCGGCCTTTATGTTCGCATTGATGGTGTTTCCACAGGTATTGGATGGAACATTGGCGAATGATTTCACGTTTGTTTCTGATCGTATGAGTGAATCAAGTCTTCTTGAGTGGTCTTCTAAGACGATCGAAATCTTAGCACTTCTATTCGTAATGATCTATACTGCGATCAGGATGTATAAGGAGTCTGGAGAAACAGTAAAACAGAAACTATTCTTCTACTCTCTTGCGGTTCTAGCAGCATCTGTGTTGATGAGAATAGGTCCGCAATACAGTATAACATTCCTTCCATTGCTTGCGTATTTTGCAGTTATAGGGAATAGACATTATAAGATAGGGTTCATAGTCATAGGGATCATCGCTATGTTGGCAGGTTTTATGAACAATAGCCTGTCTTTGCTTACAACAGCTGTCGAATACTATGGCATGTGGGACGTGACTTCTTTAATAAATGCCATGGAAATGCTTGATATGGCTTTGTTTGACAGTACTGTACAAGCGCAGATCATATCCCTGTTGAATATTGTCCAGAGAGTCACCATCATTCTGCTTCTTCTATTCATGTGGGAGGAGGATTATGATGGGAAAAGATTTGCAAAGTTCCGTTCCGTTCTGGTTAAGGTAAGGACGGTCCTGACGAGGTGTAATGATGAAGGTGCCTAAGGGCATGTGTGTGATTGTGACATCACTGATCATCATACTGATGGTCGTGGTGGGGGAAGTTGTTACATATTCCCACCCCTACAATTACAGTGCCAGCGCATATGGGGATGGCAGTTACAGTATATCCGATTCTGGGTCTCATGTATACGATGCAATCCTTACGGATAATGGTGGTTTTGAGGTGCCTGATTCGATATATCTGTTTTATGACGATCGCTATGGTTCTGTTTTTAATGACACTACTATAGAGACGGGATCTAGGCAGTTGGATCAAGAATACTATGTTTCTCAGTTGACAAACAATCTGAAGTACTATGGTGTGCCGGTAACGACAATGGATGCAGACACACTTGCGACCTTGTTGAGGGATACAGGGTCGGCCGTCGGTAAAGGTGTCGTAATCTTGGCTGGAGCCATACCTGATGTGATGTATGGGGAGTCATCTACCCTCCTCATAGATTGGATTGTCGCCGGGGGCAGTTTGTATTGGGCAGGAGGTATGATCGGTAAGTATGTGGCGCATTCGGATGGCAGAGTTACAGAATTTTCCGGAGACTACCAATCCTTGTTTTTTGGTGTGAACTGTTTGAATCCTGCGATTAATGATGAGGGTGGCAGGGTCGGAGTTGCAGATGGGGTCATATCGGCCATTGGAAATGAGTATGCCGATCATCTGTCCCTGAAAAACAATCGGGTGTTATATGGTGTGGATACATCTTTGCTGGCTGTCAGGAACCTTGCCATAGGGTATACGGACGGGACATATTCGAGCATAGCATTCGTAGAGAAAGGGGCAGGAATGATATGTGTGGTGGCGGGAGATTATTCTAATGAGCAGCGCATGGATTTGGCTACTGTTGTGGCATCAGGTCTTTGTTATTGTTCCATTGAAATCGAGCACAATTCTGGCAAGGTAACGAGGGAAACGATTTCCGGTACCTTTGAGAGGGTTTCAGAAGTATCTGGGAATAGAGTAGTCTTCATATATCTCGGAGGAAACTTCTCAGTCTATGGAAAGACGTTTACATTCTGAATTGTTGTAATTCGTTATCGAAATCGAATCATGTTATTACTCGCAGTGAATTTTTGATATTTTATTTGTCTCCAATCGATTATTGCAAAATATCTTTCAATTTTTCATTTTTGATCAATTTAACAATGATGTAGGTATCGGATTAAATACATATAATGAATCCATAATGATAATCTGATGAAAGGGATTGTTCTTGCCGGGGGGTCAGGAACTAGACTGTATCCACTTACAGTATCTACATCTAAACAGCTGTTGCCGGTTTATGATAAGCCTATGGTGTTTTATCCTCTTTCAGTTCTTATGGAGGCAGGCATAAGGGATATTCTGATAATTTCTACACCCTCCGATATAGGTAAATTCAAACAGCTTCTTGGAGATGGGTCGGATTTTGGAATCAAGATATCTTACGAGGTTCAGCCCTCTCCCGATGGTCTTGCGCAGGCATTCATAATTGGCGAGAAATTCATAGAAGGCGATGCTTGTGCATTGATTCTGGGCGATAATCTTTTTCATGGGAATGATTTTAATCACATGTTGAGGGAGGCAGTCATAGATGCCGAACGTGGGAAATCTACAATATTTGGATATCCTGTAAAGAATCCGCAGAGGTTTGGTGTGGTTGAATTCGATTCCGAAGGCAATGTAATAGGTATTGAGGAAAAGCCAGTTTGCCCAAAATCTGACTATTGCGTCACAGGTTTGTATTTCTACGATAAGAATGTTGTAGATTATTCAAAAACAATTGTACCGTCTAAACGCAACGAGCTAGAGATTACGGATCTCAATCGGATATATCTCAAAAAAAAATCACTTAAGGTAAATTTATTGGACAAATCGTTCAAATGGTGGGATACGGGAACATTTGATAGCCTTATAGAAGCATCAGATTATGTTCATGACCACTATGTAAGGACGGGATACACTATAAACTCTCCAGAACAGGTGGCATTCAATCAAGATTGGATCTCCAAGGAGAAAATGCTGGCACTATCTGTTCGTTATGGAAATTCACCATACGGGGCTTATTTGAAAAAAATTGCCGAAGGAAAGTCGAATGAGAAAAATAACGATAATTGAAACAGGAATCAAAGATCTTCTTGTTATAGAACCAAAATTGTTTTTCGACAGCAGAGGGTACTTTTTCGAATCATACAATAAAAAAGATTTTGAAGAACTCGGTCTGCATTACAATTTTGTTCAAGACAATCAATCAAAATCGTCCAGAGGCGTTCTCAGAGGGCTGCATTTTCAGATGAATTTTCCTCAGACTAAATTGGTTAGGGTGTTGGATGGGTCCGTATTTGATGTTGCAGTGGATATTCGTTGTGGAAGTCCAACTTATGGTAAGTGGTTTGGAACAGTTCTTTCTGCAGACAATAATAGGCAGTTGTTAATTCCCAAAGGGTTTGCTCACGGTTTTTTAGTTTTAAGCGATACTGCAATATTTTGCTACAAATGTGATGATTTTTATCATCCTTCTGACGAGGCCGGCATTGCTTGGGATGATCCCGATATAGGCATAAATTGGCCCTTGGTCGAAAGCCCTATTCTTTCGGAAAAAGATAAGGCATACCCTAGGCTGAATGAATTATGTCGGGGGGATTCATATGTCTAAAACGATAGTTGTCACTGGCGGGGCTGGTTTTATTGGATCAAATTTTATTTTTTACACTCAGAAAAAACATAGTCACGACAAAATCGTATGTATAGATTCTTTGACATATGCCGGCAATATTGAGACATTGGGTTCAATCAGTGGGTCGGATCGTTTTGAGTTTTTTCGGGCAGATATATGTAATCGCAAAGCTATTTACAGCATTATTGAGAGTATATCACCAGACTATATTGTAAATTTTGCAGCAGAATCCCATGTAGATAAATCCATATCTTGCCCTCAGGTATTTCTCGAAACAAACATAGTGGGAACTTCTGTTTTAATGGATGCGGCCGTCAAGTACGGGGTTGAAAGATTCCACCAAGTATCTACTGACGAAGTGTACGGGGATTTACCTTTGGACCGGCCAGATTTACTTTTCAATGAAGATACGCCCCTTCATACGTCTAGCCCATATTCATCATCAAAAGCAGGGGCTGACTTGTTAGCGATGGCATATCGCCGCACATATGGCTTGCCACTTACTATATCTCGGTGCTCAAACAACTATGGTCCATATCAGTTTCCTGAAAAACTCATTCCTCTAATGGTAAAGCGTGCCCTTTGCAATAAAAAACTTCCAGTGTATGGCGATGGACGTAATGTCAGGGATTGGCTATATGTCTATGATCACTGCAGGGCAGTGGATATGATATTGCGTCAGGGGAGAGAGGGAGAGATCTATAACGTAGGGGGAAACAATGAGAAGAAGAATATTGATGTCGTAAAGTTAATCTTGTCATATTTAGAAAAACCTGAGTCTCTGATAGAGTTCGTTGATGATCGCAAGGGTCATGATAGACGGTATGCAATCGATTCTTCCAAGATACGCAGAGATCTTGGCTGGGTGCCGGAGTTTAGTTTTGAAACAGGCATGGAGATGACAATACAATGGTATATCGACAATTGTCGTTGGTTAGATCGTATCTCTGATGGTAGCTATCTCAAATCTAATTCCGAGGTGCCTTTTAGATGACTGTGTTGATAACAGGAGTCACAGGTCAACTCGGTTACGACGTGGCAAGGTATTTGAGAGGAGTTGGATGTGATTTTTTATCACCCAATCGGAATGAAATGGATCTGTCCGATGAAGGTTCTGTAAAATCCTACATTATGGAAAACAACCCTGATTCGATAATTCACTGTGGTGCATGGACTGATGTAAACAAAGCAGAAGTGAATGTGAATCTGTGCAGGCAGGTAAATGTGGATGGGACCAGATTTATTGTAGATTGCTGCAAAGATTACGATATCACAATGCTTTATGTCAGTACGGATTATGTTTTTGATGGGTCTGGGGTTAGACCCTGGGAGATAACTGATCGTACCAATCCGATAAATCAATACGGATTGAGTAAAAGAGATGGAGAGAATATAGTCCGGTCCTTGAAGAAATATTTTATTGTGCGTACATCTTGGGTTTTCGGTATCAATGGGAAAAATTTTATTGCGACCATGGTGGACTTATCTAAAAAGTTTAAAACAATCAGAGTTGTCGACGATCAATTCGGATCTCCAACATATTCTGTAGACTTAGCCCCTCTGCTATGGCAGATTCTATGTAGTGAAAAATATGGAACCTATCATGCACACAATGAGGGATTCTGCACATGGTACGATTTAGCCATCGAAGTGTTCAAAATACTCGAGACGGGGACCAATGTAATCCCCATTAGCTCGAATGATTATCGTTCTGATGTAAAACGGCCTCTAAATTGTAGACTTGGTCTTCAATCTTTGGAAGTAAATGGGTTTGACAGGTTACCAAATTGGAAAGATGCTGTAAACAGGTATATTAAAGAAATGACCATAGTCAAGTGATGCGGTGGCGGATGTGAGATTGGAAAAAAATCAGATGGGTATAATTTTAACAGTTTCAAAAAATATTATTCAACACCCGTCTACATTATACCAAATACTCAATAGTTATAACATCCGTACTTTTTTTAGAGTTTGGAGGTGGGATGGACTTGGTGTTGCAGTTACAAATACAATTCGCATGATGTCCAATTACTCTGGCAACACTACCCAAAACGATCTTGATTTTGTAAAATCCAATATGGACCACAACTGTCCAGAATCTGTACCCGAGTGTCATGTTCCACTCGTTTCAATAATTTTGCCAGTGTACAATCAGTATTCTTACACTATTGCGTGTATAAATTCTATAATCAAGTATCGTGGTGATATCAATATTGAGATTATTGTTGGTGATGATAACTCCTCAGATGATACAAAGGATTTAGAAAATCACATACGTAATTTGAAAGTAGTTCATAATAAAACCAATCTGGGATTCCTTCTTAATTGTAACAATGCTGCTAAGTTTGCAAAGGGAAAATATCTGTTGTTTTTAAACAATGATACGTTGGTAAAGGAAAATTGGCTTAGTGCTCTTGTTGAATTGGCAGAGTCGGATTCCAGTATCGGTCTTGTCGGATCTAAGTTTATTTATCCAGACGGTAGTCTGCAAGAGGCCGGAGGGATAATTCGCTCAGACGGTAGTGCATGGAATTACGGGAGAGGTTCCAATCCGAGCCTTCCTGAATTTAATTATGTTAAAGATGTCGATTATATAACGGGGGCATCGATACTGGTGCCTCGTTTCATTTTCGAAAAGCTTGGGGGATTTGACGAACGTTTTAAACCTGCATATTGCGAAGATAGTGATTTGGCATTTTCGATTAGAAAACTTGGGTATAGAACAGTATTTCAGCCAAGATCAGAGCTTATACATTTTGAGGGGATATCTAATGGAAAGACGGTCAAATCTGAGATGAAATCGTATCAGATTTCCAATGTTATGAAATTCAGAGAGAAATGGGCTTCAGAGCTTGATAATTTCCACAAGTTTTCTGAAACTGATCTATTCCACGCAAGGGATCGCAGTTTCAACAAGAAAACATTTCTGTTCATCGATTCCGCAGTCCCTAGATTTGATGATAATGCAGGCAACAGGACTGTTTATGATTACATGAGGACACTTGTGTCTATGGGTTGTAATGTGAAATTTATGCCGGAGAACTTCTGTTATGATCCGCAGTATGTCCCCATCTATGAATCCATGGGTATCGAGGTACTATATGGTCATAAATATGCAAATGAGTGGAGGTCTTGGATAAAGAACAATTCCTCTAATATCGATTATGTCATGGTTTTCCGTCCCGATTGTGCCAAATTTTTTATGAAATATATTAAGGACAATTCTTCTGCCACTGTTCTGTACAACGTAGCAGATCTCCACTATGTCCGTTTAAGAAGGGAATATGATGTCACGGGCAATCGTGCCTATCTGCAAGAGTCCTTGAGGTATCAAAAGATTGAATCAAAATTACTGAATAATGCTGACAGATGCGTGACTGTCAGTTCGGATGAGGCCAAGATAATGTCTGGCATCGTGGATGCGTCGAAAATACGCATATATCCTATATTTTGCTATGATGATTGCAACGCTGTCAATAGATCATATGGCGGTCAGCATGATTTGATTTTTGTTGGAAGTTTTAATCATCCGCCCAACAGGGATGCAATGCATTGGTTTTTAGATGGGATTTTCCCCTTGATTAAAAAAGAGGTGCCTGATGCGAGGATAAATATCATAGGTTCTAATGCAACCGATAGCCTTATCAAACTGTCTTCTGAAAGTGTTGTTTTTCACAATCATGTTTCAGACGATGAATTGAATCAGTTGTACTCTACATCTTCAGTTTGTGTGATTCCTTTACGTTTTGGAGCTGGTGTCAAAGGGAAGACATTGGAGGCGATGCACAATTCAATCCCCATTGTTTCTACATCAATAGGCATAGAAGGCATGCAGGGGATTGATAAGTACATTTCTCCAAAAGAGACAGCAGAGGAATTCGCGGCGGAAGTGATACGTATACTCTCTGATTGTGAATATGCCAAGGCACTTGGGGGGTCCTATTCGAGATATGTATCAGAGAATTATTCCCGCAGACGGATGATTGAGTTGTTTGCTCAAGAATTCGGAATATGATTTTTGGTCGGAGCCCCTACATCCATCATTCGAGCATGAATTTGCTATATGCATCACAAACGGTTTTGCTATCGCCAATCATGCGTGTATGTGCATTATCTATCCATAGTGTCCGATCACAGATTTTCATCGCCTGTTCAGGTGATTGAGTGACCAGGACTATTGTCACGCCGCTTTTCTTTAGTTCTTTTATCTTATCGAGGCATTTTTTCTGGAAAGCGATATCTCCTACAGACAATATTTCATCAATGATTAGAATATCTGCGTTAACGTTAATTGCAATGGAGAATGCCAATCTCATATACATTCCAGAGGAATAGTCCCTTACGCGTTCGTCTATGTGATCTTCGATTTCAGAAAAATCCAGTATGTCTTGAATGCGCTTGTCAACCTCTTTTTTATCCAGTCCAAAAATAGATGCATTTATGTATATGTTCTCGCGACCAGACATGTCTGGGTGAAATCCTGCACCCAATTCAATAAGGCAAGATATTCTTCCTTTTGTTTCAACGGTACCTTTGTTCGGGCGGATAATTTTAGTTAAAAGTTTCAGTATGGTGCTTTTGCCTGATCCATTGCGTCCGACAATTCCCAGGGCTTCACCTTTTTTTACATTAAATGAGATGTCATGCAGTACTTCTCTGCCTTTGTTGTTCTTTTTGGAAGCATGATACACTACGCGGTCCTTCAAAGACAGAGATCTATGTGTTCCATAGATTTTACATACATTCTTGACCTCAATGACATTTTCAGGCAGTATCATAACACCTCTGCGAAATCTGCCGATGCTTTCTGATATATCCAGAAACCTATAACGATCATCACTATAGATTCTATGGCAGATATCATAATGATTTCAAAAGATGGTATGATTTTCCAATATAGTACATCTTGGAATAGTTCGATTATGTATGTCATGGGATTGATATCGAGGATAAGATTGAAAATCGCACTGTCAATGGAGTCAGGCACATACATGATCGGCGTAATCCATATCCACATCATCAGTAGCACATTTATCAAATATTGTACGTCTCTAAGATACACGTCGGCTGCTGCTAGCAATACTGCCAACCCTAGTGAAAACATAAATAGGCACGCTATTGCGATTGGTATTAACAATAAAGGGCCTATGCTGAACCCATGTCCTCCTATTGCCAATACTGCGAATACAATAGTCATGGATATGAGGAAATTTATGAATTTTGATATGACTATCGATACGGGGATTACTGAGCGAGGAAAATATATCTTAGTAATCAGTTGAGAGTTCTCTACAACTGAGCCAGAGCCACTGTTTATGGATTCAGAAAACATAATCCAAGGAATCATGCCCACTATCAAATAAACATAGTAATGTTCGATATTTTGTCTAAAAACTATGGTGAATACCATTATATAAACCAATATTTGCATTAATGGTAATACAAAATTCCATAAAAATCCAAGAAGAGAACCCTTGTATCTGCCTCTTAGATCCCTCTTGACAAGATTCAGGATCATAGAATGATATTGATACAGTTCCCTGATAAATTCGAACATTCGAGCATCTTAAGGTGCACTTGTATAAAAATTAGTTTACATCGTTTTTGAAGAACAAGATATGAGATTTGTTCATTCTGAAAATATTGGAAAGATGTTTAGAATGTTTAAAGCACATGTCAAAATATATAATCTTACAATTGTTGTTACTCTTTGAGGCATTCAATGTTATTTGACACCCATTCTCTCAACACCATGTCGAGGGAGATCTCCGGATTCACCGACGATCTCGCCGAGGCCCTCGAGTCGGAGACCCACGTGAGGAGACGCTACAAGCACGTCATGGTCTGTGGCATGGGCGCTTCCGCCATCGGAGGTGCGATATTCGCCGACTCCATGTACTACTCATCCAAGGTCTCCGTCGACTCCTGCAAGACCATGGCCCTCCCCGAGTGGGTGGACAAGGATACCCTCTTCGTGGCCTGCAGCTACTCCGGAGAGACCTACGA